>ENA-UOOH01003614-UOOH01003614.1-fermentation-metagenome-genome-assembly--contig:-NODE-3614-length-11563-cov-15.640424_pt1 | contig 11563 bp, 9 predicted proteins | sample MGYA00245778_ERZ724025 | MGnify/ENA primary metagenome ERZ724025 (study PRJEB28704, sample SAMN03018313) | fermentation metagenome | biome: anthropogenic terrestrial biome; feature: soil; material... | reverse complement strand
AAAAGAAGAAATAAAAGAAGAAATAAAAGAAGAAATAAAAGAAGCAATAAAGGAAGATAATGAAGAAGCCGAGGAGACTCCCGAAAAATTAAATAAGGATGATGTTTCTAATCAAGGCTACAGAAACAGATTTGATGAGAAACTGTATAGAACTTTAAGAGATTTTAAAGAAGTTGAACCTTTGTCAGTTAAGTTAAAAAATTTCAAATGGTGGTATATTCCTTATGATGAAATGGGCATAAAAAACGGAATATTGCCCTATTATAATCAAATAGTAAGCACATATTATCCGTATCCCATGTCAAATCGTGTGACTACCTGCGCAAGTCTCATGAAAAAATACGGGCATTATATTTTTGGTATCTACAAGGAAAAAGATGAAATTGCAAAGTTTATATATGGAATACCCGGAGAATTTACAAAGGAAGAACAACCTTATAAAGGTGTTACCGGATTCAAGAATTGGTCTTACGCAAATAATGATAATAAAGGGGAGAGCGGATACTGGCTTGCATTTGTTAACCCTAAAACAGGTGAAACCACAGACCCGCCGAAGGTTTCATTAACTTAATACTGTACATTTTAAGCTTTATTTGATATAATTAGTTATGAAGTAATAACCAGCCTTATTAAAGAGGAGCAGTATATGAACTTTATTAGGGAAGGCTGCGGCAAAATAATTATCATTGTAAAAGAACTCCACAAGGAGTTTTTTTTCAACTTTAAATTGACTCAATTAATAAAATATAATATAGTTAATAAATAAAAAAATTTATATTTTTATATTAAGGATGGATGTCAGTGAAATATAAATATGTAATTTTTGACTTTGATGGAACTTTAGCCGATACTGAAGAAGCAAATTTTGTTATATATCAAAAATTAGCAGAAAAATATAATTTAAGAAATATTACCATGGATGAATTAGGTCGTCTGAAAAAGATGCATGCTAAGGAAGTTATGGCATATATCGAACTAAAAAAAAGGTATCTGCCTTTTCTGTTAAAGAAAGGTAAAACCCTATTAACTCAAGATATTAAGAATATAAGTCTATGCAAACCTGATATTTTTCACATTATATGCACCCTTCGAGAAATGGGCATAAAAACAGGAATAATTACCACTAATTCTAAAATAAATGTTAAGCTTTTTTTAGAAGCACATAATGTTGATGTTTTTGATATAATTGTGAGTGCCGGAATGTTTGGCAAGGAATCAAAAATGAAGAAAATAGTAAAAAAAGCAAAAATAACCCTAAATAAATTTCTTTATGTGGGGGATGAAATAAGAGATATAACTGCTGCAAGAAATGCAGGAATGGATATAGCATCAGTAGGATGGGGTTACAATACAGTTGAGAGTCTTAAAAAACATGAACCGGATTATTTAATATTTGAACCCTCCGAGCTTATAGATATATGTAAATAGGTATGGGGACACACCTCTGTTATAGGGATAGTCTATGGAGGTAGAGGAATGTCCCCAAATAGTAGGAAGGGGGACACACCTCTAAGAGAGAGTGACTCTTTGGGGAAAGCTTTAGAGGAATGTCCCCAAACAAAAAACGAGGAGAAATATATGGGCAAAATGATTTATACAATAAAGACTGAATATCACGATATTGAAAATTTGACTAAAATTTTATGCGAGCATAATGAAATACAATTTGTGTCCTTTATGGGCGTAGATATAGGCGGAAATGGAACAGACGAAAAAATACCTGTCAAATTATTTATAAAAGATATGGAAGAAATGCTTAAGTTTGGCATTCAGACAGACGGCTCCAGTGTTGAATTGCAGGGGATAGTCGGGTTAAGCGATGCAAGGGTTGATTTGCTGCCGGATTGTGATTGCACATGGTTTGTCGATTATAATTATGAATATTATAATGATGAAAATGGTCTTCCTGTAGGGACTTTAAAAATTCCCTCTTTTATTATTCACAAAGACAAATTGGTTTGTTCCAGGTCAATACTTAAAAGAGCAGAAGCTCATTTTAAAAATGAAATAAACAATGTTTTAAAAAATACTCCTCATATTGCAGAGTCCTTAGGATTTAAATATGATGACATTGATGAGGTTGTATTGACTGCTGCAACTGAACTTGAAATGTGGGTGAAAACACCGGAGCAAAGTGCTGATTTTGAGGAGCTTCATGCATCCCAGGTATTAAAGGAACAATATTGGAAAAGAACAATGGGAACTGTCAGGACAGTCTTGGAAAAAATAATGGGCTTGTTGGAATGCTATGACTTGAAACCGGAAATGGCGCATAAGGAAGTTGGAGGTATTACCAATAAAATAGATGCAAAGGGAAGAATAACCCATGTAATGGAGCAGTTAGAAATTGATTGGAGATTTTCTAGTCCTATACAGGCAGCTGATAATGAAATTTTCGTAAAGGAACTGATAGAAGACCAATTCAGATATCACGGGTTGGAAGTTTTATTCAAAGCCAAACCCATCGACGGTGTTGCAGGTAACGGAGAGCATACGCACTTAGGAGTAGCGGTAAGACTTAAAGATAATAAAAAAGTAAATTTATTTTCTCCGAGCAATATGAAAGAGGAATACTTAAGTGAAATAGGTTATGGTGCTCTTATGGGCATATTAAAAAATTACGAAGTTATAAATCCCATTGTGTCTGCTACCAATGATGCCTTTAACAGGCTTAAACCCGGATTTGAAGCACCGGTGTGCACGGTAACTTCCTTAGGGGGCGCTAAGGATGCACCTTCGAGAAATCGGTCTGTTCTCGTTGGTGTTATCAGAAATATTGACAATAAAGATGCTGTAAGATTTGAATTAAGATCACCAAATCCATATTCAAACACTTACCTTGTTATAGCTGCAGGTATCCAGGGGATGTTAGATGGCATTGTATCAGTAACAGATGCAGGAATGGACTGTAAAATATTAGAGAAGGAAATATCAAAAAAATACGGAGAGGATGCAGTCTACCTTGAAAAATTCAGAGAATACAGAAGTGAATATAATGTATTTGAGTATTATTCACAGGTAGAAAGAGATAAACTTTACGGTAAGGCTCCAACGACCGTATGGGAAAATATTAGTGCATTTGCTTCTAACGAGATAAAGCAGCAGGTTTTGAAAAAAGGTGATGTTTTTACAGATGAAATTATTAATTCCTTTAGAGTATCCACCACGGAAAAGTGGAAAAATGAGCTTGCAGGGAGAATAATTCATGATAATATTGTATTGTTGAAAACATTTGTGAAACTTCACAACGAATCAGACCACGCCACGGATTTAGATGTCGTAAATTGGGAGAAAATAGTTTATTTAAAAACAAAATTAATGAAGGACAGCATGACTAAAAAATGCATATTTACTAAAATTAAAACTGCAGTTTCTCAAGGAGATTATGATATTGCTTCTGATTTACAAATACAAATGAATGAAAAAATGTCTGAAATAAGGGCACTGTACATTGAGTATAAAAACAATATATTTTAAGGTAGCTGAGGCAGGGAGCGGTTGAGGCAGGGAGCAAAAAATGTTGTTTACAAAACTATAAACTTATGGTAGAATTACGGCAATAAACGTTTTTTTACTTATTGGGTAAAGTAAGACTGCGTTTTAAAAATAATCGTACATATACAGGATAACGTTTATTATTGTGTATGGGTTGGACTATTATATGGGTTAGCATTTGTCCTAAGATTATGTACGAACAAAATCATGGAGGAGAATAATGAGTAAAGTTCCAAGAGAAAAGAAGGAAGCAACGTTAGGAATTTCCCTTATCCCGGTACTTGTTATAATGGTTGCATTGGCGTATGCCATAATTGTTATGGGTGCAGACCCGCATATTCCTATTTTAATAGGTGCAGCCGTTGGAGCATTGATAGCAGTTTACAATTTGGGTTTTACCTGGGAAGAAGTTGAAAAAGGTATTATTGATTCAATAGGCAGTGTTATGCAGGCAATTTTAATACTTGCCGTAATAGGTATGCTGATAGGAACATGGATTGGCGGTGGTATTGTGCCTACATTAATTTATTATGGTTTGCAGATATTATCACCTACATTCTTTTTAATCACTGCATTGTTATTGTGCAGTGTAGTTTCATTGGCTACAGGTAGTTCATGGACTACTGCAGGAACTGTTGGAGTTGCACTTATAGGCATAGCACAAGGACTTGGAATTTCACCGGCTTTGGCAGCAGGATGCATAGTTTCCGGAGCATATTTCGGCGACAAGATGTCACCATTGTCAGATACAACAAACTTGGCTCCTGCAATGGCAGGCGCTACATTATTTGATCATATCAGGCACATGATGTATACAACAGGTCTTTCTTATGGTATTGCAGCAATAATATACATATTGTTAGGACTGCAATACAGAGGTAAAGCAATAGATGCAGCAGAAATTCAAGGCATATTAACAGCAATTGAAAGTATATATGTAATTAACCCGTTATTCCTGTTGGTTCCTGTTGTTACAATAGCAGCTGTTGCAATGAAGATTCCTGCGATACCGGGACTTCTGTTAGGAGTTTTGCTTGGAGGAGTTTGTATGTTATTCCAAGGCAGCGGAGATCCGGCAAGCATTGTAGATGCTATTCATTATGGTGTAGGAGCTTCATCAGGTCATGAAATGGTTGATGAATTGTTATCCGGCGGCGGCATGGATTCAATGATGTGGACTATTTCACTCATTATGTGCGCTCTGACATTTGGCGGTGTTCTTGAATCAACAGGCATGATGGCTACTATAGCAAACAAATTATTACAATTTGCAAAGAGTACAGGCTCATTGATTTTAGTAACCGTATTATCCTGTTTGTTTGTTAATGTACTTTGTGCAGACCAATATTTAGGTATTGCTTTACCGGGTAAAATGTTTAAAGACGTTTACGCTGAAAGAGGATTAGCACCGAGAAACCTATCACGTGCTCTTGAGGATTCAGGCACGGTGACTTCAGCACTTGTTCCATGGAACACATGCGGTGCTACAATGGCATCATTCTTGGGAGTAGCAACATTTGCATATGCTCCATTTGCATTCTTTAACGTGCTTAGTCCTATAGTATCCGTTATTTACGGTTATACAGGATTTTCAATCATGACAATTGAAGAAGATCCCACATCACCTCAATTCAAACAAAAAATGAAGGTTAAGAAATCACCTAAAGAATTGGCAGAGTATATAGCAAATTATGAAGCAAAGGCAAAATTAGCCGACTAAAAAATTAAATTATAAAACCTTGCGGGGGACCTGCAAGGTTTTGTTTAAATTAATTAATCAACTCTCAAGGAGGGTAAAATTGGGTGGCGGGGGTATGTTTGAAAAGGAATTAAATAAACTTATTGAATGTGAAGATAATATAGAATGCATAAAGGATATAATTTCGAAAGATATATACAATGAAAAGCAGAAAGAAAATATCGAAAGATTGTTAGAATTCTCAAGCGAAAATCAGCTGTTCAGATCTGAAGCCTGGGGCTACTATTTTTTAGGCTGGTATTATTTTGATGAATCTAATTATGAACAAGCGGTAGATAATTTTATGATTTCTTATGAGCTGTTCGATAAGCTTAATAATAAATATGAAATAGCGTATGCCTGCAATGGATTGACAAATGTCTACTGCCTCATGGGACAGTATAAATTATCAAATGAATGGGGACTCAAAGGAATCTCTTTCTGTGAAGAAACGAGAAACAACAAGGCAATGATTATTCTTCTTGTCAATACATGTATTAACTATATTCAAATGGAGTATTATGATAAAGCATTTGAAATTATAGAAAGTATAGAAGGAATAGATTCTGAGTTAACAAAGAGCCAACAAATTCCATACATGTTAGCAAAAGCCGAAATTGAAATAAATATCGGGAGCCCGGACAAAGCCCTTAAAATTATTGAGCAAGCGATGAAAATAGAATCAGTTAATGATATTAAAACTGTCATAGGCGAATTGTTTAAGCTTAAGGGCATGGCTTATTTAAAAACAGGCAAATACGATCTATCTGAAAGCCAGTTTGAAAAGTCATATAACTTTTGTGTTAAATATGATTTAATATATGAAAAGTGCTCCACCATGCTGCAGTGGTCTAAACTATGCATATTGACTGAAAATTATGAAAAATCAGTTGAACTGTTAAATCAAATTATTATCACAAGTTCATCAAATAAGTTTAATCCAATAATGAGAGAAGCATTTCATTCTTTGTATTCTATTTATAAAAAGCAGGGAGAGAGTGAAAAAGCATTGCACTACCTTGAAAAATATATAAAGATAAATGATGAAATGTATGATTATGAACAAAGCCAGCTTATGGCTGAAATGAATTTAAACAATACAAAACGTGTGGCAGAACAATATAAACAGCTTTATAAAAGAACAGAGCTTCTATCATCCATAGGGCAGAGAATTATTTCGAATTTAGATTTAACTTTAATTATCCGCATAATACATGAAGAAATAAGCAAGCTTATTGATGTTGATTATTTTGGAATTGCAGTGTATGACAATGAAAAAAACCAGTCGGAATATTATTTTATGAAAAACCATAGAATAATCTGCAGCACCGTAAAATATGATCAGGAAAATACTTTAGGAGGATATTGCATTAAGAACAAAGAAGACATTATTATCGGAAACGAGAAGTTGGAGTTTCAGAAATACTTATATTCAGAACCCCGCGATATTGAAGGATTTGAAGATGAAGACGATAATATTTCCTCCATTATATATACTCCCATGATTATAAATGAAAAAGTCGTTGGATTGATGACTGCTCAAAGTGAAAAGGAAAATCTTTACGGCAAAGATGAATTGAATATCTTGAAAATTTTAGCAAACTACACTGCAATTGCAGTTGAAAATGCCAAGGTATACAAAGAAATCGAGAATATTGCAACATATGACAGTTTGACAAATTTTTTTACTAAAACAGAAATACTGAAAATCGGGGATCAAATTTACGAGAAAGCCAAATACAACAAACAAAGATTCACTGTAATTATGATAGATTTGGATGATTTTAAAATAGTAAATGATACATACGGTCATGTTTACGGAGACAAAGCAATGAGTCTTATTGCTGAAACCATATCAAAATGCATTAGGAATACTGACCATATAGGAAGGTTCGGAGGAGATGAGTTTTTGCTCATATGCTCCGGAACAGGCTTGAAAGAAGCCTTGGAAGTTGCTGAAAGAATAAGAAAAACCATACAAAGCAGTATATTTATATTAGACAGCGAAATAAATGTAAGGATGACAATGAGTTTAGGGGTACATGAATGTGACGAAAATGACGACTCATTTACAGATGTGGTAAAGAGAGCCGATCAATGCCTTTATCTTGCAAAAGAAACAAGAAATACCGTTATGAGTAAATGAACCGAACCGTCTATTAAAAGGTATGTAAAGATTTTACATACTTTTTACATATATATGGTTTTTTTTTTACTGTGAGAAGTTATATTTATCTCAAGAATAGAAAATAAAAGGAGATAAGATATAAAAAATGAAAAAAAGTAAATTATTATCAATAATTACATTGGCATTAATGCTATCAATGGTTTTTGCAGGATGTACACAAGAAACACCCGGAACACCTGCAGCAGATTTTGATTTTGATAAAGATATAACTGTAGTAGCAAGAGATGCTGCATCCGGGACAAGAGGAGCTTTCCATGAAATAATGAACATTATCGTTAAGGAAAATGACACAGAAGTAGACAAATTGGTTGTTGGAGCATTAGAGTTTGATGGTACAGATAAAGTTATAACTGCTATTGAAGGAGACAAATACGGTATTGGTTACATTTCATTAGGTTCAGTAAGTGAAAGAATTAAAGCAGTTGCAGTGGACGGCGTAGAACCGACCGTAGAAAACGTAAGAAGTGGAAGCTATTCAGTATCAAGACCATTTTTGTTGGTTACAAAAGGAACTGAAAGTAAGCTGGTAAAAGATTTCTTAAAGTTTACAGAATCAGCTGAAGGACAGGCTATTACAAATGAAATGAAGTTTATCGGAGCTATTGATGCACCTGGAGAATACACGGCATCAGGTATGTCAGGAACTATTAAAGTGGCAGGCTCAACATCAGTAGCACCTTTAATGGAAAAACTTCAGGAAGCATATAATGAGCTTAACCCTGACGTTACTTTTGAAACTCAGGCACAAGGCTCATCGCAAGGTATAAAGGCTGCAATCGACGGCTCTTATGATATTGGAATGGCTTCAAGAGAATTAAAAGCTGAGGAAGCATCGGAATTAAACAGATACGTACTGGCAATTGATGGTATTGCAGTAATTGTAAATAACGAAAATCCAAAAAGTGATTTAGCAGCAGATGATATAACTAATATATATATAGGCGAAATCACAAAGTGGAATGAAGTTAAATAATGCAAACAAGGCAGTCAAATTTTAATGAAATAGTAATGCAGGCAATATTCTTTCTGTCTGCATTAATTTCCGTTTTAGCAGTCCTTGCCATCTGCCTCTTTCTGTTTATGAGAGGTATTCCTGCCATTTCGGAAATAGGTTTTACGGATTTTATATTTAATGAAAAATGGGGACCTGTCAACATTCCTGCTTCTTACGGAATACTGTCAATGATTGTAGGTAGCATTTATGTAACGGCTGGAGCAATTGTTATAGGTGTGCCCATAGGTTTAATGTGTGCTATATTTTTATCTGAATTTTGTCCGGATAATATTTATAAAATTGTGAAGCCGGCAGTTAATTTGTTGGCGGGCATACCTTCAATAATTTACGGTTTCTTCGGAATGCAGGTAATTGTACCCTTTGTGAGAGAAAATTTTGGAGGAAACGGATACAGCATACTTTCAGCTTCAATAATTTTGGGAATTATGATACTACCTACAATTATTTCTATAAGTGAATCCTCTATAAGGGCTGTTCCGGAAAGTTATGCTGAAGGCTCCTATGGTATTGGAGCAACAAAGGAAGAAACAGTTTTCAAGGTAATGGTTCCGGCTGCTAAATCAGGAATCTTAACTTCAATTATCTTAGGTATAGGTAGGGCGATAGGTGAAACCATGGCTGTTGTGATGGTGGCAGGTAATGCCGTTATGCCTCTCAATAAAATTGAGCTTCTAAAACCAATCAGAACATTAACTACCAATATTGTTACGGAAATGAGCTATGCTTCTGGACTTCATGAATCAGCTCTTATATCCACGGGGGTAGTTTTGTTTGTATTTATAATAATTTTAAATGCATCTTTAAGCCTTATAAGCTCAAAGACTCAAAGAAATTAATCCGAGGTGCAATATGGATAGAACTTTAGATAATTTAAAACAAAGAAAAGTAAAAGCTTTTCTGTTTAAGAGTTTTGTATGGTTTTGTGGAATATTGACAGTGGGAATATTAATATATATACTATTATTTATACTATTGAAAGGTGTTCCGAAAATTAACTTAAAGTTTTTGTTCGGAGAATACAATTCAGAAACACTTTCTGTATTTTCATCTATGGTTACGACTGTGCAAATGATTGTATTGTCACTTTTAATATCAGTACCAATCGGTGTATTTTGTGCAATTTACCTTGCAGAATATGCCAAGAGAGGCAATAAAGCAGTCAAGGTAATAAGACTTGCCATAGACACCTTGGCGGGAATACCTTCAATTGTATACGGTTTGTTTGGTATGATATTTTTTGTGCAGATTCTTGGATTCAGAGCATCAGTTTTGTCAGGAATATGTACAATATCAATTATGATACTGCCGGTAATTATAAGCTCATCGGAAGAAGCCATAAAATCTGTTCCTGACACTTATCGTGAAGGAAGTTTAGGATTAGGTGCAACGAGGCTTCGAACAGTGTTTCGCATAGTCCTTCCAACAGCAATGCCCGGTATACTTGCAGGAATTATTCTTGCAATCGGACGTATTGTGGGAGAAACTGCAGCACTGATATTCACAAGCGGAACTAATGTTTTAAAAAACCCGTCATTAAATTTGATGGCATCACAAAGAACCCTGGCAATCCATATGTACATGCTTGCCAGTGAGGGGCTGCCTCATTCAAGAGATATGGCATTTGCTACAGGGTCAATTTTAATCTTGGTAGTGTTTGTAGTGAACTATGCTACAACTAAGCTTGCAGGCAGAATAGGGAGGAGCCAATGACCGACAAAATAAAAATAGAAAATGTTGATTTGTTTTACGGGGATTTTCAAGCTCTTAAAAATGTAAATATGAATATAAAGGAAAATGAAATAACTGCTTTTATAGGACCATCAGGATGCGGAAAATCCACATTGCTTAAATCATTGAACAGGATGAATGATTTAATCGAAGGTGTTAAAATTACGGGCAGAATACTTTTGGATGATGTGGATATATACAAGGATATGGATGCGACTGTTCTAAGAAGAAGGGTCGGCATGGTTTTTCAAAAGCCCAATCCGTTTCCCATGAGTATTTACGAGAATGTGGCATACGGTCCAAAGACACATGGTGTTAAAGGTAAAGCGCAATTAGATGAAATTGTGGAAAAAAGTCTTCGCTCTGCAGCCATGTGGGATGAAGTTAAGGATAGACTAAAAAAAAGCGCCTTGGGATTATCCGGAGGCCAGCAGCAGAGACTTTGCATTGCAAGAGCATTTTCTGTTAATCCGGAGGTTATATTGCTGGACGAACCGACTTCAGCCCTTGACCCCATATCCACCATGAAAATAGAAGATTTGCTGGTTGAAATAAAAAAAGATTATACGATAATAATAGTTACACATAATATGCAGCAGGCAACCAGAATTTCTGACAAAACAGCATTCTTCCTTGTTGGAGAGATTATTGAGTTTGATGAAACAGAAAGACTGTTTTCAATGCCTAAAAATAAAAAAACCGAAGATTATATTACCGGAAGATTCGGATAAAAGGAGGATATTATGAGAAATAGATTTGACCGGGAGCTTGATACATTAAATCTTGAACTTATAAAGATGGGAAGCATGATTGAAAGTGCAATTGAGTACAGTTCTAAAGCACTCATAAACCAGGACCTGTCATTGGTTAAAAAAGTTAATGAATTAGAAATAGAAATTGACGATATGGAAAGAACTATCGAGTCACATTGCCTAAAACTGTTACTGCAGCAGCAGCCGGTGGCATCTGACCTTAGAATTATAAGCACTGCACTGAAAATGATTACTGATATGGAAAGAATCGGAGATAATGCGGAAGATATAGCAGAGATTACAAAAAATTTAGTTAATCAGAAGTTTATAAAGGACATTGTTCATATTCCCCAAATGGCAGAAGAAACTACCGGCATGGTAAAAAGAAGTATTGATGCATTTGTTAACAAGGATAAAAAACAAGCGGAAGAAGTGTGTCGCTCAGACGATATAGTTGATAATTTATTTGATATTATCAAAGAAGAATTAATAGAAAAAATACAGGAAAACAAAAGTAACGGCGAGCAGGCTATTGATTTGCTGATGATTGCAAAATACTTTGAAAGAATAGGGGACCATGCGGAAAACATAGCAGAATGGGTTATATTTTCAATAACAGGAGAACACAAGATGCCCTAACCCCATTT
>ENA-UOOH01003613-UOOH01003613.1-fermentation-metagenome-genome-assembly--contig:-NODE-3613-length-11568-cov-4.993659_pt1 | contig 11568 bp, 9 predicted proteins | sample MGYA00245778_ERZ724025 | MGnify/ENA primary metagenome ERZ724025 (study PRJEB28704, sample SAMN03018313) | fermentation metagenome | biome: anthropogenic terrestrial biome; feature: soil; material... | reverse complement strand
GCTCTACCATATTCGCATCAGATGCTTATATAGTCTTCGAACCGACTTCCAGGAAACGCAGGCAAACAAGTTGCTTGGTTCTTGGAGCTCAGTTCGTGAGCCTTGCGAGGTAACATAGTTACCCCCAATCACGTATAAACCCACCGAAACAGTGAGGCGGCTTCCGGGAAAGTTTCCCGGAATGGGTCGCTCAGAGATCGGTTGACGTGTGAGGGAATAATGTTAGGCAATGAGACATATAAACCAACCGGAATGAAGTCAGACTTACATAAATGACAGCACAATAGAGACAAGCATTGCCACAAATCCGATCAGACAAAGGATCAGCAGAATATCCAACAGAATTAGCCAGAAATTACGCTCTTTTTTAACTCTTCTCTGTATAACCATCCTGAATCACCACCCAAAGATCACCGAAAAACTCATCCTGCTCAAGATCGATCCTGCCGCTCTGAACAAGAAAAAGACAGGGGAGATACACAAAATATACCGGCCAGTGAAGAGTTCCCGCCAGCTCATGCAGGGAAACCCCCGGGTCACGCGCATCCGGATGCGTCTGAACGAGCGCGAAAATCCGCCCGGCCATACGTTCGTAATCCTCATCATGCGCAATACCCACAACCTCGCCGGCATCCGGCTCCTCGAATAACTCATCCTCAGAGTCGATACACCGCCGCCTTCTCTGCCGTCTCCGCTCCGCCTTCTCCGCAAGTTTCAGCTGTTTGATCAGTTCGTAGAGGGTGACCGGACGCTTCCGCGCATCCTTTCGCTTGAGTCTGCGGTCGATCTCGCGCTCGAGAAGTTCGATCGGACCAAGAGCACGCTCCGTGACCACATCATCTTCCGAGAAAGGATCCAACCCTTCTTCGGAAAGGTCATCGCAGCACTCGTCGTCATCCTCCTGGCCGTCAAGCAGCTCGGACTTCATCCGAAGCAGAACCGACGCATAGAATATCGTCCGGCCCGAGATCATCAGATCAAGTTCACGCCTGCGTTCGAGTTCCGTCAAAAACCGTTCAGTCACCGCGACGATATCGACATTCCACGGATCGATCTCCCCCCGCTTCGCCAGCTGATACAAGATTTCGACCGGCTCTTCGAGTTTCCCGTCAGGAATTTCTTCAGCCATTCACCTTCACACCAGTCACAAGCGTACTCTTATCGCTCATACGCAGAGTCACGCCCACCATCCGGTCCGCCGCCTCGATCATCGGTTTTCTGTGCGAAACGATCACGAACTGACTTTGCGTACAGATATCGCGGACCATCTGGGACAAACGCTCCACATTCACCCCGTCCAGATTGGAGTCCACCTCATCCAGCGCATAAAAGGGCGCCGGCATATACTGCTGGATCGCAAAAATAAACGAAAGGGTCGTAAGCGACTTCTCCCCCCCAGACATCATATTCAGTCGGGTCACTTCCTTTCCACGCGGCGAAACCTCGAAGGTCATGCCCCCCTGGAAAGGATCCTCAATATCATCCAGAATCAGATGACCGGCACCCTCATTCAGACGGGAGTAAATATCCTGAAAATGCAGATTGATTGCCGAGTAGGCATTCATGAATGCATCGAACTTCATCTGCTTGAAACTGTCGATCTTATCGAGAAGTGCCTGACGTTCGCGGGAAAGCGTCTCCTTCTTTTCGGTCCGCTCAGTGGAACGCTTCTGGACCTCATCATACTGTTCGATCGCACGCATATTCACGTTCCCAAGCCTTCTGACGGCCCGCTCGGTTGTTGCGACGCGGTCAAGAATCTCGTCCATGCAAAGATCGCAGACGATATCCTCGGTGATCGAACCCTTGATCTCGGACATCTCCAAAGCAAGAGAAGCGGATTTTTCATCAAAAGCGGAGATCTGCACATTGCATCTCTCCTCGGCACCCTGCAAAGTCACGATCCGCAGCTGCGCTTCATCCGCCGCATGCTGAGCTTTGTTCCGTTCCTCGGTCAGCTGCTCGATCTCGCCGGTGAAAGCCTTCATCTCATCCTCGAACGAAGTGATCACGGATTTTGCAGCATCGACCGCTGCATAACAACCCGCGATCTCCTGATCGATCGAGACATTTTTTCCCTCCAGAGCAGTCCGCTCCCGGGATATCTGCTCAACATTCTGTTTGAAATGCTGACGTTCGAGATTCAGACCGGAAAGATCGTTCACCTTGTTTTCATACCGACGAGACGTATCATTGTAACTCGACTGGGCTTTCTGCAGTTTATCGGTGAGCAGATTAAACTCATCCTCATTCAGAACCGAGCGCAGTTCGCTCACCCGCTGATTCAGGACCTCAAGTTCATCAGACAGAGCATCCACACGCGTCTCGAGTTCGGCCACCTGATTCGCCGTCTCCTTTTTATCCCGGTCGGTTTCTTCCAGAAGACGGGAGGCGCGGAGCTCATCATCAGCGATCTTATCGAGGATCCGATTACAGTCACTGATTTTTAGTTCAAACGTAACGATCGCCGAATCATATTCGTTTCGTTCGGCGCGAAGACCTTCTGCTACCGACCGGTGACGGGCTTCGGCTGCGACCAGATCAGATTCATCATTGCGCAGGTCGGCAAGTTTTGCAGAAATATCAGCAGACTCGCGGCCGACGGCAACACCAAAGCCGCGGAGATCTTTGCGAATCGATCCGCCGGTCATGGCTCCGCCCCGCTCCAGAAGCTCGCCCTCCAGCGTTACCATCCGGTATCTGCCCATGAGCCGCCGGCCGGCATCCAGCGTCTCGACGACCACCGTCTGGCCAAAAACTAAATTGAAAGCATCCCGGTATTCCGGATCAAAGTCGATCAGATTGATCGCATAATCCACAACCCCATTGCCGGCGAGCGGAGGAAGGGGCGGCTGAGGCTTCATCTTGTTCAGCGGAAGAAGCGTCAGGCGGCCGAGCCGTTCATCTTTCAGATAGCGGATCACATCTGCTGCGGTCTGATCGGAGTCGACGACAACGTTGTTGAGCCGCCCCCCGGCCGCTATGTTTAACGCCACGGTGTATGCGGAATCGATCACTTTTCCAAGACTCGAAACGGTCCCAAACACGCCGTCCATACCGAGAATAGCCGAAATGGTCCGATCCGAGGCACCCGATGCCTGCTGCTGGGCCTCGATCTGCATCTGCTTTTTCGTCAGTCTGGCGATTTCTTCTCTGAGAGGTTCGAGAGCTTTGCGTGCGCCAAGCATCGCCCGTTCGGTCTCGCCGATCTGTTTATCGAGGATCCCTTTGTTTTTCCTGGCATCCTGAAGATCGCGTTCGAGCAAGTCGATCTCGGCCTGCTTCTCTGAACGTTCATCGGCCAGAGAACCCTGCTCCCTCTGCAGCTTTTCCAGCTCCTGCGCACGGATACGGCTCCGTTCGATAATGCCGTCCCTTTGAATAACGATCGAACCGCGCTCCTCCTTTTTCGCTTCGACCTGCCGCATAAGATCGACCAGTTCGGCCTGGGCCCCTTTCGAGTCCCGGCTGCATTTACTGACGAGCTCGTGAGCTTTCTCGAGAGTCTTCTTCTGGGCCTCGAGTTCCATCGCCAGATTCGCCTTATCGATCTGCAGCGTCTGGGATTCCCGGATCTTATCGTTGAGGGTGTTCTGATTTTTCTGGAGCTCGAGATACAGGCGGTTCATCTCAGCGAGATTGCTCTCTTTTTCCTTTTTCCTGCGGATGATGGTCTCCTCGGCAACACGAATATTTCCTTTTTCGGCCTCAATGCCTCCGATGATCCGCATATAGGCAGGACCCTGTCGGTGACTGATCTCCTTATCGATCTCGCGGACATCCTCGAGACGGGCGTTTTTCTCGTTTTCCTGGAGGGAAATGTCGTTACGGATACCCGCACGCTTCTCCTCCTGTTCCAACCGCGAATGGGCGATCAGACCGAGTTCGCGTTCAAGATCCTGGAGCCGGACGATCTGTTTTGCGGCTTTGAGATACTCGAGTTCAGCCTGAAGTTTCTGATATTTTACCGCATCCTCGCGGGCATCGGCAAGTTCCTCCAGCTGTTTGGCGTATGAAGCAAGAAGGATCTCTTCGCGGTCGATACTGGCTCTCACCTGTTCGAGTTCCACGAGAGCCTGTTCTTTTTTATCATCGAACTCCGCAACTCCCGCGATCTCGTCGATGATCCTTCTCCGTTCCAGATCGCTCATATCCATGATGCGGGAGATATCTCCCTGCATCACGACATTGTATCCGTGCGGCTTGATGCCGCGTTTTGCCAGATACTCCAGAATTTCCGTCTGGGAACAGGTCTTTTCATTGAGATAATAATAGCTGTAATATCCGTTTGCGGTCCGTTTGATCCGCCGGCGGATTTTTGTGTCGTCTGAAAAGGTGAGGGTGACCTCGGCGGTATTTTTTCCAGACATCGTATTGATAAAATCCGTGAGCTTCTCGGCGCGAAGGGTCCGCGAGGTGGATAAGGATAGAACGAAAAGGATAGAATCGATGATATTGCTTTTTCCCGAACCATTCGGCCCGGAGATTACAGTAAATCCTTCATAAAAGGGAATTTTTGTCTTTCTGGAAAAAGACTTGAAGTTGTCGATGTCAACCTGGACAATGTGCACGAATGAACTCCGTTAACGCTTGATTTCCACAGTGTCGTCATCTTCTGCTTCGATTACTGCTGAGGAGTCGGCACGAATAGATAACGAGTGTGAGGAACGGGACGGATTGTATCCGGTACCTGCGATGATAACATTGTGATCGGTCGTTTTCTTCCGTTTCTGGATAGTTCCGTCCTGCTGCATTACATATTCAAACTCGCCGGGTTTCAGATTCTCGACCGGGATGTCTGGAGCAGGGGTGGCCGCCCGTGTTGGCTCGGGTGCCGGTGAAGGAGTCGGACGGCTCATGCGGGGAGCCGGTGTTTCGACAGCCGGTCTCCTGAGAGGAGGAGTGTTCTTTGAAGCGGGAATGTCGGTGCGAACGGAAACGGGGTCTGCCGTCGGCTCGGCGACGACCTCGCCTCTCCGGACACCGAACCGGGAAGATTCCGGATGACTTTTGACTGGACTGCCCCCGAGTTTTTCCATCTGGACGCTGAGTTTACGGGTCACGGACTTCAGATCGAGAAGTTCCTCGGTAAGTCCTTTGACCATGATCTCGAGTTCACGGATTTTGCGTTCAAGTTCTTCGGTATTTTCAGATTTTTCGGCAGTCGCCTGTACGGTTTCCTGCTTGCCGGCGAGCCCGCGTTCCTGTTCGGCAAGTTCGTGCTCTAAGAATTTCATTCTGGTATCCATGATTGCATCTATCCTGTAAAAATAATTAATAGGTTTTTCAGTGCCCATTGTATAATACACTTGTGTATCGGCCGGACAGATAGCAAGAATGCAAAGTTGAATCAGGAGATTATAACAGGAACCGGGAGATTCCCTATACGCAAAGGATGCAGAGGAAGAAAATGAAAAAGGGTTGATGACTGATTCAGCCGTGAAGCCGATCAGACCATCCGGTATGTCTCGAGATTCTGGGGGGACACGGTTTGGATATGGAATTTCTTATAGACGGAACTGGCAAAGTCGATCGTCTTGGACTCTTCGCCATGGATCGTAAACACACGCTCGGGTTTCGGCTGAACGTACTGGACATAATTCATCAGCTGTTTGCGGTCGGCGTGACCTGAAAATCCTTCCACAGTCTGGATCTCCATGTTGATAACGATCGTTCCTTTTTTACCGATAGGCACTTCACGCCAGCCTTTCTGGATACGGCGTCCGTAGGTTCCTTCCGCCTGATAGCCGACAAAGATGATCATATTCTTCGGAGATTCAGCAAGGTTGCTTAAGTACTCGATCACCGGACCGCCGTTCATCATACCGCTCGTGGAGATGATCACACAAGGATCTTCCGAGAAGATGACCTGCTGACGTTTATCATAGGAGTCCACCTGCTCGAAACAATCCGCGAGGAACGGATTATAATTGTCACGGAAGATAAGGTTGCGAAGATCGGTGTTGAGATACTCAGGGTATGCCGTGTGCATCGCGGTTGCTTCCTTGATCATTCCATCAAGGTATACTTTGCACTTCGGGATACGGTTGTTTCTCATACCTTCTTCGAGGGCGAGCATCAGTTCCTGGGACCTTCCAACGGCAAATGCCGGGATCAGAACTTTTCCGCCGCGGCCGAGCGTCTCGTTGATGACCTCATACAGCCGCTCTTCCGCTTCGACTCTTGAGGGAGAGAAGTCCTCCGAACCGCCGTAGGTACTCTCGATAACGAGAGATTCCAGACGCGGGAACTGGGAAACAGCCGGATTGAAAAGCCTGCTCTTCCCGTAGAACAGATCCCCCGTAAAGGCAACATTGTACACGCCGTTGCCAACATTGAAGTGGGCGATCGCGGAGCCGAGGATATGACCGGCGTTGTGCAGCGTGAGTTTCATGTCGGGCGCAATGTCGGTTACGTCACCGTAACCAAGAGCTATTGTGTGCTTCACGAATTCGCGGATCTCGTTTGAAGAATACGGCGGAGCACGGTCCTCTTTGTTGTTCACGTCCAGATAATCCAGCTGAAGCATCGTCGCAAGATCACGGGTCGCCGGCGTTGTATAGACCGGACCGTCATATCCGTATCTGTATAACAACGGGATAAATGCGGAGTGATCAAGATGGGCGTGAGTCAAAACGACAGCATCGAGATTCGTGAACGGATAGATCTCGGGGACGTTCAGATACGGCGATGAGGCAGCGCCGGTTGCTCCGGGGGATTCCCCGCAGTCGATCAGGACTTTGCTTTCCGGCGTGCTCAGGAGAAATGCCGCACGGCCGACCTGACGGCAGCATCCAAGCGTAGTCAAACGAAGCCACTGGTCATGATCCCGGCCGGTATAGATTGAATCGCGGTGGATCCGCTTCCCGCATTTACGGAGGAACTCCTTTCTCTCATCACGGGATTCACGGAGATACTGACGGACCTGTTTGATCGTTACCGACGGGATCGGCGGCGTTCTGGCAGCCTTCGGCGTCCAGCCCGTTTTCATAGTGATGTCGCGAAGCGTTGATCCGTTTTTCCCAATGACGACGCCCGGTTTTTCGGCCTCGATCAGGACCTCGCCCGTATCGGTATCGAAGAAGATATCCGTGATCCCCGCAGATTCCGGCACAACGGCCTTTATCATATCATAGGCCTGTTCCGTATCACCGAGAATATTGGGGCGGACAACGATACGTTTGCGTAAGTCGCGGGCAAGCGTTTTGATTAAGTCATGATCCTCGGCAAACCGTTTCGGATCGTCAGTATAGATGACCATCTCCGGGCCTTCAAATTCAACATCCGTTACGGTAACTCCACGAGGAACTTTTTTATTAATAGTTACTTTGAGTTCTTTGAGTCTGTCTTCAACCTGCATAAAATTCGTTTCCAAAAAAAGTGAGATTATTTTGTCGGGGGCAGATACCCGGCTATTTTATCCTCCGGCAGATACTCGAACTTCTCCGGGGTTATGATCACCACATTGTATCCCTCTCCCGAGGCCGAGTCGCGAAGCATTGCTGCGCGAAGCGCACGTACGGCTAGTTCGATTGCTTCGTTCTCTGTCATATTGGGTTTGAACCGATCCTCTAACACACCGTATGCCGTCAAAGAGCCGGAGCCTGTCGAGACGAAGTTCTCTTCAAGCGTTGCTCCGCCGGCCGCATCGACTGAGTAAACCGAAGGACCGCCGGTATCGACACCGCCGACAAGGAGCTGTACATAATACGGTGAAAAGCGATTCTGGTTCAGATAATTGGAAAGGATCGTCGCTGCCGCCCCGACGCTGATCTTCTGACCTCTGCGGATCTCGTAGAGATTGCATTCGACATTGATGATTCTGACAAGCTGCTGGGCATCCCCAACGCCACCGGCGATTGTCATACCGATCTTATCAGTGATGGCATGTACTTTCTTTGCTTTCTTGCTGGCGATCAGATTACCCATCGTTGCCCGCCTCTCGGTAGCAAGGATGACGCCGCCGTCGAATACAATACCCACTGTGGTGGTTCCCGTTTTAACGTCCTGGTGTTCTTGTGACATGAGAAACCTCAAATTAAGGTACGCTGCAAATTCATAAAACACTGTTTTCATTGAAACAGCTAAAAGCGCTAATAATTTAATGTACGCTAAGTATGATAAACTTGCCGAATGGGATTAAAAAAAATTACAGAGTCCAGGACTGCATGTCGAAAGCGGCATGTTCATAATCCCAGGGTATTTTATGGCTCATATGAACGCACCAGAACTCTTTTGGCGCCAGATTTTTGGCAAGTCGTTCGGCATCCTCGATGTTCATGTGTTTGGAGATATTCACTCCCGGCGGAAATATGCCGTCGAGCAGTAAAAGATCGGCGCCTTTCATCTGCTCGAGAGATTCGTTTGAAAGTTCGGCACGTGTATCGCAGGAGTAGACGAACGTTTTCCCGTCGGCAGTGATCCGGACACCGTAGGTCGGAGTGTCGTGAACGACCGGAAAGAGTGTTACTTCCATCCCGCAGATCTCGATTGGTTCAAACGGGGTGACCGGGTGTTCCTCATGAGATATGAAGGAGAAAACCCCTCCGCAGTACGCCAGAACCTCAGGCGCCCCGTAGACCGAGATCGGTTCCCGCTGGACCCGGTAGAAGTCGCCGAATCCCATGAAATGATCATAATGCCCATGGGTCCAGATGACGGCGCCGATCCGCGGAGAGCCGGCGGCCAGCAACTGGGCACGCATATCCGGGCCGGTGTCGATCAAAAGATGCTGACCTTTGTGCTCGATTAAGAGCGACGTTCGAAGCCGCTGTTTTCCCATTTCCTTTGCTTCACGGCAGACCGGGCAGTCGCAGCCGATCTTCGGCGTGCCGACAACGTCACCCGTCCCGAGCGCCGTAACTTTCATTAAGCGCACCCGCTCCGAACAAGATTTCTGCGGTTGACCAGTTCCATTCCCGCATTCACGTCGGCCTCGTTGATCTCCTTTCTTCCGGAAAGAAGAGCCGAGACGATCGCTTCCGTGAGCATCATACGCAGATCAGCTCCCGAAAAACCCTCGGTCCGTGCCGCAAGGGTGGTGAAATCGATCGTGCAGGGAATATCGGAGGCAACATGATTCAGGATCGCCTCACGCATGCCTGCATCCGGAAGCGTGAAGGTGACGACCTCGTCGAACCGGCGCCAGGCAGCCTCGTCAAGCATTCCTGCGTGGTTTGTGGCACCGATCAGCAGAACCTTGTCTTTGATCAGATTGATGTGGTCGATACATTTGAGAAGGGTATTGACCCCGCGCTTCATCGTGCCGTTGTCATCGGAGATACGGGTCTTTGCAATGTAATCGAATTCATCGATGAAGAGGATGCACGGAGCGATCTTCTTGGCGAGATCGAATATCCGATCGATGTTCTTCGACGTCTCGCCAAGATACTGGGAGGTGATCATCGAAAGACGGACCTCGAGGACCGGCATGTGGACCGAACGCGATAATGCAAGGGCAAAAGAGGTTTTTCCGGTTCCCGGCGGACCGACCAGAAGGATCCGGCCGAGTTCATAGATGCGGTGGCTTCTCAGAAATTCCTGATTTTCAAGAGAGATCTGCACTTTTCTCACGATGCCAAGCTGATCAGGGGTGCAGACCAGATCGGAAAGGGAGAACTCGATCTCTTCAGGTGCATACGGGACGACGAGTTCGGCGGCCTCTTTAAACGACTCTGATTTATCCGTGATTGCAGCCAGTTTTCCGGTAAGATACGCGGTCGTATCTTCAAAGAGCGGGATGTTTTCCCGGGCTTTTTTATAGTTGACCTCGGTTTCTCCTGCGGTCTCGAGAGCAAGCGTGAGTGCCGGATTCTGCATAAGTTTTGCAGGCCCGACATGCCGGAAGTACCATTTCAGCGCCGGAGAAAAGGCAGTAACTGAAAACTGGCCGAGATCGTTGCAAAGAAGATAGGAGTTTTTCTCGTCCTGAATTATGCGGCGGGCGGGAAGATTTGGGAGATAGGATTTTAACACGCCCTCCTTTATCACAACCGGCCGGGCGATGACGCCGGGAGATTCGGTACAGAACATCTGCCTGATGGCTACGGGAAGGTCATTGACCTCTAACGCAGGATTAGTGTTCACCACTTCAGCAGTAAGAACGATTTCGGTCAACTGCAGAAGTCCCGGGTCTATTGATATTGAATCCATAATGGTCCATATATATGTGTGTGAAAAAAGTATAAGCCTTCGTGTGATGGATGCATTCACAAATAGGAGCATAGTATTTCAGCTCAGGCAACCAAACTCATAGAATAATGACTGAACATCCGCAGGTTTCTGACATCCTCAATCAGGTAAAGGACGGAATACTTGACCCGGCGACTGCAGAAAAGAGGCTGACGGCCCTGGCAGTGACCCGGGTCGGCGATGTGGCAAATTTGGATATGGAACGGTGCAGCAGATGCGGGATGCCCGAGGTTGTTCTGGCCGAAGGGAAGGATACCGACTCGCTCGTAAAAATCATGCATAGTTATGTGCTGGCGTCCGGGCGATGCGTCGCATCACGCATCACCGCAGAGCAAATAACAGCGGTGTGCAAAGATCTCCCGATGGGAGTTTCCGCCGAGATCAGGGAACCGGGAGGTGTTCTGATTCTTTCAGACGGCACGCTCCCGACACCGTCAGGCGGGACCGTCGGCATCGTGACGGCGGGAACCTCCGACATTCGGGTCGCCGAAGAGGCACGGGCGATCGCAGAAGAGATGGGAGCAAAGGTCCTCACATCATTCGATGTGGGGGTGGCCGGGATCCACCGGCTGATCCCAGCTTTGGAAAAACTTCGGGAGGCGGATGTGTATGTGGTCTGCGCAGGGAGAGAAGGAACGCTTCCCTCCGTAGTAGCCGGCCTGGTCGACAAGCCGGTGATCGGCGTTCCGGTAAGTACCGGATACGGATACATGGGACAGGGAGCGGCGGCTCTCGCCAGCATGCTCCAGTCGTGTGCAGTAATTACGGTGGTCAACATCGACGCAGGATTTACCGCAGGAGCGTTCGCTGCGAGAATCGCCGCATTGATCGGAGGGAAAAAATGAAGCGCGGCTTGTACGTAGGACGGTTTCAGCCGTTTCACAACGGCCATAAAGCAGTTATCGACGGCCTCGCAGAGGAAGTGGATGAACTGATCATCGGCATCGGCAGTGCGGACATCAGCCATGATATCAGGCATCCGTTTACCGCAGGCGAACGGGTACTGATGATCACCCGGGCGCTGAATGGATTAAAAATCCCGTTCTACGTCATCCCCCTGGAAGACGTGAAAAGAAATGCCCTGTGGGTAGCCCACGTAAAATCGATGGTTCCCCCCTTTGATACAGTATACACCTCCAACCCCTTAGTGATCCAGCTTTTCAAAGAAGCAGGCATCCCGGTTCTTTCACCTCCTATGTATCTGCGGGAGAGTTTATCAGGAACGGCTGTTCGGAAAAAAATGTATCACGGGGAAGAATGGGAAGAGTATGTGCCAAAGGAAGTTGTATCTGTTGTTGAAGAGATCCATGGGATCGAACGCATGCAGCAGATCGCCAAAAGCGACTGAGAAATATCCCAAACATCTCTTTTTTATCC
>ENA-UOOH01003611-UOOH01003611.1-fermentation-metagenome-genome-assembly--contig:-NODE-3611-length-11577-cov-3.835185_pt1 | contig 11577 bp, 11 predicted proteins | sample MGYA00245778_ERZ724025 | MGnify/ENA primary metagenome ERZ724025 (study PRJEB28704, sample SAMN03018313) | fermentation metagenome | biome: anthropogenic terrestrial biome; feature: soil; material... | reverse complement strand
AGCAAAGGTGAAAAGCCTAGCTCTTTCGCGTCTGTCCGTTCAAAGACCAAGACATCGCTATCTTGCGTTGTACCTAGTGTATGCCAGTAGACTTGGCTAAAGTTCACCTCGTCCTCGGGGGGCACAGTTCCAGGTTCGGGATAACGACTATAGTAGAAACCCTCATCGTTTAGCCAGGCCATGTTGGTAAATCTACACCACTGGATCACTTCATCTAAATTTTCCCTTTTTTCCAGATCACGAATGTGAATTTCTTGACGGTCACTGCCGCTGGCCGAGACAGTATACGCTAAATATCTTGCCCCTTGCTCAAGGGAATAATTACTGATGGCCACGGTGCCATCGGAGCTCCACAAGTTGGGATCTAGGACCACTTCTGCCTCTCCATCTAAACCCTTCTTGCGATAGAGTACTGGCTGGTTTTGAAGGCCGCTATTTTCTTGGTAAAAGTACCAAGGACCAACCTTACTGGGAACAAAAGCACGGGGATAGTCCCACAGCTCTGTTAGGCGCTTTTTGAGGTCTTCTCTCGGGTCCACGGGCTCGAAAAACTCCTCTGTGAGTTCATGCTGCTTGGCCACCCACGCTTCCACCTCTGAATCGCTGTTTTCGAGCCACCTATAAGGATCGGCTACGAGTGTTCCGTGAAAATTGTCAACTGTGTTGTCCTTCCTTGTTTTCATCGACTTTGCTCCTTTCATCCAGTGCTTTCTATTTTCGCCGCGGGCAGTCTGTACCCCTTTTCCAAGCCTACATAAAAAAACCGCACGAGGTTTCCCAGGTGCGGCATCTTGCGACAATTCTTACATTGCCTTGCGGAATTGCTCGAAGCGTAAAGCTAAGCGATCTCGGTTGGGCTTCTCCACCTGCTTTTTCGGCAGGATAAGGCGCTTATTATGAATCTCTTGAATACCGTGGCGGAGCATAGGTCCATCGATTTCATGTAGCAAGTCATCCCTGACAATAATCTGATAATCAGGACTTACTCCAATGAAGTGGCGGTCGTAGGCGGCATGGTGAATTTTGCAGAGCGAAAGACCATTGCTGACAATGGGCTCTCCCTCGGGATCACTGTCGGGAATGATGTGGGCCGCATCCAAAAGCTCCGCATGGCGCAGTTGGCAAAAGGCGCATTGACTGCGGTAGGCTTCCAGAACTCTAGTACGGAAGACTTTTTGGTGCAGACGCACTCGAAAACTCGCTGTTATGTAGCGCCTGCGATGAACATCCGCTTCTTCGCTTACGAGCTGATCAGACTGGATGTGCTGCTTATCATCCACGGCAACGGTAAAAGCTAAATTTGCACGATCTTCTCCAATGATGAATACTGGCCAGGCTGCCACATATTTTCCTGGGGACAGAGCGTGGAAGTACACCAGGGGAACTCCCTCGACTCCCGCTTGCCGCAGCCCGGCGTTCTCCCAATGATTAGGATCCGTGCCCCTGTATTTATAGTGTAGGAGCCCATCGTCTGTCAAGCCATCGTTATAAGGTCCCTTGGGCGAAGTCCGGATAGACAAGGGGATAGACTTGAAGACCCGCGGCTTCCAGATACCTTGTTGTCCCACCAGGCTGATTTGTTGACCTCGGTAGCTGAAACCATGTTGCAGGAGCGACCAGGGTAAGATGTCATCGAATAACATGGATTGATCTTCAAGCCATGTAAAAATAGCTAATCTGATTTGTGCTTCCTGCATCATGACCAGATCCCCCCCATACATGCCACTAATTGCCATATTCGGGCTCCTGCAGACTGACTCCTTCTTTTCAGAAGTACAAAAAACGAGGGTGATCTACTCACCCCCGCTACCTTGTGGTTACTATTGAATTGGAATCTCTCGGTTACTAGGTCCGTCAGTTGCTCTGGGGAATTTTACTTCCAAGACACCGTCGGTGTAACTCGCCACCACATCTTCGGGGCTCACATTACCCACATAGAAGCTACGTTGGCTAGACATTTGCCTTCTTTCACGGCAAATATAGTTGTCAGTGTCCTCTGACTTAATCTCGTCTTGGCGAACTGACACGGTCAAGTAGCCATCATTGATAGAAAGCTTAATGTTCTCTTTGGAGACTCCCGGTAAGTCCGCTTGCAAGGCGTACCCTTCAGCTGTTTCTTTCACATCCACGTTAAAGCCCTGCCAAGAGAGCTCGGGCCAGTTGAAAAGTTGCTGAAAGGCCTGTGGAACAAATGAGTCTCCCCTACTCTGTCTGCGAAATGGCATTAGTCTATACATGCTAACAACCTCCTCATGTATTATCTTGCTCAACCCTAGTTTCTCATAAACATCAGGAAAGGTCAAAGTCAAGGAAGGTCAATGAGACTTCCTCTGGCATAGTCTTTCCAGAAATTATTAAAATAACACCGTTTCTCTCAAGATTCCAAGGTCAGGGAAGGTCAATCAATTTGCGGGTATTTTGTTGCGCACGGAGTTGATTTCCCAACTACTAGGAGGCATTCTCCATTCAAAAAAGCCCACATCAGAATGTGAGCTCTTCTGGCTTATTGCCCCATGGGATGTCGAGGCTAAAATACGGTGTATCCACGTTTTTCTAATTCAGCCTTGATCATATTTAAATCCAGATCTTTCATCGTTGCACACAAGCTCATAGACTGTCTTGGTCAGATCAATGGTTTTGGCCATGACGTCCTCCCTATTTTCCCTACTACACAATGGCCTTCTTGAGCAGACGAATATCCATATCATGGTTGCAGATAGTATCATTCATCCTATCGATTGTCGCCGTGCCTTTAGCGGCGATTGTCTTTAGTTCAGCAACGTCGGTTTTGAGTTCATCCATCTCTGTTTTCAATTCAGTGAACTGCGCTGTAATATGCGTATAGAGACCTTCGATGAGGTTATAAATCCGTTCAAACTGATCTTTATTGTCCATTTCGCATCCTCCCGAATCTCCTGGGCTGGACTGTTGTTATTCTCCGTTCTAGTCCAATAACCCTTTTTACCGCTCTACTTTTAGCACCAGGGCCACTTACCAAACCAAACCCCTAGCATCGACAGCTAGATACTCGAGGCTTCCATCTGGTTTTTCTAGATAATACCCGTTACTCAAATTAACCACGGTACAGACATGGATGGGAATAATCTCCACCCTTTGACCTAGCTCCATAGCATCTGGCTTAGCTTCTATAATGCCATGCTCTTCATTTACTTTGATGATTCTAGCCTCGGGCACAGAGGGTATAAACCCATGGCCAAACCCGGGCCTGCTTCCTTCACTTAGCACCTTGCTACCGGCATCAACAATGAAGCGCCCGGGGGAAGGATTGCTCACCACAGTGGCGAGGACCTTTAGGGCAACATCGTCCCCGTTGATGACAAACTTCATCTCATTGAGATCATTAAACACGTACGTGCCGGGACGCCATTCGGTGATGCCTGTAACTTGCGTCTTCCCCTGGCAGGCCGGTGAAGATCCGCTACTTACGGTACTGATCTCGAATCCTGCCTGTCGTAAGCGTTCTGCAGCAAACACCAATTGTTCTGCAGCCATCCTTGCGGCCTGTAACATCGAAGCAGTCTCGGTATTCTGGTGCATATGACCTTCATGGGTCATAACCCCCATTAACTTGATATGGGGGAGATCCTCTATGGATGTGGCTAATTCTAAAGCCTCTTCTGGCAAAACGCCATCCCGATTTCCGCCCGTGTTGACAATCATGACCAAATTGAACGCTGTATTGTATTCCGCTCCAAAACGACTCCAGCGCTCTGCGGCCAAAGCGCTATCGAAGCCCACCTTCAACCTGCACTTTTTGTTCAATTCTGCCGCCTTTGTTAGTTGATAGTCCCCAAAAAGAGGGTATGCGATAAAAATATCTTCAATACCACCGGCGACCATCACTTCCGCCTCGCTTACCGTGGCGCAGGTGACACCAATGGCACCCTCATCTAACTGCATCTTAGCAATGTTCACGTTCTTATGGGTCTTAATGTGAGGCCTTAGCTGAACCCCCACTTCTTTGGCTAGAGACGCCATTACCCGGATGTTTTTTTCCAAAACCTCCAGGTTAACTACGAGACTCGGGGTTGGTAGTTGATGCTTAAGCACATTGAGAACCTCCTCAAGTATACATTTCCTGGCTAGCGACTTCGCTTCCTACCAGTACGCGGTTTCTTCCAGAGCGTTTTGCGTCGTACAACGCCCGATCTGCACGGTGGTAGTAGTCGCGGGCTCCCTCAGTACCTTGCAGAGAAGCCACTCCAAAACTTGCAGTAATGCGTACAGTAGTCCGATCCAATGTGAATTCATGCCCTTCAATGGTCCTTCTGAGCCTTTCTGCGAGAGCTACCGCCTGCTGTAGGGAAGTGTGAGAGGCTAGAATCACAAACTCTTCGCCCCCAAGGCGCACTACAGTGCTACTCTCATGTAAGTTTTCCTGTAATAGCTGAGCAAATGCACAAAGCAACTTATCACCTGCGGGGTGCCCATAGGTGTCATTAACCGTCTTAAAATGATCAATATCACACATGATCAAGGAAGATTCCACTTGGCCACTCTTAACTAGCGCTACTTCTCGGTCTACCAGCTCATCCAAAAAACGCCTATTGGGAAGTTTTGTCAAGTATTCATGGTATGCCATTTGAGTTAATTGGATTTGTTGGTTGGCAATGGTTTTTTCCTGAACCCTCGCTCTACGAAAATGTTGCCAGTTTACAATGGATAAGGCCAGCCCCATGGCATTGGCCACTAGACCATTGATCAAAGTTGAGTTTAGGACGTCACTGGACAAAGTACCAGAGGACACGAAGGCAAATCGAAAGACAAGGAAAGACAGTAAAAAAACAAGAAGGGATTTGCTAGGCGGTATGTAGTAGAAGGTGCCCACAATAGTTACACAGATCAAAAAGGGAGTAATGCCAGTCATCACCAAGGTGTCAATGAGGGCGATCCCGAGTCCAATTGCGAGAACATATGCCACAACCGCATAAGTCAAGATCGTCTGTATCCTGAGGCTCGCCTTCCTCCTTTTGACGATCCAAGTCAGGATCCAAACCCCACAGCTTAGCACGCTTACTAGAAAATTTGTCTTGATGATGAGTTCGCGCCACAGAATTTCCGTAGCCCCCGTTGGCTCCTCTTGGAACCAAAAGCCTAGAGCAGCCAAGAAATTGCCTATAGCCATCACTGGGGCAGTCCAAAAAATACGCTGCACAGTGGCGGGAGTTGCATCCTTTTCGATTTCACGATCAACAGCGAGTCTAGACGCTACACTGTTCCGTAAGAGCCCCAACTTCGATGTAAACCCCTTCACCACAATCCCCCCCTTACCAACCCATAACTCCTACCCCGTCCTATTCGCATTCTTTCAGAATAATCCTGCCTACAAAAAAACAGGCCTGATCGTTTCTACACGACCAGACCTGTCATCGTGTGGCAATCTAGCTCAGCTAGAGTTTGCCATACCTCCTGAAGATCATCTTGATCATCCCCCCTTCGCAAAAATTGTGGGTCCCACATGTTCATTGTATCATCCGAACAGGGCAGTGCCTCTAAAGATTGCTTGGGAGTTATTCTTTCCGGCGGGCACTAATGATCTTGCGAATGCTGTCATAGCTCAAGTGATACTGGTCCATCAGGGAATGTATACTCTCACCCTGGGCAGCCTTGCGTGCAATCTCGCTGTTTCGTTTATGGATCTGGTGACGCGTACCATTCACCTCGCCCCACCCCAACCGCTCTTCTGGCCGTTTGGGAATATAGAGTTCTACTCCCTGTACATACTCTTGGATGGCTTCAAGCAAGGTTTCTGGTAATACGTCTTCTGCTTTAATATACATAAAAGCCAACGTCCCCCTTTATCCTCAGATAGATTGGGCGTTGGCCTTGTTTATGACAAAATAAGAGCTGAGAGCTAAATCTCAACCACCTACATGGGGCAGGCCAACGCTTTTGGTTACAAACACATATACAACTGTTCTTCTGATCATCTGGCCCACCTCACTTTCTTCTCTTTTGTTTTAGCATACACTAAGGACCGCTTCAGGGCAAGGTAAAGTCGTTTCGGATCTATTCTTTCCGGTCCAGCTCAAACTGGCGCACAAGCTCTTGCAGACGTTCCGACATATGGCTGAGTTCCTGGGCCGAAACGGCGATGGAGTCTATGGAGGCTGATTGCTCTTCGGTTGTAGCTGCCAGCTGTTCACTACCGCTTGTGATCAATTCAATCCCATCAGAAACCCTCATAATGGTGGAGGTGATCTGTTCAATCTCGGTGATGATGGTTTTGAGTAGCTTGCCGCTATGCTCTACTGCGTCCGCGCTTGCTTCGGCCTCAGCTGCACCTTCGTTAATGCCCACCACCGTTCGTTCCGTTTCTGCTTGGATGTTCTGCACCAAATCGATAATCTTGGTGGTTGATTGGGCAGATTGCTCCGCCAAATTACGTACTTCTTCAGCCACCACTGCAAAGCCGCGACCATGCTCCCCGGCCCTGGCAGCTTCTATCGCTGCATTGAGAGCTAGTAAGTTTGTCTGGTCGGCGATTCCAGTAATCACTTCCACGATGTGCCCTATTTCTTTGGATTGTTCTCCAAGGCCGCCAACAACTTCTGCCACCTTAGCCATAGTAGCTTTGAGCTCATTTGTCATTGTAACGGCTCTATTAACCGCTGTGCTGCCCTCTGTGGCTGAGGTTTGAATACCTTTCGCAGCGTCCACCATATCCTCCACATCATCCTTCATTCCCTGCACCGTTGAGGCGAATTCGTTGGTGGTACTGGCCACCTCTTCAATGGAGGCACTGTTTTGCTCCGTGGAGGCCGACAGCTCTTGGCTGGCCAGAGCCGTTCTGGAAGAAGCATCAAAGACTTCTTTCAAGACTGTGCGTAAGGAGTCTTGCATCTCCACAATGCCGCGAGCCATAGCTCCAATCTCATCGTTTTTCTTCATCAAACCTTCAGAGACAGGTTCGTACAAAACCCTCGAAGCAACGAGGGCTATATGATGATTCGTCATCTCCACAGATTTAACGATGCCAGATGCAATATAATAAAGCACCAGGGCAATCACGATGAAGGCGAGACCAGCTAGAATCGCTGTGAGTAAAGTCCTGTTCGCCATGGTCGCAGCCACTATATCCAAGGCAACCCCTACATTTACAGCCCCATAGTACTCATCGTCTACATAAAGGGGCATGAGCATATCATAGACAATTTCGTCTGTTCCGGGATATGTAGACAGAGCGTAAAAACTCGATCTATTGTGCATTGCATCGGTCTTGGCACCATCTGTAAAGAGTGTCTCTTTCGTCAGGTTGCCTGTTGAGGCCTCTAGTTCATCTTCCCTGCCGAAAACTGCTGCATAGGAAAGGGTAGCACCGCTCACTAGGTCCACCACTAATTCCTCTGCGCTAAACTTTTCGGTCAGAGCTTGTACATCGTTGGCCTCGATTCCCACTTGCACCATATAGCCCCCAGGGGCCATCTTGTATCCATACTTGTAGTAATTATCGCTCTCACTATCTTTACGGATTCCCTCCACTAGGTAGTCTTGTCCACTATGCATGAACAAAAACGCTGGATGATCAAGGGGTGCCTGCCAATTTACATAGTCTCCAAAGGCGGAGGCAATGATCACCCCTTGGGGGTTGTACCAGTGGATGGCGCCAATTCCCAAAGATTCTGCGATTGAGGTAAGGTACTCATCGCTTATCTCTGCTTCGCCCATAACCAAATCTGCAACATGTAAAATGGTGTCCCCTAACATACCATTGACAGTAGCAATAGAGAGGGCGTTGGCTTCCACTCGCGCCTTCACATGTTGTGTCACAGCTAAGCCTGCCAAACGCTTTAGCTCCATGGTCTCTCGGTAAGCCGAGGAAAGACTGGCTATGGCCAGCACACCAATACCCAGAAAGACTAATACCAAAGGAAGGATAACGATTTTTACACGAACGGAATTCCATTTCTTCATGCCAACACCTCCATACAAATCCTAGTACTGCTGTCCCAATATCTTCCACAGGTTCTCTTCTTCATAGAGCCAATGAAACCTTTTGTTAGATGTCATTCTCCAGGTTTTCATAGGATCTTTCGAACCTCCAAGCATCTTGGCACATCTCCACAACACCACGTTTGGCCACCCATCCCAGTTCTTCCTTAGCCTTGCTTGCGTCGGCGTAACACTCGGCAATGTCCCCCGCTCGGCGCTGCGTTATTGTATAGGGAATTTTCAGGTTGTTGGCCTCTTCAAAGGCCTTCACCAATTCCAAAACAGACGTACCCCTTCCGGTTCCTAGATTATAGATATGGACTCCTGGCAACGCTTGTTCCAGTGCCATAACGTGTCCTTCCGCGAGATCAAGGACATGAATATAATCCCGTACGCCAGTACCATCGACCGTAGGATAGTCATTTCCGAAGACCTTGAGTTCTGGAAGCGTGCCCTTGGCTACCTGGGTAATATAGGGCATTAAGTTATTGGGAATACCCTGGGGTGCTTCTCCAATCAGCCCGCTTTCGTGGGCTCCCACAGGATTAAAGTAACGAAGCAGGGTTACAGAAAGCTCCGGGTTTACCTTGGCCACATCCGATAGAATCCTCTCACACATGGCCTTCGTTTCACCATAAGGGTTCGTTCGGGGCAGCAATTCCATCGTTTCCAAAAATGGCACTTGATTGTCACCATAGACGGTGGCGGAAGAACTAAAGACGAAACGATGCACTCCATGTTTGAGACAATTGTCTATAATCACCATCGTACTGAGTAGATTGTTGCGGTAATATGCGAGGGGAACCTGTACCGACTCTCCTACGGCCTTCAGGCCAGCGAAATGAATGACACCGTCTGGCTTATGCGTCCCAAAAATCAAGTCCATAGCTTGATCATCTGTGGCGTCCGCATGGTAAAAAAGAGGTCGTTTTTTTGTGATCGCCCAAATACGATCAATCGTTTCGGCTTTACTATTTACCAAATTATCTACGATGATCACATCATGGTTATTGTTCAAAAGCTCCACACATGTATGGCTACCAATATAGCCTGCACCACCGGTCACGAGTATTAGCATTTTTCCATTCCCTCCACCCTGTACCTTGTTGGTTGATCCTTGAAACCCTTGCCTAGAGACTTCAATCGACCTTCTATTGACTCCCCGTCGTACTCTGTAAAGCCTTGCTGGTGACCCCACGCCTGGGCTGCAGCATGGTCTAGATGCTGTGGGTCATTGTAAGCTTCTAGGAATTCCTCGAAACCCGCTAGACCTCCCATGTTTTCCAGAGGGGCCCCCTGCTCTCCTGCTAGCAGGGTGGGATAATCTAAGGTATAGTCCTCCACAATTCTTTCCACCGTAAGGGAGATCTCCCAGTTATCCCCGAAGTCATAGAGATAATCTATCACAACGCTTTCCTGGAGATAAGGCTCAATCTTGAAGGCATCGGGTTCGCCGACCACGGTGCGCAAGTTCTCTAGCTGCCTTTTTGCAAAGGGTGTGTCTAAAGCCAAAAGGGTTTTCTCGATGGCCCCTTGATTCTCCAAATACTCTTCATAGACCTGGTGGGCTTCCTCATCATTTGTCACTTTTAGTTTATGGTCTAGAAGATGAAAAATGTACAAATGGCTGTCTTGGAAGTTAAAGATCGTTTGGATCACCTCATGGAGCTCCCTAAAGCTGGCATCTGCTGATATGAGAATTCTGCGCCAGATACATGGTTTAGAGCCCTTAAACTCAATTCTCATCTGATAGGCTTTCATCTCTCTCCCCCAGGTCAAGTTCTTGACTATGGTCGTGGGCTTCTTTTAATCCGAGCCCAGTTTTTTCCCTATACAACTTAATTCCTTTAATCTTTTCACCCTGTTTTTTCGCTGCCTCCAACCAATTTCCTTCCCAAAAAAGACACCTTTCCCCACAGGCAGGAAAGGCTTTTGTGAGTGGAGAACCATATGCTACGAGGAGGTATGTAATGAAGTTTATTTCATGGAATGTTAATGGATTGAGGGCCGCGGTGAATAAGGGCTTTATGGACTTCTTCCAAGACATAGATGGCGATTTTTTCTGTGTACAAGAGACAAAGATGCAAGAAGGGCAGCTAGAGCTCGACCTGCCAGGCTATGAACAATACTGGAACAGTGCCGTAAAGAAGGGCTATTCTGGAACGGCTATTTTCACAAAACACAAACCACAAACGGTAATCTACGGACTAGGCATAGAAGAACATGACCAAGAAGGACGAGTTATTACACTGGAGTATGATTCGTTTTTTCTGACGAATTGCTACACCCCCAATTCCCAGAGGGGCTTAGCCCGCCTGGATTACCGCATGATGTGGGATGATGCATTTCGCTCTTTTCTCAGGGACCTCAGTGACGTAAAACCCGTAATCGTGTGCGGTGATCTTAATGTAGCCCACAAAGAAATCGACCTGAAGAATCCGTCAACCAACCGCAAAAACGCTGGTTTTAGTGATGAAGAGCGAAACAAGTTCTCCGATCTCCTTGATGCTGGCTTTATTGATACCTACCGCTATTTCTATCCTGATAAGACAGATGCCTATACCTGGTGGTCCTATTTCTCCAACGCACGAGCCCGCAATATTGGGTGGAGAATTGACTACTTTTTGGTGTCCAATGACCTGGAAACCAGGTTAACGGATGCACTCATTCACGACCACATCCTCGGGAGCGATCACTGCCCTGTGGAGCTTAAGATCGAGGTTTAGCCTGTTTCTTAGCCTGTTTCTAAATAAGGAGGTCAACCATGCGCAACGTCGCGAAGCTTCTATATACCTGTGAGAAAAGCTCCCAGTGATTGGCCTGCAGTTTTGTCCGAGCAATACATTGTAGCTCAATTATTCGGAGCCAATCAACTTGCGAAAGACTATCTCGAGCACCCACAAGTAAGGCGCCTCTCAAGTCGAGAACGTGGTTTTCTCCGAGAGCAAATCTTACACCCTTGGGACTTTGTTTTCATGGAACCCTTGGAGGATCTGGGCAATGACTTCTTCGATATGGAAGACCTGCTTTCGGGAGACACCTTTTTGCTGTATTCCCCAAGCGTCAGCAAGTATGAGACCATGGGGCAGATGTCGATGTATTTCACGCTTAGATGTTTCAACGGTCAATGTTATCAGACATATGGACCTATAACATATTCCCGGGGGGTGCAGATTTTCGATGTGCTGTTCTTTGCGAGGCAACTCGATTCTACCGTTGAGACTTATGATGAACTTGGTGCATTGATGCAAAAAGATCCCCTGCCATTTATGACCTTGCTCATGGGTTCTGAATACCCCGCCGCAGTTCACGAAGGGAGTCTTTTGTATTGTGCCAATCTGAAATACAGGTGCCCAACTTGGATCTATCCGCTTGGGGCACAGCATTTGACGTGCAAGAAGAAGATGGTGTGTACAAGCTTGATCTCCAAGGCTGGAACCAACCCCCTCATTATGCTTCCTGTTATTATGACCGGGTGAATAGGATGCTTCTAGCCACTGCCTTAACGGGTCAGGCATACAATTCTCTAATTAACACCTTAGCGGAGTTTAACGTCAATCTGCCAGAAACGCCGGATGTGCTCCTGACCCCCGCCGGAAGAACATTGATTCAGAACATCCTCGG
>ENA-UOOH01003609-UOOH01003609.1-fermentation-metagenome-genome-assembly--contig:-NODE-3609-length-11581-cov-8.080167_pt1 | contig 11581 bp, 7 predicted proteins | sample MGYA00245778_ERZ724025 | MGnify/ENA primary metagenome ERZ724025 (study PRJEB28704, sample SAMN03018313) | fermentation metagenome | biome: anthropogenic terrestrial biome; feature: soil; material... | reverse complement strand
GCTTCGCCGGAACGGGACATACCTTGCTGCGCAGGCACAGGGCCGCGTTCCCTACAAATACATCGCTCCGCCGGAACAGGCTGAGCCGTGTTCGCCAGGGTAAGCTTTCGAAATGAGTCAATCCCCTGATTTTCTCAGTTCAGTGTCCTGAAAAACACGTTCTTCTTCGTAGAAATCAGGCTTTTGCTGGAAAATGAGAAACTTAGGTTCTATGAGCCGCGCGTCTGTTCAATGAAACGCCAACAGCAGGATCCATTTGAAGGAGAAATGCCTTCAAAAAAGGTGCTAAGCCCTTTCACTGTGCTTGTCCGCCCGGAATCACTGCTTGCATAGCCGCGGGCATGCTGAATGCTAATTACGGTGGTTCAGGGAGGCTCGTGTTTTGTTTGTCAATCCGATCAACCTAACTTTTCCAACCCCAGACTAATTCGGCGCAGGGTTTCCTCTTTCCCGAGCAGGGCAGCCAGCTCAGTGGCGCCGCCGGGAGAGGTCTCCTGCCCTGACAGGGCGGTGCGGATTGGCCACATGACAGTCCCGACCTTGAAACCTGCTTTATTTGCAAAAGTTTTCAGCACGGCAAACAAACTTTCGTTGTTCCATTCATCCAAGGCGTCAAAAATCGGCAAGACAGCTTCCAAAACCATCCTGGAGCTTTCCAGCGTTGACTTTGACTTCTGGTGTACGAAAAGATCTGCTTCATATTCCGGCAATTCTGCAAAGAAGCCCACCAAACCGGGAATATCGGTGAGATTTTCGGTGCGAATCTGGATAAGCGCGCTCAGTTGACGCAGATCAAAGCCAGTCAGCGATTGTGGGTAATAAGGCAGGGCGAAATTATGGAAGCCTTCGGGATCGAGCGCGCGGATATGTTCACCGTTCAGCCAGCGCAGTTTATCGAACGAAAACGCGGCGTTGGACTTATTGATCCGGTTCATGTCGAAAGCCTCAACCAGGTCTGCCAGCAGGAAAAATTCGCGTTCATCACCCGGGTTCCAGCCAAGCAGGGCGACGTAATTAACAATCGCCTGCGGCAAGTAGCCCATACGAACCAAATCTTCAAAAGAGGGATCTCCGGCGCGCTTGCTCAGCTTGCCGCCGTCCTCCCGTATGATGTGGGGCAAGTGGATATATTCCGGTCGGTTCCAGCCAAAGGCTTCGTAGAGCAAATTATATTTGGGGGTCGAGGTAAGATATTCCTGTCCCCTGATCACATGGGTGATTGCCATCAGATGGTCATCGACGACATTGGCGAAATTGTAGGTGGGAAAGCCGTCCGATTTGAGCAAAACCTGGTCGTCGAGCTGGCTGTTATCGATGGTAATCTCGCCGTAGACGTGATCGTAGAATGTGCTCGTGCCCTCGGGGATACGCTGGCGAACCACCGGTACGATCCCCTGGGCAAACTTTACCCTCGCTTCTTCCTCGCTGAGGCTTCGACAGGGGTCGCGATAGCCCTGCACGCGTTCACCGGTTTCTTCCAACGCGGGTTTGTCCTCTTTTTGGCAAAAGCAGTAGTAAGCATGCCCGGAGTCGAGGATTTTTTGGGCATACTCCGCATAAATCGGCAAGCGCTGGCTTTGCACATAGGGTCCAAAACCGCCATCTTTGTCCGGTCCTTCGTCATATTCGATACCCGCCAGCTTTAAGCCGTTGTAAATAGCCTGGACAGCTTCGGGAACGTTCCGGTTTTGATCGGTATCCTCGATGCGCAGGATGAACTTACCATCAGCCTGCCTGGCGATCAGGTAGGCATACAGGGCAGTGCGCAGGTTACCAATATGCATGTAACCGGTAGGGCTTGGGGCAAAACGAGTTCTGAACATAATCACTTCCATCTATTGAATATTTGTCTGAAAAATTATACAATGATTCCATCCAAAAGAAACGGAGTTGCCATGTCTGAAATTGAATCGAAGATAACAAGGGTGATTCTTTACCCATCAAGCGGCAGACTGATGCGGACCGCGCAGCTGGAATTGCCTGCCGGAACACATGAACTAAGACTACAAAGTATCCCCGCAAACATTGACCCCTCGTCTGTCAGTGTTAACCTCAAAGCCGGCTCCAGGGCTGTGGTTTTGAAGAATGTAACTACAGAAAGATTGATCACAGCACAGGCAAACCGCGAGGAAGTCGCGAAGCTGGAGGCGGAAATCAAAGCTTTAAAGGAAGAAATACAATCTGCCAGGCAGCGGTTGGAAGGTTCGGCAGCGAAAATTGCCCACCTTGATGGCTTGCTATCGGAAACCCGAAATGTTGTCTTTGCCCTCAACCAGGACATGCTGACGATCGACGATCATTTTGCCCGGATCGGGCATATCGACAGGGAGCGCGGGAAGTACATCCGGGAACAAAGCCAACAACGGGTTGATTTGCAAAACCTGGAAGAGCGGCTGGCTGAGAAACAACTGCAATACCAGGCGGTCAGCTCCCGCGGGAATCATGAGAGCACCCTGGTGAAGGCAGAAGTGGAGGCGAATGAAGAAGCCGCGGTTACGCTTGAGGTGAGTTATCTGCAATATTCCTGTGGATGGCAGCCGGTTTATCGAGCGGCTCTCGATCAGGGAAAGTTCAGCCTGGCATACGAAGCGCAGGTAACCCAGAAGACCGGTGAGGACTGGCAGGACGTCATCATGAACTTGTCGACATCATCACCGCTTGGCTTCAGACAGCTGCCGGAGCTGGACCCATGGTACCTCTCGCACCAGACTCCCCCGCGTGTGTATACAGAGCAGTTAATGTCGCGAAAAAGTGTCGAAGAACCAATGCCGGCAAGGGCGAAGCGCGCACAGGTTGAGGTTGGATTTTCCGAGGCAGAAGTCAAAGACCAGGGAGTGAGCATGCAATTTGGGCTGCCCCAGCCGGTTAGCGTGCCCAGCAAAGACACCGCGACCCGGGTTGGCATCACCGTGCTTGAGCTGCCTGTCGAGGTTGATTTGCTGATCGTCCCGAAGCTTTCATCAGAAGCTTACAGACGGGTTAAAATAACCAACGATTCCAAATTCACGCTCATGCCCGGTAAGGCTGCGTTGTTCTTTAATGGCGAATACCTGGGCGAGAATCCGCTTGAACTCACACCGGCGGGGGGAAAAAATGAATTGAGTTTCGGTGTGGACCAGCGTATTGTGGTTGAACGTGAGATCCTCCAGGAGGAAATCAGCAAAAAATTGCTCCAGGACCGGAACGCCCGCTCTTATAAATATCAGATCAAAATCAGCAACGCTTCAAAAGAGACGCTTCAGGCAGAAGTGCAGGACGGAACACCGCTTTCACGCGAGGATGATATCAAGGTGAAACTCGAGTTCGTGGAGCCTAAACCAGTTCAGACGGATGAACTCAACCGGATGACCTGGAGGTTAGCTCTGGCGCCCGGGGCGGAGGTTGTATTACGATACCAGTTCACTGTCGAAGCTCCCAGAGATGTTGAAATCGCCGGTTTGCCCATGGCATAAACATGTTAGCTGCCGCTCGCAGAGCAGATATACCTGCTCTGCTAAGCAGCGCCGTTGATGTCTTGATTGTGGTGGTTCAGGACGTATTTGTGTAAATATTGCCCGGTATAACTGTCTGGATTGGCTGACACCTGTTCGGGAGTGCCCTGGGCGATGACTTCTCCGCCGTGAATACCGCCATCGGGACCGAGGTCGATGATCCAGTCAGCCACCTTGATAATATCCATGTTGTGCTCAATAATCAGCACGGTGTTGCCGTTGTCGACCAACTCCTGTAAAACTTCAATCAGTTTATGAACATCGGCAGCATGCAATCCGACACTGGGCTCATCCAACACGTAGAGCGTGCGTCCGGTGGCGATGCGCGACAATTCCTTGGAAAGTTTAACCCGTTGGGCTTCACCTCCGGAAAGGGTTGGGGCAGGTTGCCCCAGGCGGATATAACCCAGCCCGACATCGCTCAGCGTCTGCAGGCGGCGTTTGATTTTAGGATGAGCCTCAAAGAATTCGATGGCTGTCTCGACGGTCATATCGAGCACATCGGCGATGTTTTTATCCTTGAAACGCACCTGCAGGGTTTCGTGATTGTAGCGCGTGCCGTGGCAAACTTCGCAGGGCACATACACATCAGGCAAAAACTGCATCTCAATTTTCAGCTGACCTTCACCCATACAGGCTTCACAGCGACCGCCCTTAACATTGAAAGAGAAGCGCCCTTTTTTGTAGCCCCTTATTTTGGAATCGGGCAGCTCAGTGAAGAGGTCACGAATGTTATCGAACAAACCCGTGTAGGTCGCCGGATTGGAGCGGGGCGTCCGCCCGATTGGTGATTGATCGATATTGATGATCTTATCGAGGAATTCGGCACCTTCGATTGATTCATGCTTGCCAGCGTTGGTGTGCGCGCGCATCAGTTTCCGGGCTAAAGCGTTGTAAAGAACCTCGACCATGAGCGTGGATTTTCCCGAGCCGGATACACCGGTTATGCAAACCAGCTTACCCAGTGGGATTTCGACGTCGATGTCTTTCAGGTTGTTTTCCTGCGCGCCATAAATGGTCAGAGTGTGTCCGTTGCCATCACGACGAGTTTCGGGCAAAGGCACGATTTTAGCGCCAGAAAGATAAGCTCCTGTCACCGATTTCGGTTCAGCTTCGATTGCTTCTGTTGTGCCTTCAGCGACCAGCCAGCCGCCATACTCTCCAGCCCCCGGACCGAGGTCAAGGATCCAATCGGCATTGCGCATAGTATCTTCGTCGTGTTCGACGACCAAAACAGTGTTGCCCAGATCACGCAGCTCTTTTAGCGTCCCCAGCAGTTTGTCGTTATCGCGGGGATGCAATCCGATGGAGGGCTCGTCCAAAACGTACAAAACCCCCATCAGCTTGGAACCAATCTGCGTTGCCAGGCGAATACGCTGGGCTTCACCACCGCTGAGCGTCGAAGCAGAGCGATCGAGCGTGAGGTAATCGAGACCGACATCAGTCAAAAAGCTCAGGCGGGAATCGATTTCCCGCAAAATGCTATCCGCGATTGCCTGGTCGCGCTTGATCAATGGGGTGCCTTCAGATTGCAATTTTCCGATCCAGCCAAGGAGCATGTCGACTGGCATCTCGGTGATTTCGACGATATTATTTCCATCGATTCGTACGCCCAGAGCCTCTTTGCGCAACCGTTTGCCGCCACATTCCGGGCAGGGGGTTTTGGTAATATAAGCTCCCAATTTAATCCGAATCCAGTCAGACTGGGTCTCCTGGTATCGGCGCTGCATATTGCCAATAACGCCTTCGTAGGCAGTCCGGAAGGTGCCTTTACGACCTTCCCTGCCAACATAGGTAACGCTGATCTCTTTACCTTCAGACCCAAAAAGAATCAGTTCCTGCTGGGCTTTGCTTAGCTTTTCGAAGGGAGTATCAAGGCTGAAATGGTAGTGTTTTGACAGGGCTTCGAGCATTTGCCAGTGATATCCACCAACATCCTTGGGGTCCCACTCTGAATTTTTGATCGCCCCGTCTCTTATCGAGAGGCGTTTGTCGGGGATAACCAGGTTTGGGTCAATATCTTCACGAAAGCCAAGCCCCTGGCAGACCGGACAGGCGCCATGCGGGGTGTTGAAAGAAAAAGTGCGCGGCTCAATTTCGATCATGATTGAACCATGGATCGGGCAAGCCAGGTTTTCGGAAAACTGGTGGTCTTCCGGTGGATCACTGCTCAAATTTTGGATGGTCAGATTGCCTTCACCGATGCGTAAGGCTGTCTCAACCGAATCGGTCAGACGGGAGATGATATTGAGGCGATCATTTTCATCCACCGGCTGCTGGATGACCAGTCTGTCTACGACTGCTTCGATGGTATGCTTTTTGTAACGGTCGAGCTTAATATCATCATCCAGGGTGTAGACCGTGCCATTTACCCGAACCCGGGCGAAACCGCCATTACTGATCTCTTTGAACAGCGCCTGGTAGGTGCCCTTGCGTTCGCGCACCATGGGCGCCAAAACCAAAAGGCGGGAGCCTTCAGGCATGGTCAGGATGCGGTCGACAATCTCCTGGGCGGATTGCTTCTCGACCGGACGATCGCAAATCGGGCAGTGAGGGATGCCCACCCGCGCGAAAAGCAGGCGCAGATAGTCAAAGATCTCGGTAACAGTCCCGACAGTTGAACGGGGGTTGTTGGAGGTCGATTTTTGGTCGATTGCCACGGCAGGTGAGAGCCCCTCGATGGAATCAACATCCGGTTTATTCATCTGCCCCAAAAACTGGCGGGCGTAGGAAGAAAGCGATTCGACGTAACGGCGCTGACCTTCGGCGAAGATCGTGTCGAAGGCTAACGAACTCTTGCCGGAACCGGAAATGCCGGTAAGCACAACCAGTTTATCGCGGGGTATTTCGACGTTGATGTTCTTTAAATTATGTTCACGCGCACCGATAATGCGCAGATTATCCTGGCTCATTTTGTTATCGCTCCGGGCAATATTATATCAAATGTTCTATAAAAAATTTATTAGAGTTCTTCAAGGTCCTGGTTTTCCGTTTGAATTTTTCGGTTGATCAGGAAGTAGACCAGGAAACCGATCATAATCGGAATCCAGAAAGATAACAGGCGATAACCGAGGATAACCACCAACGCTATATCGCCGGGCACACCCTGGCTGGTAAAAAGCGCAGCCATGGAGGTTTCGATAACCCCCACGCCGCCCGGCACGATAAAAGCCATCTTGGCTAACAAAAGAGGCAAACCATAACCAGCAAAAAGCACTCCCGGTGAAATTTGGTAGCCAGCAGCAAGAAAGATCAGGTACATCGTCAGCAGGTCAAAACCATAATAACCAACTGTGCCCAAAAGTGGACGCAGCCAATTGCCATTCCCCATTCGCCTCCAGGCATTAAACATTATGTCCAGGCGAAGCTGAGTGGTTTCCGGGTTGTAGGGCTTGTTTCTGAAACGATTCCAATTCCAGAGCGCCCAATTTACCAGCTTAAAGGCTGTTTTTGGAAACGCCAACCCAACCAGGTAGCCGAACGAGAACAGAAGCAGCAAAGCGATAAAGATGGAATATTGGATTAACTGCCGTTGTGACAGGTGACCCGTAAACTGGAGGGTGAGAATCCCGGCGAGGGCGATCAGGGTTAAGGGAATGTTTGCCAGCATCGACGGCAGAAGCCCCGCGACCATCGCGTGAGATTTTCTGACCCCTTTTTTGGCGAAGAGCCCAAAGGTGGTCGCCGCGGCACCAATCCAACCACCAGCTACGATGCCAATGCTGTATGAGGCGGTAAAGATGGCAGTGCACTCGAGCACCGAAAGGTTATGCCCTTCGATATCGAGAACTGCTTTTAATGAAGAACCGTAGCTTAAATAAACCAGGACCTCCGAAACCACTGCTGCCAACACCAGCCACCAGACCATACCCTGCAGTACGGTGACTGCTTCGTTGATATCCAGCATCCGGGGCAGAATCAGGTTGACAGCCAGCCCAAGAACAACGATGACAATCAGGATCTGCCACGTTTTCTTCTTCTTTACTGGTGTAGTTTCTTCATTCGTTTCCATAGTTTTGCAACAACCCACATAAATTCACCGGAGCTCGCCGGTGATCGTGTGTTCCTATTTTAGTACTAAATCAAAAATGCACGTAAAACCTGGTGAAAGTACGGCGGTTCTCAATGTGAATGTATTTTGATCTGAAACGCAATATGCATTGTAATCGGAGGGGTGGGTCCAGGATGTAAGCAGGGAGCGGGGAACAGGGAGCAGGTTTTGTCATCCTGAGCCTCTTTTGCGAAGGATATTGTCGATTGGATGGTAAGATCCTTGTGAATTACACTTACGAAGTGATTGTCCCGTTCTGGCGGAGTGATGTTGTTGTAGGGAACGCGGCTTGTCCCGTTCCGGCGAAGCCATCTTTTCGTAGGGCGAGACGTTTGTACCGGCGAAGCCGTGTATTGAGGGGGTTGTGACATTGGTGTGACGGATATGTTGCTCCCCCTCAATCCGCCGACCACAACGACCACACACAACGGCGGATTGGAGGCGCGATATACTCTTGTCAATGGAAATATCCGGCACCTCCAATCTCGCCCTACAATTGTTCGTGGGACGGCATGGCAGCCGCTAACAGGGAACAGGAAACAGTGAACAGGGAACAGGAACTGGGTTTTGTCATCCTGAGCCTCTTTTGCGAAGGATCTTGTCGATTGGATGGTAAGATCCTTGTGAATTACACTTACGAAGTGATTGTCCCGTTCTGGCGGAGTGATGTTGTTGTAGGGAACGCGGCTTATCCCGTTCCGGCGAAGCCATCTTTTCGTAGGGCGAGACATCTATACCGGCGAAACCGTGTATTGAGGTGGTTGTGACATTGGTGTACCGGCGATGTTCTTTCCCCTCAATCCGCCGATCACAACGATCACACACAACGGCGGATTGGAGGCGCGTTATACTCTTGTCAACGGAAATATCCGGCACCTCCAATCTCGCCCTACAATTGTTCGTGGGACGGCATGGCAGCCGCTAACAGGGAACAGGAAACAGTGAACAGGGAACAGGAACTGGGTTTTGTCATCCTGAGCCTCTTTTGCGAAGGATCTTGTCGATTGGATGGTAAGATCCTTGTGAATTACACTTACGAAGTGATTGTCCCGTTCTGGCGGAGTGATGTTGTTGTAGGGAACGCGGCTTATCCCGTTCCGGCGAAGCCATCATTCGCGGATGGCATGGCAGCCGTCCCCTACAGCACATTCTTTTTTCACAGTACAATTAGAAAAATCCTCGTCGGAGGGAAAATGGAAACAACGCGTTCAGGATCAAACTCGGGGCAAATCAGGAAAATATCATCAAAAACCCGTATTCACTACGGTTTGGCAAGCCTGGGAATGGCTGTGGTCTCCGGTATTTATGCCGTGATGTTGACCATCTATTATCAGGATTACCTGGGGCTGGGGGCGAAGTGGATTGCGCTCGCCATGGGCATTTATGCAGTCTGGAATGCTTTCAACGACCCGATATTCGGGCAGATCACCGACCGCACCCGCAGCAAATGGGGCAGGCGCATCCCCTACCTGCGCTTTACCGCGCCGTTCTTCGCGCTGACTTTCAGCCTGGTCTGGTTTGCGCCGGAAAACGCGCCCGATGCCACCCAATTCGCCTGGATGCTCGTAACCATGCTGCTCTACGACACTACCTACACGATCCTGGGGCTGGTGCATGGTACGCTTTTGCCCGAGCTGAGCGAATCGGACCAGGAGCGCGGAAAGCTTTCAATCGTGTCCAGCCTGTTTGGTTTGCTGGGCACACTGATCGGCTTTTTGGTGCCGGATTTCTTTCGACCGAAAGCCGGGTCGATGGATGTTTCACTGTTTTCGCTGCAAATGTCCATGATTGCTGTTGGCGTGATCGCGGCTGCTTTGATAATTTTGTCTTCATACAAGATCAAAGAACGCAATGAGTTTAGCCTGGTCGACGAACCGCTGGATTGGTGGCTCGCGATAAAAAGTACGCTTACCAGCAAATCTTTCATTGTTTTCGTGATCGCAAACTTCATGAACACGTTTATGTTTTCCATCTGTATGGGAGCGGTTTATTACGTTGCCGATTACGTAATGCAGGCGGGAGTAATCCCGGTATTGGCAGCGCTGTTTATCCCCCTGACGATCGGCGTACCGCTGGTCCAGATTGTTTTGAAAAAAATGGAACCGGTGGTAGCCTTCCAGGCATACCTGGTTGTGTGTGGGCTTAGTTTGATCGTGCTCACATTTCTACCTGCTGATTTGATTCCGATAAGTATTGCCATTTTTGGATTTGGATACTCGGGAGTGCAGGTAATCAACTATTTGCTGCTTGGGCAGGTAATTGATGAAGACGAAGTCAACACCGGCGTACGGCGGGAAGGCTCGTATTATGGCGCCAACGCCTTGGTTACCAAACCCGCCCAATCGCTGGCGGTCACCATTACCGCTGCTGCCTTGGCAGCCGGGCAATTTGTCACCCGCGATTCCAACGCCGGCATAATTTTTTTGGATCAACCAGAGAGCGCGTTATTCGCTATCAGAGCGGTGATGGGTTTGATCCCGGGGGTGACCCTGCTGGTGGCTGCCGCAATTTTGATGGCATTTCCGCTAAGAGGCAAACGCCTGGCAGCGGTAAAAGCAGAGATTTTAAGAATGCATGCGGAAAAACATGAGAAGCTGGAAGCGATGGAAGATCAGTTAGCGCCGTAAGTGTTTTGTTAGAAACGCCACGAAAGAAACTTGTAAACGACCTGACATTGTACATGCATTCGGCAAACGGGGTTGCATTTTCTTATAATGAGCTCAACCATAAATTAGATAAGAAAGTTGAGAGAAAAATCATGCAACACAAAGAAGAATGGATGAAAACCCCCCTGGAGTTACCGGAACTCCCGTATGCCAAAGACGCTTTGGCACCCGTTATTTCTGAACAAACTATTGACTATCACTACGGCAAGCACCACAAAGCCTATTATGACACTACCAAAACGTTGGTGAAGGGTACCGAACTGGAAGGCGCATCGTTGGAAGAAATCGTTGAAGCCTCCGGCAAGGATCCCTCGATGAAGAAACTTTACAACAACGCTGCCCAGGCATGGAACCACAACCTTTATTGGAAGCAATTTGCCCCGGTTGGCAAGGGGAAAATGCCCGCAAAATTGGAAACCCTTTTCAAAGAGAATTTCGGAAGCGTTGAGGATTTCAAGAAGAAAATGGTTGAAGAAGGCGTGGCTCGCTTTGGAAGCGGCTGGGCATGGCTGGTGGTAGACGACGGAAAACTGGATGTCTACTCGACGCCTAATGGCGACAACCCATGGAAAGACGGCAAATTCCCCGTGTTTGGGCTGGATGTGTGGGAACATGCGTATTACCTGGATTATCAGAACCTGCGCAAAAAGCATCTTGAAGAAGTGCTTGATAAGATTGTAAACTGGGACTATGTATTGGAATTGATCGACAGGTATATCGGTCAGTAAACGAATAGAATTGTTATCAAAAAGTCGGCTGTTTAGCCGGCTTTTTTTGTTTCGGGGAGCTGGGAAGCAGGGAGCGGAGACCAGCAACCCCCTCTTTAGAGGGGGGCAGGGGGTGAGAGGGGTGCAGGAGGGTGGTCATCCTGCCTGACGACACACAACCTACTTCGTAATGATCTTAACTTTCCGATTGACAAGATCCTTCGCAAAAGAGGCTCAGGATGACAAAATTAAGGACGAGATTCTTCGCAAAAAGGGCTCAGAGCCGGCTTTTTTGTTTCGGGGAGCGGGGAGAGGAAACCAGCAACCCCCTCTTTAGAGGGGGGCAGGGGGGTGAGAGGGGTGCAGGTGGGTGGTCATCCTACCTGACGACACAAAACGTACTTCGTAATGATCTTAACTTTCCGATTGACAAGATCCTTCGCAAAAGAGGCTCAGGATGACAAATGCCAGGAGGCTCATGATGAGAGTCGAGAGAATAAGAAATTAAAAGCAGGCTGCCGCGCCCCCTTGTTGGGATTCAACAGGTCTTGCCATGTGTGTAACGGGGGCTCGCAGTGACGGATATGAGAATTTTATCTTTTCAGCCCCCCGATCCCCTCACCCCCTTTAATTCCCCCTCTCCAGCAAAGCTGGACGCAAGCAGTA
>ENA-UOOH01003608-UOOH01003608.1-fermentation-metagenome-genome-assembly--contig:-NODE-3608-length-11584-cov-3.729638_pt1 | contig 11584 bp, 9 predicted proteins | sample MGYA00245778_ERZ724025 | MGnify/ENA primary metagenome ERZ724025 (study PRJEB28704, sample SAMN03018313) | fermentation metagenome | biome: anthropogenic terrestrial biome; feature: soil; material... | reverse complement strand
TCGAGGAAGACCCGGACCGCGACGGGCTCGTCAACGCCGTCGAGGTGCGCATGCACACCGATCCCCAGCTCGCCGAGTCCGGCCGCTACTCCGATCTCGCCTACCGCTACCGGCTCGGCGTCTCGAGCACCGCGCGGGTCTCGGGCAGCCTCTGCTACGGCTTCGAGGTCGACAACGTGCTGCTCGTGCCGACCATCGACCGCGGTGAGGGACCAGGCATCAACGAGCTCGTCATGAGCATCGCGCAGGTGGCCGGCGACGACCTCGAAGGCCCGCCGATCTACCGGGTCGCCCGCTTCCGGGCCCGCTACCCCGTCGACGGCATCAAGGATCCGCCCGACGGCGTCATCGCCCTCAGGCCCGAGGACTTCGTCCAACCGTAAGGGGTCGCACGCATGCGCCTGACCACAAGAGAGATCGCGTTCGCCCTGCTCTGCCTCGGGCTCGTCGCCTGCCCTGAGGAGAAGTCCGAGCCCGACGCCGGCGAGCCGCCGTCGGTCGCCGACACCTGCGACAGCGCCGAGGCCGCCGCGGCCGGCGAGGCCTGCAGGCTCGCGCTCGGCGAAGAGCGGCAGGGGCACATCTCGCCGCTCTCCGACGTCGACTGGTACGCGATCGACGTCCCCGAGCCGCTCCCCGCGCGCGCGCTGCTCACCGTGACGGCGCAGTACCGGGTCCCGGCGACTCCGGTCACGCTCGTCGTCAACCTGCTGCGCGCCGACGGCGTCTCCTCGCTCGGCCTGGCGACTGATCCGCGTCCGCGCGGCGCGCCCGGCCCGGCGCAGGTGGTCGCGCGGCTGCAGCCTCCGCTCGGCCCGGGCGCCGGCCGCTACTTCGTCGTCGTCAGCCACGATACCGGCGCCGACGACCCGGCGGCCGACCGCAAGAACCCCTATTTCCTGACGGCCTCGCTCACCTCCGATCCCGACGTGAACGAGCCGAACGACCAGACCCCGAGCACCATCGCCCTCGGCGCCTGCGGCACCGCCACCGCTCAGGGCGCGCTGTCCACCGCGGGCGACGTCGACCTCTTCTCCTTCGAGCTGCAGCCCTGCCAGGGCCGCACGATCCTCCAGCTTTCCCTGACCGCGCCGGCCTCGAGCGCGGGCATCCGCGCCTCTTACGCGCTCGAAGGTCCCGACGGCCCGGTCGCGATGGACAACGCCACCAACCCGTTCACGGCCCAGAAGCTCCTCACCGCGCGCCTTGTGCCGGCCGGCAGCTACACGCTTCGGGTCCAGGGCTACAAGGCGCCGACGGAGACGCGGGACCCGCCGGGCGATCCGAGCTTCATTTACGACCTGAGCCTCGCCCTCTTCCCGGACGCCGACGCCAACGAAGGCGCGAGCGGCAACGACTCTTTGACCAACGCGACGGACGCGGGGCTCAGCCTCGGCGGCGTCGCGCGCACCTTCACCGGCCGGTTGAGCTACGTCGGCGACCAGGACCTGTTCGAGATAGCCAACCCCGGCTCACGGGCGCGCCTCCACTACCGGCTGCGCTACTCCGGCGCGCCGGGCCGATTCGAATCGGTGCCGACGCTGCAGCCGCGCGATCTCGAGGTCTTCACTGCCACGGCCACGGCGAACGACTGCCGCGCCAACTGCCCGAACGGCAACGGCGAGACCTCCGGCTGGTGCGCGCGCAGCCAATGCCTGTGGCAGCGCAGGGTCGAGGAGGCCACCGTCGACTTCGGCAACTTCGAGGGCCAGGTGCAGCTCCCCGCCTCCGGTCCGCTCTATCTGAAGGTCGGCTACCAGGGCTCGGAAGGCGCCGACGATCAGGAGTACACGCTCGTCCTCTCGCTCAACCCCGACACCGCCGACGAGGCCAGCGGCCCGCACGACCGCGACAACGCCATCGTGGTCAACCTGCCGAACGACGGGACGACGACGCTCGGGCACGGCCGCGGCGCGCGCAGCCCCAACCTCGCGCCCAACGAGCTCGAGGCCATCGCGCGCGGGCCGAGCGACTACGACGCGGTCGACGACACCGACTTCTTCGAGATGCGCTTCCAGCCGCTGCGCCCGCCTCCACCGCCGGATGGCGGGATGCCCGAAGACGCGGGCGTGCTCGACCACACGCTCACCCTCGCCTGGCTCATCCCGCCGGCCCAGGGCCAGCGCACCGGCGAGCGCTCGCACGACCTCGGCATGCGCCTGCACTTCTGCGAAGACCCGGCCTGCGAACGGGTGATCACCACGCGCGGCTTCCTCGGCTACAAGGCCGGCACGGCTCAGGTCTGGTACCACCAGGCCAACCTCGGCATCGACGGCGGCATCGCGCCGCAAGAGGCCTATGAGCTCGATCAGAACGCGGGCAGCTTCGGGATGCGCGAGGTGATGTGCACCTGCATCGACGCGAAGTACGCGGCGGCCGGGAAGTTCTGGGTCGAGCTGCAGGCGCACAACCGCGCCAGTTACGACGACGCGCAGGTGAAGCTCTCGATGTCGGTCGGGCCCTACCCGCCCACGGTCACCGATGACGAGGGGAACACGTTCCAGTGCCCGATGCCCTGCCAATGGGTGGAGAAGTCCAAATGATGGGAGGCGTCATGCAGCTCAAGTCGTTGGCGTTGCTCGTTTCGGCAGCTCTCCTCGCGTGCGGCGAATCGCTCCCCGACAAGCCGCAGATAGAGCCCGACCGCACCGAGGTCTGGTTCCCGGCCGCCGATCCGAACGGCGCGGTCTGGGTCGGAACCTCGCTCACCGAGACCCTGCAGCTCAAGAACGGCGGCATCGAGGCGCTGAGCATCAGCGAGGTGAGCATCGGCGGCGCGAACGCCGACCGCTTCACCGCGGAGATCGACAAGAAGAGCGTCGAGAGCGAGCAGCGGGCGTTCGTCAAGCTGACCTTCACGCCGCTGGAGCCCGGCAAGCACTCGGCCGAGCTCACCGTGGTCTCGAACGCCGAGAACACCCCGACGCTGAAGATCCCACTCGGCGCGACGGCCGTGGCGCCGCCGGCCAATTGATCGACGGCGGAGCTCCTTTCGGCGCCGGCGCTCCATCGACGCCGGTGCTCGGATGGACGACGGTGCTCCTATCGACAGCGGAGCTCGTATGGACGGCGGAGCTCCAGCTCCGCCCCCGATCGCACGACAGACGAAGTTGGAGCTTCATCCTCCATCCCCCCGCCGCTTAGAGATTTCGATGCCACTCCGCTCCTGGATCACCGCAGCCGCGTTCGCGACCCTCCTCTCCGCCTGCGCCGATCCCGAGGAGCAGTTCAAGGCCGGCCGGCTCTACGACGCCTGCGACCGCGCGTGGCCGGTCTGCACGACGACCGGCGGATGCGTCGTCGGCAACGCGCAGTACCTCGAAGGCCGCTTCCCTGGGACCAGGCGCTTCGTCGTGCGCACGCAAGGTCAGGCCGAGATCGCCGTCCTGATGCTCCTGAAGACTCAGGGAGCCACCGGCGCCGAGACGCGCTTCGAATGGAACGAGGCGGGCTGCGGCACGAAGTCAGTCGAGGCTATCGAGGGGTTGAGCCTCTTCAAGGAGTACGAGGCACTCGGCGAGGTGCGCCGGGTCGCCAAGGTCCATCGCGAGGGCGACCATCTGATCGAAATCACCAGCGATGCGACCGCCGACTACCTGCTGAAGGTCGAGGTCCGGTAGGGGCGCGCGCGGTGCGCCTCAGCTCGTTCCGGCTTGTCCAAGCAACTTGGGCGCAATCCGGTCATCCCGAGCTTCACACCGGGGCCTTGCCCGGCTGTGTCCCGTGAACGAACAGCAGATTGCCGTAGGGCCAGCCGTGCGCGCGAGCAAGTGAAAGTCCCCTCTCCCGCGCTTGCGCGGGAAGAGGGGATTTAGGGGAGAGGGAGGCCCCGCCGTGCGGCTGGCTCAACGGGCGAGGTCTCGGCCGCTGTATCGGTTTCCGGAATCCAAAGCGTTCCGCCCGCCACCTCCGGTGAGGAACGCTCTGAATCGAGCTCCGGGCAGCCAGCGCCAGGCGGAGACGCAATGCAGAGCGTTCCCGCCTGGCGGAGGCCAGGCCCGAACGCAATCGATTGCGTTGAAGCGGACAATCGGCGGCCCCAAAGCCCTTCCGGAACGCCTCGCGGTGGGCGATTGGTTCAGTTTCGCGCTTCCGCTCGACATCCTGCCTGGCCCGGGCCACGAAAACACGCAATGCATTCCGGGTTGGCATGGCCTCCGCCACAAAATGGCGCAATGCATTTCGTCTCTTGCACCTTCACGCACTGTCGAGAGGAACCGTGTGCGTCGCGCTGCCTGCGAACGCCCACGCTTGTGAGTGCGAGACTCCTCGGATGTCGCAGGGGCTCGACTTCCTCGGTGGACGGCGGGAGGGTTGGCGCCGAGGCCCAAAGCCACAGCGTTCGGCAAGGTCCCGGGAGATCTCCCGGACGGGGGGCGAAAGCTCACGCGCCCCGCGGCGGGACCGTCGATGGGAGAGAACCTGACAATCGCCCTGGTCTCGGCCCGTCCCATCTCATCGGCCTGCCCGAGCGCGCCCCCTACCTCGCCTCCAGCACCTCGCCCTCGAAGCTGCCCGACAGCGTTCGCCCCGCGCCGATGTCGCCGCCCTCTGCGAAGGCGACCGAGAAGCTGCCCGACACCACCTGCCCTGCCTCGGCCTTTCCGTCGAGCTCGAGCGTGCCCGCCTCGACAGGCGGCAACACCAGCAGCGGCTCGCCGTCGACGGCCCGCGACACCGTGGTCCGTGGATGCCCAGGCGCGTATTCGCCGCCGAGCTCGACCGGCTTGGCGAGGTCGATCCCCTCGGTCGCCACCGTGATCCGCGCGATGACCTCACGCCCCTCGGACTGCAGGTAGGTCACCTGGAACGCCGTCGCGGACCTGCGGATTTCGACGGTCGAAAACGAGAGATCGAAGGCCTCGCCGATGGAACCGTCGAGCGTGCTGCCACCCGAGCAGCCGAGAACGGCGCCGACGAGAACCACCGTGGCCAGTCGCCGCCGAAGCGCCCTGCCTCGCGAAGTCATTCCCCTGCCTCGCGCGGTCATTTCTCGACCGCGACCTTGAGCACAGTGCGCTCCGGGTCTTTGTACGCGACCACCGCCTTCGAGCCGGCGAGCGCGAGCCTCGGCCACGACGCGCCTTCGGGATCGACCACCTCCTCGCGCGCCGGCCAGACGCCGCCGCGGCGCCGCTTCAACACCAACGCGTCCTCCGATGGATTGCACACCGTGGCCGCGGAGGCGTTCGAGCAGACGTAGTAGGCGATGACCGGCTCGCCCTCAGGAGCGAACGCCAAGGACGGGTACCAGCCGCCCGTTCCGGCGCCGACTATCGGCTCGGCGGGCAGCCACGAAGTCCCGTTCGCCGACTCGAGGTACGAGAGGATGCCCTTCGACCTGTCTTCGACGGCGATGCCGTACCCGGTCACGGAGCTCCAGGCGAGCACCGGGCCGGCCCGCGTGCCGCCGGTAACCTTGAGCAGCTTGGGCTCGGTCCACTCGCCGCTCGCGTCGCGGCGCGCGAACCAGACGTCCTGCGGATTGTCCATCGCGCTGCCCGGCTGCGCGGACCAGGCGAGCGCGGGCAACCCGTCGGCGAGCGCGCCCGACATCACTCCGCCGTGGCCGTATTCGGAGTCTCCGCCGACGACCGCCATGCTGCGCCGCCAGGCTCCCGGCCGCCCCTCGACGACTTCGATGTCCGAGTGCTGGTAGTCGGTCGGGAACTGGCCGCCGTGGATGTCGCGGTGGGCGACGAAGATCTCGCCTGCCTCGTCCACCAGCAGCGCCGGGTTGACGCCCACGACCTTGCCGATGTCGCTGGTCTCGATGCCGGTCTGCACCTCGCCGCTCTCGCGCGCGAGGACCTCGGTGGCCCAGCCGCTCGCGCCGCGACGGGAGAGGGCGAGATCGCTCTGCTTCCAATAGAGGCTCTCGTCCGAGCCACCACCGAGGTGCGCGATCAGGGGCGCGCCCTCCGCGTCGAAAGCCAACGAGACCCCGAAGACGTTGTCGACGTCGGCCACCGCTTCAGGAGCCGAGCCCGGCTCGACGTAGCGTAGCTGCCGCGCGGGAGATCCCCCGGTGTCTGCGAAGTAGGCGACCCCGACCCTGTCGCCGGCCACCGCGACGGCTATCGGGTACTCCCCGGGAGCCGACTCGTCGAGGACGAGGAGCTCGAACTGCGGAGCACCGGAGTCGGCGGGCCCCGCGTCGTGCGTCCCGGTCCCGCCATCCTGCGGCGTGCCCTCCGAGCCCTCGGAGCAGCCAGCCAGCGAAGCCGCCATCAGCCCTGCCACCACAGCCAGAAATGCCCGCATCACGCCTCTCCTCGAATCTCCCGCGAACCCGCGGGAGAGTACCGCGAATGCCCTCGAGCCGTGGACCGGCGGGCACTTCCGGCGCAACCGTACAGGCGCGTAGAATCGAGGCGAAACACGAAGGCTTCCCAAGACCAAGGAGCCACACATGGCCGCCACTCTTCGCACGCTCGCAGCGATCGCCGCGGGCGCGATGTCTCTCTCGCTGTCGACCCTTTCGCTTGCCCAGAACGTGAACAACCCGGAGTGCCTCGGCGAGAGCTGCGGCAAGCCGAAGGAGGAAGGCGGCGGCGGTGCTGGCGGCGGCTCGGTCTGGGTCGCCTATACCGACGACGGCGACACGCTCTCGTACTCCGACGACGCCGACGCCGACGGCCAGGCGGACACCTCCGACAACTGCCCCTTCACCGACAACCGCGACCAGGCGGAGAGCGACGGCGATGGCGTCGGCGACGCCTGCGACAACTGCAACGGCGTGGCGAACAAGGACCAGGCCGACCGCGATGGCGACGGTGAGGGCGACGCCTGCGACGCCGACATCGACGGCGACGGCGTGGCCAACGGCGAGGACAACTGCCCCGAGATTCCGAACAAGGACCAGCTCGACACCCGCAAGGCGAAGGGCCTGGTCGACGGCTGCGGCGGCAAGGGCGACGCCTGCTGCGACGACGACGACGGCGACGGAGTGAAGGACGGCGACGACACCTGCCCGCTCGATCCGAACCCTGGCAACGACATCCCCGCGAACGATCCCCGCTGCCGCGGCGACTACGACAAGGACGGGATCTCCGACGCGACCGACAACTGCCGCGACGTCGAGAACGCCGACCAGTCGGATCTCGACGGTGACGGGCTCGGCGACGCGTGCGACGGCGACGCGGACGGCGACGGGATCGTCAACGCGGACGACAACTGCCCGGAGAAGAGCAACGCCGATCAGCGCGACGACGATCGCGACGGCACCGGCGACGCCTGTGACGCCAACTACTGCTTCGTCATCGACCCCTCGAACCCCGACGCCTGCCTCGATCCGCACGGGCCGTTTCAGGTGAGCGCCGGCCCGACGCTCCAGGCGAAGAAGGGCGAGACCATCCGCCTTCCGCTCTTCGCGAACCGCAACGGTGTCGCCATCGAGTACCAGTGGACGGTGACGCGGCGGCCCGAGGGCAGCGAGGCGGCGATCTCCAGCCCCGTCGGCGCGGTGAGCTTGTCGCGCGACTGGCAGTACGTCTATCCGAACGGCGAGGTGCCCACCTTCGTCCCCGACGCGGACGGCGAGTTCCAGTTCCAGCTCGCGGCCACCCTCGCGTTCGAGGACGCGGTCTATCCGGACAAGAAGGAGGCGACCGCCAACACCGTTCTCAAGGCCGAAGGCGGCGAGGCTGCGGGCGGCTGCTCGGCCGCGTTCGGCGCGCCCCTCCCCGCGGCGCTGTTGGCGCTGCTCGCCCTCGGGCTCAGGCGTCGCGGCTGTGCGCTGACCGAGTGAGGTCGGCGCCCCAGGCGCGAAGAGGCGAAGTGACCCTGACAAGAGGCGGCGCCACCCGGTGCCGCCTCTTCACGTGCGGGAGACCAGGGACGCGCAGCGCCAGCCCGCTCGTCCGCCCGGCTTCTGGTCTTCGCCCGTCGCCCGCCCGGGCAGTGAGGCGCCGCTCGAGGCGTGCGCACCTGAGAGGCAGCTCCCGCAAGAGCCGCCCCGCGATGGAGACCACGACAACCACCGGCAAACAGGCTCCGCGCTCGCCCCTGCCCGATGAGTTTTTGGCGCAGCTCGCCTCGCTCGTGAAGAGCGCACCGCCCGGCGAGGGCTGGCTGCACGAGATCAAGTTCGACGGCTACCGCATCGGCTGCCGCATCGACCGCGGCGAGATCCGGCTCCTGAGCCGGCATGGCAACGACTGGACCGAGCGCTTCCCGTCCGTTGTCGCCGAGGCGAAGCGCCTGCCGGTCGACCAGGCGCTGCTCGACGGCGAGATCGCCGTCCTGATGCCCGACGGGCGCACGAGCTTCCAGGCGCTGCAGGGGCTGCTCTCCGGCCAGGGCACCGGGCAGCTCGTCTACTTCGTCTTCGACCTGCTGCACCTCGACGGCGAGGACCTCGCGCGCCTTCCCCTCGAAGAGCGCAAGCGGCGGCTCGAGAGGCTGCTCTCGGCGCTTGCGGCCGACAGCCCTCTCCGCTTCTCGTCGCACTGGCTCGGCAACGGCCCGCTCGTCCATCGCGAGGCCTGCCGGCTCGGGTTCGAGGGCATCGTCTCCAAGCGGCGCGACCTGCCCTATCGCCCCGGCCGACACGGCGAATGGGTCAAAGCCAAGTGCACGCGCCGCCAGGAGCTGGTCATCGGCGGTTTCACCGACCCCGAGGGCAAGCGCCATGGCATCGGCGCGCTGCTCGTCGGCTACCACGACGCGAGGGGGCGGCTGCAGTTCGCGGGCAAGGTGGGGACGGGCTTTACCGAGCGCTCGGCGGCCGACCTACGCACGCGCCTCGACGGGCTCGAGCAGAAGACCTCGCCCTTTGCGACCCGGCCGAGCGGCCCGCTCGGGCGCCACGCCCACTGGGTGCGCCCCGAGCTCGTCGCCGAGGTCGAGTTCGCCGAGTGGACCCGCGACGGCAAGGTGCGTCACTCCTCCTACGAAGGCCTGCGCGAGGACAAGCCTGCGAAGGAGGTGAGGCGGGAGCAGCTCTTTGTCGCCGTGGAGGACGAACCCGCGGCTCGCGCGCCGCGCGCGACGGCAAGAGGAGGGAGCGCCGGCGGCGCGCAGGCGGCGCGCCCGCGTCGAGCTGCGCCGCCCGAAGCGGTGGTGGCGGGGGTCGCCCTCAGCCATCCACAGCGGGTGGTCTTCCCGGACGCCGGCATCACCAAGCTCGACCTCGCCCGCTTCTACGAAGCGATCGCCGATTGGATCCTCCCGCATCTCGAAGGCCGGCCGCTCACCCTGCTCCATTGTCCCGAGAACATCGAAGAGGGCTGCCATTTCCTGAAACACGTGAAGGGCTGGGCGCCTCGATCCCTGCGGCGAGTCCACATCCGCGAGAGGCGCAAGACGGGCGAGTACGTGATCGTCGACTCGGCGCCGGCGCTCGTGTCGCTCGTGCAGATGGGCATCGTCGAGCTCCACACCTGGAACACGAGGGAGGGCGCGATAGAGAGGCCGGATCGCCTGGTGATCGATCTCGATCCCGGGCCCGCGGTCGCCTGGCCGGCGGTCATCGAAACCGCGCTGCTCGTCCGCGCTGCCTTCGAGGCGCTCGAGCTGCGCGCCTTCGTCAAGAACACCGGAGGCCGCGGCCTGCACGTGGTCGTCCCCATCGTCGCCGAGCGCGACTGGGGCGAGTGCCTCGAGCTGTCGCGCCGTCTGGCGACCTTCATCGCCGAGCAGCGGCCCGAGCTCTACACGACCGCCCTGCCCAAACCCGGTCGCGCGGAGAAGATCCTCATCGACTACCTGCGCAACAACCGGACGAACACCTCGGTGGCCGCCTATTCGGTCCGCGCGCGTCCTCGCGCTCCGGTCTCCACGCCGCTGCGGTGGGAAGAGCTGAGCGCCGACCTGCCGCCCGATTTCTTCACCGTCGCCAACCTGCCGCGCCGCCTCGCGACGTTGAAGGCCGACCCGTGGAGCGACTACTGGCGCATCGAACAACGCCTCGAGGACTGGATGATGCGCGCGGTCGGTAGCCTGTAAGGCAAACACCGGCTCGAACGCACCTCTCCCGCTGCCTCCGGGACCGGCCTCGGAGACCGCGCCGCATGTCAGTCGCCGGCCTCCTTCGCCTCGCGTCCAGCGCCCGCTGCTCGAACCGCCAGGCGCCAGGCCAACCGGTCGGTCACTCGGCGCCGAAGGTGGAGTGGCAGGCCGACGCTCTCGATGAACCGGGTCGGCTGTCGACCGTGCCGGGCGGCCGGCGCCTCGTGTTGCCTCACGCGAGCCGGCCGTCCTGCGCTCGATACGGGAGATGGAGTGAGGCTCGCGCCTGCATAACCTCCCCGAAGAGCCGCGCCCGCACGGTCCGCGCCCGGCGCGACGACGCCCGCCAACAAGTCGCATCAACGTGCGGCGAGCGCTCGTCCGCCTCCCATGCCGGCCGCAGGGCATTCGGACAGGTCCCGGGGGGACGCTCATGCGGATTCTGATCACCGGCATCACCGGATTTGCGGGGAGCCATCTGGCCGAGCTCGCGCTGACCAAGCCTGGCGTCGAGGTCTTCGGCACCTGCCGCACGCGCAGCCGGCTCGAGAACGTCAAGCATCTGCTCGACGACCTCGTCCTCGTCGAGTGCGACCTGCGCGACCCGTTCTCGGTGCAGAAGGCGGTCAAGGACGTGCTGCCGGACCGCGTCTTCCACCTCGCGGCGCAGAGCTTCGTGCCCACCTCTTGGAGCGCGCCGGACGAGACGCTGACCACCAACATCGTCGGGCAGCTCAACCTGCTCGAGGCGATTCGCCACAGCAGGCCCGACGCCCGCGTGCAGGTCGCCTGCAGCTCCGAGGAGTACGGGCTCGTCCATCCGCACGAGGTGCCGCTGACCGAGCACAGCCCGCTGCGCCCGCTCAGTCCCTACGCGGTGAGCAAGGTGGGCCAGGACATGCTCGCCTATCAGTACTTCGCCTCGTACGGCCTCTTCACGGTGCGCACCCGCGCCTTCAACCACACCGGACCGCGGCGCGGCGAGCACTTCGTCACCTCGAGCTTCGCGCGTCAGATCGCCGAGATAGAGGCGGGGCTCAAGCCTGCGGTGCTGCGCTGCGGCAACCTCGACGCCAAGCGCGACTTCACCGACGTACGCGACATGGTCGAGGCCTACTGGCTCTCGCTCGAGCACGGCGATCCGGGCGAGGTCTACGTGATCGCGAGCGGCCACGCCTGCACCATTCGCGAGCTGCTCGACATGCTGCTCGCGATGGCCCGCTGCCCGGTCACGATAGAGACCGACCCGGAGCGGCTGCGCCCCTCCGACGTGCAGATCCTGGAGGGCGACGCGACCCGCTTCCGCGCCCGGACCGGCTGGGAGCCGAAGATCCCCTTCGCGAAGACGCTCTCGGACCTGCTCGACTTCTGGCGGGCGCGCCTGAGCGCCCCGGCGTCGAGCGCCGAGACCGAAGAGAGCAGCGCCGGCCCGGCGGCCTAGTCCTTCGCGCTTCGGGAAGAGGTCGGTCCCGCTTCCGGGCGAGGCCGCGTCGAAGGCTTCGGCGCAGGCACCGGACTCGGTCGCGAAGAGGCAAGAGGGCCCGGCGAGACAAGCCCGCCGGGCCCTCGTTCGAGTAAGGGCCTGTCGGCCCTCGAGCTCTGGCTACTGGCAGCTCCCCGCGACCAGCTCGAG
>ENA-UOOH01003607-UOOH01003607.1-fermentation-metagenome-genome-assembly--contig:-NODE-3607-length-11585-cov-3.917693_pt1 | contig 11585 bp, 9 predicted proteins | sample MGYA00245778_ERZ724025 | MGnify/ENA primary metagenome ERZ724025 (study PRJEB28704, sample SAMN03018313) | fermentation metagenome | biome: anthropogenic terrestrial biome; feature: soil; material... | reverse complement strand
TGATCACTTTGGACAATGAATTATCCATCAAATCCAAATAAGTACCATCATCGACTAAAATAATTTCTTGATAACCTATAGCGGGGAATTTATTGAAATTCACAGATATGCAATCCATGTTCTTCAACTTCAAAGCATAAAAACCACTGTAGAAAAGGCTCTCCGAATAGTTGTTATATCCATCAAAGGTTTGGATAAAATATCCTTGGCCTTCTACTTTGGCGGTTTCCATGGCTTTTCCGGTGATCGAAACATTTTTAGTTTGGAAAATGTATTCACCGAATAGAGTGGTAGACGGCGCTTTGGTACCGGACCAAACATTACCGAAAATATCACTCAAAGTGATGGTGGTGGATCTTTCTTTGAAAACAAAGTGCACCGTGCTATCGCCTTTAGCGTCTTTAAAGATGCCGCGGAAAGTACTGATGTTGGCCTGTTCTCCAATATATATATAGGCATCCGCATAAGGAACAAAGGCCATGACGGCAAAAGTACCCCAATCACCGCCATCCAGAATCACGGTTTCAGCCTGGGGATGGGTGTAGGTTTCACATATTTTTTTCAGATATGATGTGTTATTGATGACAGGATGAACCTTTCGTTCCTCGACATGATCACAGGGGGAACCGTCGACAGAAAAGGTACCATTACCGGTCACTTCAAACCAGGTGCCGTTGCTGAAATGGCGCAACTGGATGACATTACGCATCAGCTGATCGCCAACGGGATTCGCTTTTACTGCGTCGCCTTCTTTAGCGAACACATAAGAAGCATAGAAAGGTTCATTGGCTTTAAAGGTATAGGTACCCGTTCCGCCGCCTTGCAACGTAACAGTTGCTTTATAATCTGTGCTGAATGTCAACGGGATCGTCTGATCCGCGGTGAAAAAGACGTTCAGCGCATCGAATGTCACGGGGTTGCGATACCAAACATGAACTGTTGCGCCAAAATGCCGGTTGATCCAAGCCGCGCTGACAGGTGCCGTGTTCCCCGTTTCCACCGTCATTGTCTTGACGTTGGACGGGTCGCTGGTATACACAATGTGTCGGGTGTGAGCCGGATCAAAATCGGTTTCTTTATCCGCGGATACAATATTATGCGTATAGTTTTTTACAAAATATACATATCCGGTGGTACTTTTGTCTCCGGCTTCCAGGAGAGCAATCGCTTTTGCCAATGTCTTGACCGGTTTTCCGCTGGAGCCATCGTTGCTGTCGCTGCCATTGGTGCCGTCCAGGTAAACGGTATTACCCGGTGTCATTTCATCCAATGCAAAAACAGCCAGCATGCCCACAGGCAGAAGAGCCATCAACATCAGCGCGGTCAGTAAAAATGAAAGGGTACGGATGCAGGTGCGCTTCATGATTAAACCTCCAATTGTTTTCTTCATTACCATTTTTAGTACAATTTAAATCAAATCGTACAAATTGCTTTAATGTTACCACTAATACTGCAATTTGTCAATCTTTTTTCAACATCAAGATAAGCATTTCAGTAAAATTATACAAAAATAAAAAAAAAACCAGTTCAAAAAGGCCGGTTTCAAATACACTTTTAGGAAAAGTGCCCCATTTGGTATAAATGGATCGAAATCAACGTCGCAGCCGTATGCAGTATGTCTTTCGTTTTTTCGTAAAGTTTTGATAAATACATTGAAAAGAAAATTAACGCGTCAGAATGGATTTTCTTGGATCCGCGAGAATCATACCAATTACCAAAATTTTCGCAGATAGGCTATGGAAAGCGTTGAAAAGGTGCGTTAGACTTTTCAACTTTTCCCACAGCACTACTACTGATACTACTTACCATTCACAGTCTTCTTTAAGTAATAATGGACCAAATGTTTGACAACTGCAGAAGATTTTATCCTGTTAAAAACAAAAGGGATTTACAAAAGGAGAATAATCATGTATAATGCATCCAATTGTAAAATAATCTGTTACACCTCTACCACCCGCCTCCGCTTGATATTGTGGAACCGTGTATAGAATAAGGAGACTGCTATATGAGAAAAACCAAAATTGTATGCACCCTGGGACCGGCCTGTTCGGATGAAAAGACTTTGACAGCCATGTGCCGGGCGGGTATGAATGTGGCCCGACTCAATTTTTCCCACGGTACCCATAAGCAGCATCTGGAAAAAATCAATCTGATCAAATATGTCCGTGAAAAATTAAAAATGCCCATTGCCATTTTGTTGGATACCAAAGGCCCCGAATACCGTATCAAAACCTTCCAAGACGGGAAAATCTTTCTGCAGCCCGGAGATACCTTCACCTTTACCACCGGGGAAGCGGCGGGGGACAACACCCGTGTTTCCGTGACCTACCCGGATCTGCCTCGTGAATTGGAGGTGGACGACCGTATCTTATTGAACAACGGTTTAATGGAATTTAAAGTGACATCCCTCACCGAAACCGACGTGATTTGCACCGTCATCATAGGAGGAGAATTGTCTGATCGGAAAAGCATGAGCTTTCCCAACAAAGTATTGAAACAGGCGTATCTCAGTGAACAGGACAAACAGGATATCCTCTTCGGCATTGAAAACGACGTTGAATTCATTGCCTGTTCTTTTGTATCCCAAAAGAAAGACTTGCTGGACATCAAAGATTTTTTGAAAGCGAACCATGCACATAACATTGATTTGATTGCCAAAATCGAAAATCGTTCGGGTGTGGACAACATTCAGGAAATATGCGATGAGTGCGACGGGATCATGATTGGCCGCGGGGACATGGGGGTGGAAATTCCCTATGAAGAACTGCCCGCTATCCAGAAATACTTAATCACCACCTGCCGTATGTTGGGCAAACGGGTCATCACCGCCACCGAAATGCTGGAATCCATGATTTACAATCCCAGACCCACCAGAGCGGAGATTTCCGACGTGGCAAACGCGGTCTACGATGGCACCAGCGCCATCATGCTGTCCGGGGAAACCGCCGTGGGCAAATATCCTGTAAACGCCGTGGAAGCCATGGCACGCATAGCAAGCAAAACCGAAGGCTGCATACACTACGCCAAGCGTTTTTTAAAAGCGGAATTCAAGATTCGGAACACCGTGGACGCCATTTCTCACGCCACCTGCGGCATGGCAATCGACATTGAAGCCAAGGCCATCGCTGTTTGCTCCTTGTCAGGTACCACCGCCCGTATGGTTTCCCGTTTTCGCTGCCCGGTGGACATTGTCGGTATTACCACCGATGAAAAAACCTGGCGGAAACTGGCTTTATCCTGGGGCGTCACTCCCGTCATGTGCGAAGCCTTCAATTCCACCGATGTTCTTTTTTATACTGCAAAAAAACTAACCACCGAAACCCTGTCTTTGGTCAAAAACGATAAAATTGTGATCACGGGGGGAGTCATTACCGGTGTTTCCGGTAACACCAACCTGATCAAAGTGGAAAACGTCTGAAACACGCAACGCCGGAACTTAAAAGTTCCGGCGTCCTTGATTACATCGATTGTATGATCAACAGGGCAAACAACCCCAATACCGAAAACGCCGTAAGAAACACGCCTTCGTTTGACATGGCTTGCTTATTTCGAATTTCGTTGACCGGTTTTTCTGCATTGAATCCAACAATTTGTACTTTTCTTTTCATCTCTGGCCTCCGTATGTGTTTTCATTTCCATCCACAGTATACAAAAGCCAGTGTCCTATAAACCGGACAGTAAATATAAAAGCTTCCTAAATGTTGTCATACCTCGTAGATTCTCTTATTATATATATTTTGCAATGGATTCCAGTTTTTTTCGTTTTTTATCCCGTCGTTGTTGATTAGCAGCATACCCTAAGGCAATCACCAGACTGACCTTTTTATTATCATCCAATTGGCAGGCAGCAATGACTTTTTTCTCATCAAACCACCCCAGAATACAGCTACCCAGTCCCAATTCCTGGGCAGCCAGGCAAATATGAGCGGCGGCAATGCCGATATCATAGGGAGCAAAAAACCGGCTGGCAACCTTTCCGGCAACACCCGCCGCCTTGTCCTGGCTGATGGCAATGAATGCCCTTGCCTTGGAGGTGAACAAATTCATGTTCATTTTTTGTACGGCAGATGCCACTTCTTTTCGTTTTTCGGGAGAGGCTACCACGGTAAAAAACCAGGGCTGTGCATTGCATGCGGAAGGGGCGAGCCTGACACATGCTATGATTTTTTCCAGTTTTTCTCGTTCCACCTCCCGGGAATCGTCAAAATTGCGGCAGCTTTCCCGGTTTTGAGACAATGTAAAAAAATCCATAGCTTGATCCTTTCGTTTTTTTCTATTGTACCATACCAAATTCCTTCTATCAACTTGCGAACTCAAAAAAAATATGGTATAGTATGGATATTCTATCTATAAGGAGTGCATATGGAATCCATTGTACAGATACTTGCCCGTGAATTGGGCAAACAAACAAATCACATTGAAAATGTCATCGGGTTGATTGACGAGGGAAATACCATCCCCTTCATTGCACGATACCGCAAGGAACTTCACGGTACCATGGACGACAATACGCTCCGTGCGCTGGCTGACAGATTGACTTATTTGCGCAACCTGCAAACCCGCCGGGACGAAGTCAAATCCTCCATCGATTCTCAGGGAAAACTGACGGAAGAATTGGCTACGGCCATTGATAACGCCGTCACCTTGGCGGAAGTGGAAGACTTATACCGTCCGTATAAGCAAAAACGCCGTACCCGCGCCACCATTGCCAAAGAAAAAGGGTTGGAACCTTTGGCACTTTTGCTTTTTTCCCAGGAAAAAACCCTACCCGACATCCGGGAATCGGCACAGGATTATATCGATCCCGAAAAAGGCGTGGAAAGCGTGGAAGACGCCTTGGCGGGCGCCTCGGATATCATTGCGGAAATGATTTCGGATTCCGCCGACATCCGCAAAGAGCTGCGGGCGATGATGTTGAAAAAGAGCACCCTGATTTCCCAAGCAACCAAAGAGGATGACTCAGTGTACCGGTTATATTATGATTTTTCACAGCCTGTTTTCAAACTCCAGGGACACCAGATTCTGGCAATCAATCGAGGCGAAAAAGAAGAGTTTCTGAAGGTGAACATTGCATGCAACCGGGCGGACAGCCTGGACGTGATACAAGCCGCTACCGTCAAATATGGCTCTTCTGCCACGGATTTTGTCATTGCCGCGGGAGAAGATTCCTATGACCGGCTGATTTTCCCTTCCATGGAACGGGAAATTCGCAATCACTTTACCGACATGGCAGGAGAAGGGGCGATCAAAAACTTTGCCATCAACCTAAAGCCGCTTATCATGCAGCCCCCCGTGAAAGGTAAAGTCACGTTGGGTCTGGATCCTGCCTACCGCACAGGTTGTAAAATCGCCGTGGTGGACGGTACGGGAAAAGTCTTAGATACCACGGTGATTTATCCCACCCCTCCTCATAATAAAATCGAAGAAGCTAAAGCCGTATTAAAAAAACTGATTGCCAAACATGGCGTTTGCCATATCGCCATCGGGAACGGCACCGCCTCTCGGGAATCAGAAAACTTCGTGGCGGAATTGCTTTGTGAAATCCCACAGAAGGTATCCTACATGGTGGTGAACGAAGCAGGGGCTTCGGTCTATTCCGCCTCTGAATTGGGCGCAGCGGAATTCCCCGCATTTGACGTATCCCTCCGTTCCGCCGTTTCCATTGCCCGCCGATTGCAGGATCCCATGGCGGAACTGGTGAAAATCGATCCCAAATCCATCGGCGTGGGGCAATATCAGCACGATGTGCCCCAAAAACGCCTAGCAGAAACGTTAGACGGTGTGGTGGAAGATTGCGTCAACAGCGTGGGTGTGGACGTGAACACCGCTTCCCCCTCCCTTTTGTCCCGGGTCTCCGGCTTAAACCAGACCACTGCAAAAAACGTTGTTGCCTATCGGGATGAAAACGGCATATTCACATCCCGGAAACAATTGTTGAAAGTGCCAAAACTGGGCCCCAAAGCTTTCGAACAATGCGCGGGATTCATCCGTGTACCCGAAAGCAAGCAAGTGCTGGACAACACCGCCGTGCATCCCGAAAGCTATGAAGCAGCCGAAACACTGCTGACTCTCTGCGGCTATTCGCTGCAAGACGTGAAAATCGAGGGATTGTCACAGCTTACCGAAAAAGTAAAAGCCATCGGGGAAGAAAAAGCCGCGGCAGCCTGCGGTATCGGGGTTCCCACCCTGCGGGACCTGGTGAAGGAATTAATCAAACCCGGCAGAGACCCCCGGGATGAATTGCCTTCTCCCCTTCTCCGCACAACCGCCATGGAAATCAAAGACCTCACTGCCGGTATGGTGCTGACGGGCCCGGTGCGCAACGTCATTGACTTTGGTGCGTTCGTGGACATTGGCGTTCATCAGGACGGCTTGGTGCATATCTCCCAAATCTGCAACAGATACATCCGCCACCCCTCCGAAGTGTTGTCGGTGGGAGATATTGTGAACGTGGTGGTACTGGAAGTGGATGAAAAGAAAAAAAGAATCGGCCTTTCCATCAAACAAGTTCCCCCGGATGCATAAGAATACGGGCGGTATCATGCCGTCCGTTTTTTCTGTTTATCTATTCCGCATTTTTTGTCATAAATATAAAAACATGAGGGATACTATGAACAGTAGGCTTTTTACGAAAGGGGAATATAAAATGCCGAACAATCAGAACGCCAAAAACAAGCAGGAAAATCGCAATCAAATCAATCAGAGCAACCAAAACAATCAAAACAATCAAAACAACCAGAACAACCAAAATAACAAGAAAAGCAACGACAAGAAAAGCAAATAAGCCGAAATATCCCCCCGCACCATGCGGGGGGATATCTTTGATTTTGGGGGTGATGTTCTTGTAATCCCTCTCATCACAAGCGGCCAATCTCGCCTACTGCATACGGGAGGGGATTTCCAGCCGTTCCAACCCACCCACTCCTGTGTTTTCTGCTGCTTGGCTCAGGTTGTTTCCATATATTCATACAGAATATCCATGATCGAATATTTCAAGTGAATACCCAATTGCTTTTGCACTTTTTCAGGGGTACAAACGGGGGAATGAGAAATGTGATCCAACGTTACCCCGGCATCGGTTTCCCCCACGATGGAAGCAAATTCCTCCCAGGAAGCATAGCGAATCTTGGGCTCATGACCAAAATGTACATACATTTCTTCTGTCATCGCCCGGAGAGTCATGGCAGAAGGTGCGGCGGCGATATAGGCTTCTCCCACCGATACGTCGGGTTGGCGGATACTGGCGATGATGATGGCGGTCAAATCCCCGGAATGAATATGATGCAGGGTTTCCATGCCCAGATGGGGCAGCACAATTTCCCGCCCTTCTTTGATGTCCGAATAAACCCGGGGATTCAAATTCCCCTGTGGATTGATGGGCACCCACCATTTTCCTGAAATATGACCGGGATGTACTATAGTACATCTGCGCAGCCCTTTGTTGGTCAAATCCAGCAGATAATCTTCAATTAGACCTTTGTTTTTCCCATAATTGCCCCGGGCATTTTTGGGGTGTTGTTCATCCACAGGTAAATAGAGCTTGTTTTCATAGGTCCAAATGCTGCCAATTTGGATATAGTGGACCCGAGTATCCAAAGAGGCCAGTAAATCATCCACTTCTTGGATGTGATAGGAAATCAAATCGCATACCACATCGGGGGCAATTTCCTCCAAACGCCGGGTGTCGGCGCAAAATTCATCCCGGGTGGCATATATCCAATGAACGCCTGCCCATTCATCTTCCTGATACCCGTATGCCTGTTTGTTTCCTCTGGCAACCGCATATACGGTATGCCCCTCCCGCAAAAGAGCGGGAACCAAATAGGAACCGATATGACCGGTTGCCCCTATCACAATGATTTTCATCGTTTTGTTCCTTTCCGTTATTTTACATATAGTATAAAACAATTTCCCCTTCTTGGCAATACCATAAAAAAAACAGACTTGCTGCCTGCTTTTTAAGCAAAATCAAAATATCTTAATATCCCCAGATAGATCCCGTACGCAAACTGAAATTGATCCCCTTGCAGTTTTTCGGCATCGCTTTTGTTGGTTAGATAGGCCAACTCTACCAAAATTGCCGGCATGGCGGTCTTGCGCAAAACATAAAAGACAGGATTGGCTCTCACCTCGTTGTTTTTGGTTCCCACTACTTCCACAATGGCATCCAACACATCCAGCGCAAGCCAGTTGGCTTGTGTATAAAACTGGTAAATATATACCTCTGTTCCGTTGATATCGGGATTGACGTTAGAATTGCAATGGATGCTGATAAAATAGTCCGCCGGCCATGCGTTGGCGATCTCGACTCGCTCACGCAAGCTGGTTACGTTGTCGGTTCCCACTTCCGTGGTGGGCATTGGGCGGGAAACCCGTGCCTCAAAACGGGGATCTGAACGCAATAAATCCCGTAAATAAATCCCCACTTGATAATTAACCTCCGACTCATTCAATCCGTTTGCAGAGGCGCCGGGATAATTGGTGCCGGTCGGATTATGTCCTTGGTCAATGAATATTTTAATAGCCAAACGATCCCCTCTTTGCCATAAAATTCTCATTGCCAATATATGCAAGCAAGGAAAAAGAGTTCAAATGACAAACCCAATATTTATTCGGAAAACATAGGGGTAGATAAGTATCTTTCTCCGGTATCCGGAAGCAAAACCACCATGGTTTTGCCTGCGTTTTGCGGTCGTTTTGCCATTTCTTTTGCAGCCCAGACTGCAGCCCCCGAGGAAATGCCTACCAGCAATCCTTCGATCTGAGCGAGTTCTTTGCCGGTGGCAAAGGCATCTTCGTTTTCCACGGTGATGATTTCATCATAGATGCAGGTATTCAGGGTGTCGGGCACAAAATTTGCGCCGATCCCCTGGATTTTATGCACTCCCGCCACGCCTTTGGATAGGACGGGGGATGTGGCGGGCTCCACGGCAATGACTTTGACAGCGGGATTTTTGGATTTCAAATAGGCCCCTACCCCGCTGATGGTCCCCCCTGTCCCCACGCCTGCAACAAAGATATCCACGGTGCCATCGGTATCCTCCCAGATTTCGGGTCCGGTGGTCATTGCGTGGGCAGCCGGGTTTTCCGGGTTGGTAAACTGGCTTGGGATAAAACTGTTGGGGATGGAAGCCGATAATTCCTTCGCTTTGGCAATGGCACCTTTCATTCCCTGGTTACCGTCTGTCAGTACCAGCTGAGCACCATAGGCTTTCAATAGATTTCTCCGCTCCACCGACATGGTTTCGGGCATGGTCAACATCACTTTATACCCCCGGGAAACAGCCAGGCAGGCCAAACCGATGCCGGTATTCCCGCTGGTAGGTTCAATGATCACTGCGCCGGGTTTGAGTATACCTTTGGCTTCCGCATCCTCGATCATGGCGTTGGCAATACGGTCTTTCACGCTGCCCGCCGGATTAAAACACTCCAATTTGGCAACCATGTTGACATTCAATTTATATTTTTTTATAAAGTGATGAAGAGAAAGAAGGGGTGTTTTTCCCACCAATTCCGAAATGCAACTGTATATTTTCATAGAACAAACCTCTTTTTTAGTTTATTTTAAATGATGAGGAATCAAACCTTCCCGACAAGCCACCGGTGCTCCATTTCCCTCTATCAGCCCCAGGAAATCTCCCAGGATGATATATGCATGGGGTGCTTTGGCAAATCTGTATCCGCCGCTTTTGCTCCGCCGGCTTCATACCACGCCCTTTTTCCCATTATAACATAGGAATAATGGGTGTTCAAGAAGAAAAACCAATCCATTTGATATCCCTTTCAACAGACAGGAATCGACGGATGATGTCTCGGCGAAACGAAGTGCCAAGTCCAACGCATGGAGCAAACAACGGGATAAGGGACTGCATGCAAGGATCAAAATGATTTTGAATTGAAACAAATCACAAAAGCAATGTGATATTATGTATATAAATGAGATATAAGATCAATATTTTATAAATATTAAAATAATTTTCAAAAAATATGTACTTTTTGTGAAAAATATAGTAATATATTCATATTGTGTCTATATTTTATATCTATCGTTATTTGGCAGGTGATGATCCATGCATGAAACGGCATTGATGGAAAATTTAATACGGATCGCCGAAAAAGCCATCAAAAATCACCCGGTGAAGCAAGTCACTGCCATTCGTTTGTCGGTAGGAAAATTAGCCAACGTGATGATCGATGCCTTGGAATTTGCCTATGATGCCTATCCCAAAAGCGACCCTTTCAAAGGGGCAAAACTCATCATTTGTGAAACGCCCATCTTGGCAAAATGCGAAACCTGCGGCAAGGAATACCCGGTAAAACAATTTCCCTTTGTTTGTCCTGTCTGCCAAAGCCGATATTATACCATCCTACAGGGGGATGACATCTATATAGAAAGTCTGGATTATGAGACATAGCAAAAACTTGAAAAAGAAGGATTTTATACCATGGAGAATTTGAAGATAGAAGAAGACATCTTTTCCCTGAACAATCAAGCGGCACAAAAGAATCGGGATACTTTCCAACAGCACGGGGTGTTTGTCATCAACATCATGGGTTCGCCTGGTGCAGGCAAAACCACGCTGCTGGAACATATTCTGCCCCAATTAAAACAATCCCATCGAATTGCCGTCATCGAAGGAGATCTTGCCACGGAAAACGATGCCTGCCGCATCCGCCAAACCGGGGTTCCCGCGGTACAGATCAATACCGGCGGGGGCTGTCATTTGGACGCCACCATGATTGCAGCTCAATTTAAAAACTCCACCCGGATAAATTAGATCTTCTTATCATAGAAAACGTGGGAAATCTGGTTTGCCCCATTTCCTTTGATTTGGGTGAAGACCTGCGCATGGTTATATTAAGTATACCCGAAGGGGAGGACAAGCCCTTGAAATATCCTTCGGCGATACTGGGAACCGATGCGGTGGTATTGACCAAAACGGATTTGGCGCCTTTTGTCGATGTGAATCCTAAAACCATGGCAAACCATAGTATGACCATCCATCCCAAGGTTACCGTGCTGTATGCCGGGAAAGAGGGGAATGTTTACAATGCCGCCGGTGTCATTGCCTATATCCGAGACAAAATGGAGGCCAAAAAGCAATCAAACAAAGTATGAAACGATATGTTGTCACCGTAAACGGTATGGTTCAGGGGGTGGGATTCAGACCCTTTGTCTATCACCTGGCAACCGCCCTGAGACTATGTGGATTTGTGCAAAACACAGCAGACGGTGTTTGTGCCGAGATACAAGGCAGTGATACAGCGTGTACTTCTTTTCTCCTACAATTGAAAGAAAACGCCCCGCCCCCGGCGCACATAGAATCCCTGTCTGTTATCAAAATCCCCCTTCGGGATGAACACGCCTTTGCCATTCTTCCCAGCCGGGAAGGAGAAACCAATACCCAAATTTCGCCGGATACGGCGATTTGTCCGGAGTGCGCAAACGAGATTGCCGATGAAACCAATCGGCGGTATCGGTACGCTTTGACCAACTGTACCCGTTGCGGCCCTCGGTTTACCATTGTCAAAAACATGCCATACGACCGCAAGAACACCTCAGATCGGAAGAGCACACGTCTGAA
>ENA-UOOH01003606-UOOH01003606.1-fermentation-metagenome-genome-assembly--contig:-NODE-3606-length-11586-cov-3.986992_pt1 | contig 11586 bp, 10 predicted proteins | sample MGYA00245778_ERZ724025 | MGnify/ENA primary metagenome ERZ724025 (study PRJEB28704, sample SAMN03018313) | fermentation metagenome | biome: anthropogenic terrestrial biome; feature: soil; material... | reverse complement strand
CCACAAAAGTAAAGACAAAGGTTAATGCCGCCGCCAATAGAAAACTCCACATTGTAATATTGGTGGAAAAAAACATATAATCCACCACGATCATGTTTACCACCAAAGCATGAAGGCCTTTGCCTAAAAACAACCCCACAGCAGCCCCGATGATAGTGAGGAGAATGTTTTCCCGCAGGACATAGGAAGCGGCTTCCTTGGCATAAAAACCCAGAACCTTGATGGTGGCAATTTCTCGCAGCCGCTCGGTGATGTTGATGTTGGTCAGATTATACAGTACAATAAACGCCAGCGCCGCCGCGCAGACCACAATGAGAACCACAATGGCGTTGATGCTTTTCATGGAGTTTTCGATTCGATTCCGTATATCCGCTTTCACCGTTACAAAGCTGACCTTGGGATATTCCATCAAAGCCGTAACCGTTCCTTCGGTGTGGATATAGGCGGTTTTGATCTGGGCATGGCCGAAACTGTCCAAATACGTCTGGGGGGACACGAAAAGATAGTGATCCACGTAATTGTCAAACACCCCGGAAACCCGCAGTTTCACTCTGGTTCCCTTGCTATTTTCCACCACCAGAAAACTCCCGGTACCTACCCCGGCTTTTTGGGACAGCTTGATGTTGATCAGCGCCTCCCCTTTGGCAGGGAAAGTCAATTCTTCCTCTCCCCGGTGGAGATGGAAAAACGACTTGATTTCGGTGGTGGCAGGGGCAATGACGGTGGCGCTGAGGGACCGTTTTCGCAACGGGATTTCCACGCCCCCTGAATAAGCAAACAGACAATGCTCGTCTTCAAGCCCATTTTTCTCCATAAATTTCACGGCGGCGTTGGAATCCATAGGGGTATTGAATCCCACTTCCATATCGTATTTCAGCACATCATCATACTGGTGATCCACCAGCTGGACCACCGCATCCCGGATCCCAAATCCCGCCACCAGCAGGGCGGTACAGCCTGAAATGCCCAGAACCATCATGAACATCCGCTTTTTATACCGGGCGACATTACGGACGGATACCTTTTGCAAAAAGGTCAGCCGTTTCCAAATAAATTTTATTTTCTCCGGTAAAATCCGTTTTCCTTCCTGAGGGACACGGGGGCGGAGGAGGCGTGCGGGGGGCAATTGCAGTTCATGGTGGCAGGAATATTCTGCCGCCCCCACCGAACTGAGGAGGGAAATCGCCAAAGTCAGCAGCGCCAGAGGCCAATCCACCCCGTAAGATAGTTCGGAAAAATGGTAGGTGATGCCGTACGCCACCCAAATGATCTGGGGAATGAGCCAGATACCCCCAAAAAATCCGAAAAACCAGCCCAGCAAAGCGGCACTCCCGGCGTATAACACATATTTCATGGCAATCGAAGAAGTCGAATACCCCATGGCCTGCATAACACCCATCTGGGTTCGTTCTTCATCCACCATGCGGCTCATGGTGGTGACACAGACCAAAATGGCAACCAGGAAGAAAAAAACGGGAAACACATTGGCAATCCCCGCTACAATCTCGGTATCGTTTTCATACCGTCCGTAGCCGATGTTTTCTTTGCGGGTGAAAAGATACACCTGGGGTTGATCCTCTTTTCGGGTATCGTGGGAGGTGGCTTCATACCGGGCAAGAACGAGGGTCCGGGCAGCCTCTGCAATCTTATCCCGCTGTTTTTCAATCCGTTGTTCGTATGCTTCGCTGTACAAATCATCCGTTTCCTTCAGCCGCAGATATACGCCGGAAAACACTGGGGAAGCAAAACACTTCGGTAAAATATACACAAATCCATGCAGGATACCGTTTCCAAGGGCAGTACTCCCCCGATCGCCGCTGATATATAAGGGGGAGTTGCCGATTCCCACGATGGTATAGTCGGTTTGGGAAAATCCAGACAGCACATCTTGGGTGTTGAACGAGGATACGGATAAAGGTTTCCCAATGTCTTCTGCAGAGAAAAAATCATCATCCACCAGACATTCTCCCTCAGTTTGGGGTAATCTCCCCTGAGTCGCCGTGGGAAGATTGATTTTTTCCGGCAAAGAGAGCCAGATATAGGGGGATGCTTTCTGATTGATGATTCCCAGTGCGTCCAGAGAGATACTTTCCTCCGCCCACCGGATATCCGGTAATCCATCCAGCTCTGCGGATTCGTCGGGTGTAAATCCCGTGGTGGAAATGAGTAGAAAATCAAACATTTCCTGCTTTTTGAAATAGGTATCCGCCGCATCCACCATAACTTTTTTGGATATTTTTAGACCGGAAAAAAAACCCACGCCCAATGCCACGATCGCAAAAATGGCAAGATAGCGGCTAATAGAATATTTGATACTCCGTAAAAGCATTTTTTTTGTCACTTGATTCATAGCTTCACCACTCGATTTTGTCTACCGGCAGTGCGTCTGGATTTTTTTTGCAGTAGGCGATACTGCCGCTTTTGATATGGACGATGCGATCCGCCATGGAGGCGATGGCCTGATTATGGGTGATAATCACCACCGTCATCTGCTGTTTTCGGGAAATATCCTGTAACAGTTTGAGAATCGCTTTCCCCGTGGTGTAATCCAAAGCCCCCGTGGGCTCATCGCATAACAGCAGTTTGGGGTTTTTCGCCAACGCCCTGGCAATGGCCACTCTCTGCTGTTCCCCGCCGGACAGTTGTGCGGGAAAATGGTTGGAACGGTGTCCTAGCCCCATCAACTGCAGCGCTTCATCCGGATTCATGGGATTGCGGCAAATTTGGGTGGCAATTTCCACGTTTTCTCTGGCAGTCAAGGTGGGGATTAGATTGTAAAACTGAAACACAAATCCGACATCATGACGGCGGTAGGACGTCAATTCCTTTTTGCTCATAGTGGAAATCAACTTCTCTTCCAATTGAATCGTCCCGCTTGATAATACATCCATGCCTCCCAGAAGATTCAAGAGCGTGGTTTTCCCCGCCCCCGATGCGCCCAGAATCACACAAATTTCCCCTTTATCGATGGTGAAGGTCACATCCTTCAATGCCTGGATACATACTTCGCCCGTTTGATACTCTTTTTTTACATCTTGTAACTGAATAAACTTGTTACCCATATTCCCCGCGCCCCCTCCGCCCTAAACAACCCAGTTATTTCTATGTATAATTTATAAAAAACACAGTGTTGTTTATCTAACATCAAATGGATTTAAATCGTTGTGATTTTAACCGGGAAGAAAAAACAGACGCTGCTGAAAGAACATCGGGAAGATGCCTTAATGAATATGCAGACCATGATCATTTCCTATTATTCCCAAAAAAACGAGAACCAATGGTCCCCTATTGAAAAATATAAATCCCGTACGGGAGGCTCTTGTATGTATGGCGGCAGGTACCGAAACCATGATATAGCCATGAAAACACCGCAGCTGCGGTATTTTCATGGCTTTAATAATGATTACAAATACCCCATCGCGATGGCCAAGACCCGCATTTCGGCCCGATAGGATTCCGAAACAGACGTATCTTTTAAAAACGCTTTGATGGCTGTACCGACTGCTTCTTTGTCCACGTTGACTCCGTTCCAGTCGTTGGTAATATGCTGATTGATGATGTTGTTCAGCAGTTCATCGGCCGACAAACCGGGTGTGATAGGTTTCCCTTTATTGATGGAAGGATACTGGAAGCCGGATTTGTTCAATGCACCCAAAATTCCCGCGTAGGGTTGGTATCCGTCGGATGCAGAAGATGAACCTTTGGAAGCTTTGGCTGCCTGGGAAGCGGCATAATTGCGGTCTGTGCTTTGCTGGGATGCCACTTCCTTGGCAATTTTGATTTGATTCTCAGCGTAATCCTTGTCCCGTTTTGCTTCCAGTTCGGCAATGGCGGCGGCGGTGTCGGATTCCACCTGACGTTTTTCCTGTTCCTTGCCCCGTTCCAGTTGGGTCATGGTGTTTTGCAGCCCTAAATTATGTAAGGTTTCAGTCTGGGCAGCTTCTCCCGAATTCCCCAGTCCCTGTTCTTCCAACGCCCGCTTGACATTGGCAGCACGGATGGAGCTGTCGGCGGATGCCTGATTCATATTATCATGATATCTGCCGTCGATCCGCACCAGGTTTTCGTCTTTTTTTAACCGGGTATCGTTTATGATGCTGTCATACCGGGCATAGAGGGTATCGTTGGCTTTGGTCAGTTCTTCTTTGAGTTTTTCCGCAATGCTTTTTGCCATATTCAGTATCCCCCTATTCTATCACATTCATGTATTGAATCTTCACCATTCCGCTACCTCCGGCGGTGCAACCCCGGTTCAGGTAATACATCCGGTTTTCCAAGGGTACGGAAGCTTTGTTGGAGGTATCGTCGGTGTAAACAAAACCACATCCCCCTGCTCCGATCCCCGCCGAATAGGTAAGAATCCCCGACTGGGTGCCGGCAATTCGACGTGAACCGTTGCCCAGCATGCTGTCCAGGCCGTCATGGACGCTCCCCGTCCCCGGTTGGGATTTGCCGTTGCGGCAAAATAGATATTTTTCTCCCTGCACCTCCGCTTCCGGTCGTTCGGGGGCATAGTTGCATCCTCCCATGGCAATCAGACTTCCGAAGATGGTATTGCCCCCGGGTGCAGAATAAGACACTATCACACTGCCGGAAAAAGTAGCGTTGATTTCGCTTGGCAGCTTCACCGCCCCCCCTGCCCCCACCGTCAGGGACACGCTGTCCCCTTCTTCCAGAAAGAGAGAAGATTCCAGGTACGCACCCGACGCACCGCCATACCCATAGTGGGTGGTAGAAAACACATCCTGATCCAGGGCATACATAGACCCTGCCGCCCCTCCTCCACAAAGAGTCACATGATAATATCCGGTACGAGGAACCAAAAAAGAATGGTTGCCCGGGGTAGTATATACCATGGTATTCAAAGACATTTGCTCAAAACGTGCTTTCAGGGTGGGAGATAGTTTTTGTAGCGTAATGGTACTGTCTGGAATGGTGCCTGCCACCGCATCCCCGATCATGTGGGCAATGTGGGACATCTGGGCATACAGGGTATTCCCCGTGACCCCCGCAATGGAACGGGAGCCGATTTTTTCGCTGGCGGATTCCCCGGGAATGGTAGACTGGAGCTGGGGAATCAGTACCATATTGAGATACGTTTGAATATCCAGACCGCTTTGGTCAAACTTATTTTTCAATTGTTCGGGCGTATATCCCTCGGCAATGGAGGGGCGGTCGGGCAGTGCCGACACATGAGCCAGGTTTTGTGTCAGTTTGGTAAAATCAGCCATGGTTCACCTCATTTACATAGTAATGTGCCGCCCAGAACCAGTGACAGCAGCCGCAAGGAACTGTCCGCATGCTGATTCTGGAGGCGAAGTTTAAAAACGTTGATTCGTTTTGCCCCGATCCGACGGGTAAAACGAAGATTGTTCAAGGTAGTATCCATCCGCAGGGCAGCAAAATCCATTCTGGCAAAATCGAACAATCCCCCGTTTAAAGCAATGGGATTGTCTCCTTCTCCCGTATCCTTGTCGGTGATCCAAGTAATATGGGCGTTCGTCTTGCTTTCCGCCCGGAGGAGGATATCGCACCTGTCCACATTTTTCCTCAGATGGGGATATCCGAAATCCAGATAGGTGGATTCCCACACGGCTATAATGGGGGTATTGTTGTCGGTAAACATATCCCCGTACAAACAAACCATCCCGTTTTCCATACCAAAATACAGGGTTTTGTCCATCTCGGCAAAGGCGGTGGGCAAAAATCCTTTATACAGATAAAACACATCCAGGCGATAATGGTAAATGAGAATCCGGTCGTCCAGAACGCACCACAATTCTCCTTTGGATTCCCGGTCAAAAAATCCGGCATTGGACAAATCGGCTTTCCCCAGGGTTTCACAGGCACGCCGGGAAAACAACACCGCGTTCCGCTCATCCCGCTGATAGGTGGATACCCAGCGGTACAGTCCGCTTTCCCCCACGGATAAAGGTTGGTTGTCCATGAGTATCCCCGGTCCTTCCATCAGGCTGCCCCGGTCGGGGGATAAAGTGAACACCGGAAAAGAGGTGTATTGAATACCCATGTCGTCGGTTTTTTGGGAAGCGTAAAGATAATAGGAGGCAGAGCGGGTGAACACCAGAAGCCGGTCATAATGACGGGTCAAGGAGGTGATGGGGTCTCCGTTGCCGATGGTATTGAAACAGTCAGCGGGAAAATACAGCCCGTTGCCGTGGGTTGGAATTCCCGACCACCAGAGATGGGAGGGATACGCCTCGTTGCCCCAGGTAAAAAGCCGGGTATCGTTGTCCCCCCCGAAAGGCAAAACAAACCGGCAGCCGTCAATGTTGCTGATGTTTTGGCGGCGGGTATACCCGATATCCACACTGTCAATCCCCTTCGCTGGTACGGTGTTCAACTTTACCGTGCCCCTCACAATATCGGCTTGAAATTCATGGCGATATAGAGAAGTGCCCCCCACCATCACATAATCTACCGATTCCAGATTTTTTGCCGCTAGAACAAAGGTGTCCGACACCCCGTCCGGGGAAAACCGTTGGGCGGTGGCACCGGTCAAGAGATTCAGGCTTTCCAGAAACGTACCGCCGCCGGAGGGAGGCGTTGCCACTGAAAACAGGGGGCGGTAATATTGCGGGGGAAAAAAACACCCCGCATCGGTATCATAGACCTGCAAACGTTCCCCGTCTGCAACGTACAATTTCCCTCCGAAAGGTGTGAAAGTGATTTTTCCCCCGGCATTGATATCCCCCACCAATTCATAGGTTTGATTTTGGATAAGATACATGTTCTCTCCAGCGGCGGCGAAGAAATAATGCCTTCCTTCCAGATACCCGTTCCATAAGGCATGGACCTTTCCCGGCAGGGTACAGAGAATTCTGTACCCTGCCCTTTTTTTTAGCTTGTATCCTTCGGTGATGAGGAAGTTTTCCATCCGGGGGCTTCCCCCGATTTTCAATTCCGCCCCTTCATCCCCCGATTCCCGCAGGCCCAGAAAGGTATCCAAAGTCAAGGTAAACTTTTTTTCACGGTTCATCTCCTATCCTCCTTAGGAAAAATACACATCCCGCGTGATATGCCGCTTCCCCTTCCGGTATCGTGCCACGGCGGCCTCTTTTTCCTGCAGGTATTTGACCCACAGGGTGTTGGAAAGCACAGGCTGATCACCGGCGATCAACATGGAAGCAAGCCCCAAAGGCAGACAAACACGGGACAGGGAGTCATGGAGGGTGAGAGTGGAATTCAAATCACTGATATATGGGATCCGCCCTCCGTCAAAGGGCAGGTTTTTTCCCTTGATGATGCAGTCGGCTTCGTCCAGCATCCCCAGAAGCAGATTCAGCAACGCTGGCGTCGATTCCGCGTAGGTGGAAGCGTTATAATTACGATCTTCCCCGCTTTCCTGGAGCACCGCCAATGCCAGATTGAATACGTCCAGTGCCTTCATGGCTTACGTTTCCGCCGATAAGGTAAACGTAGCGTGGACCGCGGACTGATTGACGGTCACTTCCCCGGTTTCGTCTTCAAACCCCTCTCCCCCCACCGTCAGGGTATATACACCCTGGGGTAAAATGAGGGTGGCGCAGCCACAGGCATCGGTTTTGTTCACTTCGGCCCCGTCTTTGGAAATCCATGCATTGGGGATGGGTTTGGTGCTGGAATTCCACACCGTCACATGGACGGGATAATATACATCCATACTATTCAAAGCACGGTTGATCAAAGGGGTAGCGCAGGAATGGGCCAACGTGGCGGCGGAAACATATCCGCTGGCGTCAAAAGACCCCAAATATCGCCCCGTATCCGCATCGATGAGCTTTTTCCCCGGCACGCCCCGAAAATAAAAGTCAAACATTCTTTCCCTCCTGGGGGCGGTAAAACCGCCCCGGCAACATTGGATTTAAAGCGTGGATTCGTCTGCGGGTGTCAGATTCAGATACACCATTTCTTTGGGGTATACGATCTTGGCACCGTACAGATGGAGACCTTTCACCGCATCCCCATGGCGCAGTTCGGGCTCATAGGCCTTCACGGAATTGATTTGTTCGGCAAAGGCGATGGCACGATCGGTTCTGGCAACACAGCGATAGCTATCGTTTGCATCGGCGGTGATATTGTTGGTCACATATACATCAAAGCCCAAAAGCGAACCGATATAACCTCTGCCCAAGTCCTCGTGGTTGTCGGTGGAACGGAGGACTTTGGCAAGCACCAACTTCTGCTCGATGGCAGGAGGCACTTCCAGAGAAATGCGAGCGGCGTTGGGCACGTTGTTTTCCAACAGCTTGGTTCTGGCCTGTGCCAGGGTATGGATGATATTGACGGAGGTCGCGGCGGCATTGGTAACAAAACCTACCTTTTCATCCGTCAGGGAGTAAATGTACGCATCCGCCACATCCGCCAAAGCATTGGAGGCTTCTTTCATGGCTGCCTGCATCAGAGATTTTTTGCTTTGGGCAAGATCCACATCGTCGATGCAGAAGTTGAACCCTTTTGCCTGATTGATGATGAGGGTACGCAGACTGTCGGTGAGGGCTTCGGCGGTGGGCATATTGGCGTTTTTGGTGTAATCAAACACCGTTACGGGACCGATACCGCAAATGTGTACACGGTCCCCCTCCCCTTTGATCTCCCCTTCAAATTCCCGGTTGCAAAGCTTGACGGCCACATAGCTTTTGTGGAGTTCCTGATAGAGGGTTTCGCTCCAGACGTTGGAAATAAAATTGGTAATCGCCATAGTTCAAATTCCTTTCTTCAGTTCCAGTGTTCCATGGAACGTATAATTTTGGCATAATGTTTGCGGACGGCTTTGTCGTCCATAGCTTTCACCGCTTCGGGGGAGAAGTATTCCTCTCCGCCGCCGGTGGTGATTCTGCCCGGTGCGGTTTTTTTGTTTTTATCGTTGATGTCTCGAATTTTGCTGGCCTCGGCGGCCTTTTCATACAGATGCAGGGCATAAACAGCGCAGAGGGATTGTCCCTCTTTCACCTCTTCCCATACATCTTCGGGAATGTGATCCGGGGAAATATCCCCGAACAACGCCCGGAATTTTGCAATTTCCCCCTTGGTCACATCGGGAGTTTCTTCGGGTACAGGCGTTATTTGCGTTGCTTTTTCTTCTTCCAGTATTTCCTTTTTTTCTTCGTTCATGGTGTTTCCTTTTCTCCGGAAGCAGCTTCTTCCAGCAATTTGTCTTTGTCGGGAATGTATCCTTCGGGGATGCGCTCCAGGTATTGCTTCAGGGTAATGAATCCGCGTTTCAAGAGGGAATCCAGGGTATTGACAGATGTAATCTCACTCCAATACGAAGAAGGACCTACCTCGGCATAACAGGAGAAGGTCATCTCATACAGCGTTTTGCCTTCAAAGGAATAGCCCGCCATTTTTCCGCTTTTATCTTTGTAAAAGAGAATTCTCCCTTCACCGTAATAGTGAAAAAGATAGTCCAGCCAGATCATTCCCAGATCTGCAATAAAGCGATACAGGGATCGTTTCTGATTTTCCAAAGGCAGATTGGAGGCGTTTTGCAGCGCAATGATGGCGGAGGTATTGATCGGCTGCACATTTCCCAGTGCCGCGTCGGTGGCACCCATCAGTTCCTTGGTCACCGACATGGTCATGTTGATCAGTTCCAGAAAACCCGACTGAAGGGTACCCGGCTCGATCCGTTCCACCGCCCCTTCCACATCCCCGTGAACCGCAATGGCTTCCCCGATGGCGTTGGTCCATTCATCGATGATGGTGTCGTTGTATACCACTTTGGAAAAGGACACATCCAGCATGTGCTTCATGACCATGGCAAAGGCTTTGTTGATATACAACTGGTTTTCCGACAGCCCCGTGGCGACCGCTTCCCCGTGACAGGAGTTTTTCACATTGTCCCAGCACATGCCGGTCACGGGATAGCGTTTCAAGCCCGTGTCCGTGGGCGGTGTGATGACACAGGATCGGGTGGATTTTTCATACCAAACCGTTCCCCCTTCCTTCCACAGCTTGATGAGGGAAGCGCATTTGGTACCGGGCAATTCAATCGCCCCGAAGTCCCCCGCCTGCTCTGCGCTGTCACTGTCGGGGGTGATGCGGCGGCATTCTTCCTCATGCATCCCGTTATCCTTGGCTTCCCGGATGAGGTTGTTTGTCAGCTCTCTTCCGGCAATGAGGATATAAGGTTGGCTTTCGATGTCGGAGGTGTTCACATCCCCGAAAAACACATTCACCGCATCAATCAGGGTGGTGGCAAAATCCCCCCTGTATCCTTTGGGAGCGATTTTATCCCGGTCCCAGTACACATAGGCAAAGCAGTTGCCGGAAAGTGCCGCGTCAAGCAATCCGTCGGAAAGGAGTTTTTCCATGCTGTCCCGGTCAAAGCGGTAATTCATGTAATGGCTCAAAAGGGCGCACCCCTCTTCCAGCTGACGGCGCTTTTCGGGGGTGTGGAGAAGGTCGCAGCTTTCGGCAGTATAACGGAGAGAGATTTTCTGGGACATCAGAGTAGAAATGAAGTGATTGATGACCCGTTTGAACACGTTGAACACCGGGGTGGGCAAACCGCCGGATTTGACCCCATGCCATTGATCCCCCCGATAGAACCGTTCGTTGCGCTTCACCAGTTCATAGAGTCCGATCTGACGTTTATAGTTTTTACCTTCTTCCAATAGCTGCCAGTCGTCCCGGCAAATTTTTCTTTCTTGTTTTTTCATGGTGTTCCTTTCTAACGGTAACGGAGAATCTGTTCAAATCCGCCCTCGCCGGGATCCGCACCCCGAGGAGAAAAAACAGGAGGCGATTTCGAACAACGGGGGGAAACTCGTTTGAACACATAACGCCATCCCAGACCCAGAACCAATCCCAAACCGCCTCCTGCCAAAAACAGCAGACACATATACATGCAATCCCTCCTTTTTTCCAAGAAAAGCCGGCTTTTTATCTTGGCAAAAGGATTATAGCCCGCATCAGGTCTGACACTGAATGACAGAAAATCCACTTGTGCGAAAAACCAAATAAATGCAAAAGACATCTTGAATTAATTACATACTATGGTATACTATCTAGGAACCCGCGCGTATTTTAAGCAAAAGGATAACGTAAAACATGAAAATTCTGAAAGCTCCCTGGTTTTTGTTTGTTTTTACCTTTGCCGTCATGATCCCCGTCATGTACTGGGCGCCTTATACCAGCGATGACTGCATTTTCTCAGCACTGACGTTCGCTTCTTTTCAGGAGCGGCTGACCTACTGCATCCAGTACGGAAACGGGCGATTATTTGGCAATTTATTGGTGCTTTATCTTTTACCCCATGTGTGGTTGAGAACCATCGTGAAATCCTTGTTTGTGGCAGGCGCGGTGTATTGTTTGGTCAAGTTGACCAAACACCTGTCCGGCCATGACAAAGGCGTCCACGGAAGTGTATTTTTGCTGGTATTGGGGATGCCTTCGGTCATATTTGCCCAAGTTTTTACCTGGACGAGCGGTTTTTGCAACTATGTGCCCCCCGTGTTTTTCCTGTTGTGGATTCTCAACACCTATGTGGAATACACCGCCGATTCCCGTTGGTATTACCGTATCTACGCATGTTTAGTATGTATGATTTTGGGGTTTTCCCAGCAGTTATTCAGCGAAGTCAAC
>ENA-UOOH01003605-UOOH01003605.1-fermentation-metagenome-genome-assembly--contig:-NODE-3605-length-11586-cov-8.919001_pt1 | contig 11586 bp, 8 predicted proteins | sample MGYA00245778_ERZ724025 | MGnify/ENA primary metagenome ERZ724025 (study PRJEB28704, sample SAMN03018313) | fermentation metagenome | biome: anthropogenic terrestrial biome; feature: soil; material... | reverse complement strand
ACTCACGGGAGAACAGCGTTTCGATAATGCTTGCACGGGTGGCAGGCGTTCCGATTCCCGATTCTTTGATTGCTTCCCGTTCAGCTTCGTCCGTTACTTCTTTAGCACAGGTTTCCATAGCTGACAACAAACTACTCTCCGTGTGTAACGGTCGGGGCTTGGTTTGTTTCTCCAGTAAATCCGTTCCTTTAATGGGAAGTATATCGCCATTCGATAGGGACGGAAGTGCTAAAGCATCATCTTCTCCTTTTTCTTCATCGGGAGCATTGAGAACTGCTTGCCAACCCGGAATAAGAATAACACTGCCTTTGACTGTGAACGGAACGCCCGAAACATCCAACGAAACGCTTGTATTTTCTTTGGTACATTTGCCTGAAAAGGCTTCCAACATACGCCCTGCAATCATATCGTATATGATACGTTGGTCTGCAGAAATATCGTTTGGCGTATTTTCGGTAATAATCAGGGCGTGGTGGTCGGTTACTTTCTTGTCGTTTACCGAACGCTTATTCAGGTCTTTATCTGACAAGGTTGTTGCGTAATTGCCAAATACAGCATGAGCGGATAACTGACGGATAAGGGCGGGTATCTCAGCAAAAATATCATCGGAAATATGACGGCTTCCCGTTCGTGGATATGAAATGAATTTCGCTTCGTAAAGCGATTGGGCGACCGACAAGGTTTTATCTGCTGAAAAACAGTGTCGGCTATTGGCTTCTTTCTGCAAGGAGGTCAGATCGTAGAGTAATGGCGGTTCTTGATTGCCTTGCTTTGTTTCCACGTTTACGACGCTGACTGATTCTGACGAGCGGATACGCTCTAAGATTGTGTCTGCGTCCTGTTTCGTGTCGTAACGTTCGGTAGAAATGGCAGCGAAAGCCGTTGCATCTTTTGCCGTATGCAATTTTACCTGAAAATAGGTTTGCGGTTTGAAATCCTTGTTTTCGAGGTGTCGGCTGCAAATCATGGCGAGTGTAGGGGTTTGTACCCGCCCTAAACTCCAAACGCCGTACCCGGCTGATATTGACAAGGCTTGTGAAGCATTTATCCCAACAACCCAATCGGCTTGGCTCCGGGCTTTTGCCGAAGCATACAGGTTGTCGTACTCTTTTCCCGAAACAAGATTTTCCAACCCTTTGCGGATAGCCTGATCCGTCAATGAACTTATCCAAAGACGGTCGAAAGGCTTATTACATTCCAGATAATAATAAATGTATCTGAAGATTGCTTCCCCTTCTCGTCCCGCATCACAGCAATTGATTATGAGGTCGCATTTTCCGAACAATTCTTTGATAACTTTAAGTTGCTTCATTGTTCCCGGATCATTCTTGTACTCTTTGCCGTCTTTTACCTGACGGGGTATCAACTTAAATTTTTCGGGAAGTATCGGCAGGTTCTCTCGCTGAAAACCTGTGATTCCGTACTGTGCGGGCATCGCCAGTCCGATTAAATGACCGAAAGCCCATGTAACGGCATATCCGTTACCTTCCAAATAACCGTCTTTACGGTTACTTGCACCAACGATAGCCGCTATATCACGGGCTACCGACGGTTTTTCTGCAATTATTACTTTCATTTACTGTTGGATTTTTTTAGTGGGGGTCGCAGACCCTTTTGTTATTTTACATTTTGTGTCCTGTGTTTTTCTTTACAGGCTTTTTTGCTCCCTGCTGTTGCTTCTGCTCCTTGTCCTGTTTTTCGGTAGGATTTTGCTGACCTTGTTTCAGAGGTTCTTTTGAATATTTAGTCGCTTCGTTGGTTTTGCCCTGTGAATTAACCGCTACCTGCGTTTTGTTCCCTTCAGCAACTTTCACGTCTGCACCCTGTTTTTTGGCTCTGTCGGGATTCCACCTGAAAAAGTCGAGTTTGCCTTTTTCATTGTTTACCTTTACATAGGCATTGAAAGGTTCGCCTTTTCCGTCTTTCAACATTCCCTGAACATAGACCGCTTTACCCTCACGGAGTGAGTTCTGTTGCTTTTCGTTCAAATCAACCCCTAAGAGTTTTTTCGGAATACGGACTTGGTTCTGTTCCTGATTCTGACCTTGTTCCTGCCTGTTGTTTTGGCTGTATTTGTTACGGTCTAACCCCTCATAGGAAAAATCGTAACCGCCTTTGGCTGCATTGAACTGAACATAGGCATCAAACTTTCGGGGATTGTCTGTACCGATAGTGTTTTTAGAGGTCATACCCTCGACTAGTACCTTTTTGCCCTCTTTGAGTGCCTGCTGTTGTTCGAGAGAAAGTTCTGCTCCTTTCAGGTTTTGAGAAACGGTCAGCTTATCAAGTGGCACGGCTTCCAATCGGTTGGTCAGCTTGTCGATAGAAACGAGCGACGGAACTTTTTCGCCGGGCTTTGGTTTCAGTTCCACGACACGCCCTGCGTTGCCTGTTGCCAAAAGGTTTTCCTTAACGTCGTTTGGAAGCATGATACCCTGAAACGGTTTATCCAAATCGACCTGTTGTTGCTGCGGATGCGGAATGAATTTCAAACTGCCGTCCGGCTGTTCTTCCAACGATAGACGGGCTTTCATCGGATAGTCCACGCCCTCGATGTTAGGGTTGATATCTACAAGGTGTGGGGATTTATACCCGTAACTCATGGCTTTAAGTTCGCTCTCTAAATTTTCAGGTTTGATACCGTATTTCTGATACTCGCTTTCGGGAATACGGTTGGTGTCGAATTGCTTAAATTCGGTCTTCTGTTCGGTTGTTGTTTCCATTTTCTCTTTCTTTTCTTCCGGTACTTGTTCTTTGGTTGATTCCTGCTTGCTTTCCTTTGTCGATTGTTCCTGCTCTTTGTTCAGGTACTCTCTCGGATCAATATGAAACTTTTCCAATTCCTTGTCACTAAGCGACAGGACTTTATCAAGCATATCGACCGTAACCGCATAGAATCCGGTATGCGAAGGGTTCTTTGCCTGATTAAAGAAGTTTTTGAAAAAGTTTTCGAGGGGATCGGCGTGTTTGTCGATTTTGATAAAATCGGTCTGCTTCGCCTTCAGGGGATCAATGGCATCAATCTTTCCTTTCTTGTCGATACCTTTCACTACTTTGAGTTTGTTGCCTTCTCCTTCGTCCCGCATCAGGAGAACTTTGTTTTTCGGATTTAATTTTTCATCCATGATTAAACTGTTTTTTGTTCTGCATCACTATTAATGCAGAATAAAAGTACGTCTAATCAGAGGGTTAGCAGTGGTTTTTTCAATAGGTGGCAGTGTGTGGCTTCGATTTGGCAGTATGTGGCGTTAAGGACAATATACAGTTAAAGAAATGTTGATAAGATATTCTAAATTCTATCTTTGAGAGAGGCGAAATTACTATCTTTGTCAAAGATATTTAGAACGTACAGAATTATGGACAAACAGGTATATATTGATAAGGCAAATGAAATCATTGCTTTATTAGGAAGTTATAAGGATTTGAAATTTTCAGAAAATCCACTTGCTATTGATGAATTAATAATGGATACCGAATTGTTGCTGTATAAATATGATAGTAACTACCCCTCATTATTTGAAATCAAATCAATAAAAGAAAGATATTCTGGGAGATACTGGGATTACGAATCAGTAATAATTAAAACCTTATCTCTGATCTTGAATAAATTTGAAGAATTTCTATCTGAATAACAATTGAAATAAGATACAATATAAAACTATAAGAGCTGTATTTTGCGGCTCTTATAGTTTTATAATTTTAGTTCTATTCTTGCTGCAATAAATGCGCCAATTCAGGGTCATCTTTGATTCTTTCCAGTTCATCGGCTACAATCTGTTTGACTTCTTCTTTAATCCGATTGTAGTTGAGTTGTATTTGTTCTTTCATCCGATCAACTCCGTCCTCGTCCGTAAAGTCAGTGATAACAGGTATTGACTGATAAGCCGTTGTCTCTGCGGCTACCTTCGCATTATCGACCACAATTTCACAATGAAATATCTTCTGTTCGATGCGCTCGTCAAAGTTGTCGGCAATGGCTCCAACAAACATACCTTGTGTTAAGTTACTGATTTTGGATGCAGGTATCAAGCTATCCATTTGTGTAGATATAGAAGTAGATTTATCGTTTCGGTTGATAGTCATAGACTGGCGTTTCTGCAATACTTTTCCGAAACGGTCTGAAAGTGTTTTTGCTGTTTCTCCAACCACCTGACCGGAAAAGATATTACCGACAGTGTTCATTACAACTTTTGCTTCTTTGTCCCCGTAATCTCTTGTTAGCTGTGAAAAGTCCTGAAACCCCAAAAGAACGGCAACCTTGTTGCTTCGGGCGGTGGCTATCAGGTTATCCAATCCTTTGAAATAAATGGTCGGCAACTCATCAATTACAACCGAACTTTTTAATTGTCCTTTTTTGTTTATGAGCTTCACAATTCGGCTATTGTACAATCCCAATGCTGCACCGTATATGTTTTGCCTATCGGGGTTGTTTCCAACTACCAACACTTTCGGATCATCAGGATTATTTATGTCGAGTGAAAATTCGTCGCCACTCATTACCCAGTAAAGTTGTGGCGAAATCATACGAGATAGCGGAATTTTCGCACTGGCTATCTGTCCCATTAATTGATCGGCAGCTCCTCCCAACCACGCATCCATAAATGGACTTAGATAGTTTTCGAGTTCGGGATATGAAGTCAAAATAGGGAAAATATCCTCGTAGCGTTTGTTCAGGAACTCAATCGCATGGGGAAAGGTGCAATACTTTCCGTCCTGATATATTCGGAGATACCAAATAATAGCGGCAAACAGGATAATCGGAGATTCTACAAAGAAGTCGCCCTGCTTCTGCACCCATGTTTTATTGAGGTTTAACATAATGGTGTATGCCGATTCGTAAGCATCCGAAATATCCGTCATAAATTCGGGGTTGATAGGATTACACCGGTGCGAACGTGCCGGATCGTCAAAGTTTATCACGTAAAACGTGGGGACTTTTTTATAGCCTAATTGATTGTTCAATAAATGGTTATATGCAATAGTAGATAGGTCGGGAAACTTGAAATCATACACATACATCGAAAATCCTTTCTCAATCTGTTGTTTTATGTACTGATTAACAACGGCGTATGATTTTCCACTACCCGGAGTTCCCAATACGATACTTGCACGGAACGGGTTTACTATATTTATCCAACCTTTCCATTCCTTTTTCTTATACCAAAATTTCGTAGGCAGGTTAATGGAATACTCACTCTGAAGTAAGCGTGTTTCCTGCATAAAGGATTCGTTCTCGGTATTGAAAACGTCGTCCATAAGGTTGTTCTTCAGCAATCGGCTCATCCATAAACCACCAACTAACAGGAACAGATAACCTGCTGCCATTGTCAGGATATAAAATCCTGTTGTTGCTGCTGTGGGTAACGGCACATCGTGTATCCACCAGTTCATAAAGAACAGGATAAAACCGACTGTCAGAAAAACATAGATTTTCGGCCAAGTGATTTTTTCCTCTTTTACGCCTTTCGTTCCCAGACACGATAAGGCGAGGAAAACAACTGCAAACAGTTTCGTATAAAGGATATTGCCGAATAGCCCAGCAGTCCGGTCAAAATTCAGTAGTATCTTATCTACTACTCCGATGTTGATACCCCATTCTCGAATTGCATAGTAACAGAACCAATATATGTTCATTACCACGAATAAAATACTGATTGCTCTCATAAACTCCATGACTTTGGCAAGTCCTCTTAAATCGTCTTCTTGTTGCATTTTCTTAAAAATTAAATTGTTTGAGAAGCGAAAGTATAAGGGATATAGGAGGTTTTATGTGGTTTTGTTTTAAGTGGTTGCATGTGGCTTCGATTTGGATGTGTGTGGCGTTGGAGATATAATCCTTCCTGATTGTTTTTATTTATAACTACTATTCAAACGAATGAAATTTTCGTATTCTTTATGATATCTCAAAAAATAACAATACCTTTGACCTTATTATGATTTGAAGTCACATATATTGCAAAATACATCAAACTTGACAGTAATGGGCATTCCAATTAACCGACTTAAGGTAGTACTTGCAGAGAATAAAAAGACCAATCGATGGTTAGCTGAGTGTTTAGGCAAAAATGAAGCAACTGTTTCAAGATGGTGTACTAATGAATCCCAACCTTCTGTTGAAATGTTTTTTCAAATAGCAAAATTATTAGATATTGATATTAGAGAATTATTTAATAGAACAAAATAAATATGGCAAGGGCTGATTTATTAATCGATTTGGTAAAATATGCAATCACAGGTAATAAATCTATGATTAAAAAGGTTACTGAAGCTATCATTGCTGAAGAAAGGAATAAACAGCACACAATATTAGCAGACAAATTAGAGAATGAGCTACATAAAGCTCCTGTAGTAGAAAATAATCAGAATACTAGCCCATTCATTAATAATAGTAAATCATCTCTTGATTATCGAGCTGAAAATTTGATTACAGAAGTTAGCCCTGTTAAAAAGTTAGCCGATCTAGTATTACCCACAGATGTAATTAATATATCAGAGCAATTTATAAAAGAACAGTATCGGGTTGATCTGTTACGATCTTATGCTTTAGAACCTAGAAATAAAATTTTATTAATAGGTCCTCCTGGAAACGGAAAAACCTCGCTGGCTGAGGCTTTGGCAGAATCATTGATGTTACCTCTTTATCTAGTGAAATATGATAGTTTAATTGGTGCATATCTTGGGGAAACGGCCTCTCGTTTAAGAAAATTAATGGATTATGTAAGTTCTCGGAAATGCATTCTGTTTTTTGATGAATTTGAGACGTTGGGGAAAGAGCGTGGAGACATTCATGAAACAGGAGAAATTAAACGCGTTGTTAGTTCATTATTGTTGCAAATAGACAACTTGCCTAGTCACGTAATAGTTATCGGAGCTACGAATCATCCAGAATTATTAGATAGAGCGGTATGGAGACGGTTTCAAATAAAAATGACATTGCCACTTCCTACTAGAATTAATATAGTCTTATGGCTAGATAAGTTTCAGCATAAACATAAAATTAGATTTGAATACGCTTCTGAAACCATCGCAAAAAAAATGATGGGAATTAATTATGCTGAATTAGAGGAGTTTGGTTTATCTGTTTTGCGGCAATATGTACTATCTTTACCCGATTCTAATATGAAAGCAATAGTAAGTGCTGAATTAAAAAGTAGAACTAATATAGTAATTGAGTCTGAACTCCCCAAATAAAAAGATTATGGCAGATTATCCATTATTATTTTTCCCCGAGCCACAAGGATTAAATAGAGTTGGAAGACCATTTCCCCCACCTAAAATTCATTATCCATCTTCACAAAGACAAGCCGAAAGACTGTCTCCACTATTTGATTCTTTAAAGAGAGCGTTTGAAGCACGGCGAATGGAGATTCAACAAACACCTGAAGGTATTGATCCGGAACAGGTGATTGTTTTTGAAACGATTGGAACTGTTGACGATTTTTTAACCGCAATCAAGAACACAGAAGGGTTAGAATGGATGGGGGAAATAGAACTTGATAATTTGCAACCGACAGAAGATTTCTATTTTGAAAAGAACGAGGATCGAGGCAAATCTTTATCAGGAAGATTGTTTTTGACTATGACTAATCAGAAGGCTCTTAATGAAATGCTTTCGTTATGGCAGCAATACTCTGATAATCCAAATATGAAATTTAGGAGAGGTTTTGCAGGATTCAGATCTTTGTTTCAAAAACTAAGAAATGTTCGACGTTGGGATGTTCAAGACAGATTGATAGAAACAGGGATTCTTGATTTTTGGCAACAACAAATAGAAATTGAGGGGACGATAATTCGGTTTGAAATACAACTATGGTATAGTAACTCAGCAGTAAAACGGCAACAATCGCATCATACTATAACTAGTCTTATCGAATCTTTAGGGGGACGAAACATTACCTCTTCCATAATACAAGAAATATCTTATCATGCTCTTTTGGTTGAGTTACCTAAAAATGAAATACAAAACATTATTGCCAATCCCAATACTCAGTTAGTAAGATGTGACGATATTATGTTCTTCCGACCATCTGGACAGATTGCAATTAAGGCAGACTATGAAGAAAATGAAGCACTTGAAATAGGCAGAATATTTGAATCTCAACCGAGTGGAGAACCTATCGCAGCTTTGTTTGATGGCATGCCAATGGAAAATCATAGTTTACTTGCAAATAGGTTAATAGTAGATGACCCCGATAATTACGGGGAGAACTATGAGTCACAGTATAGGCTTCATGGTACAGGAATGAGTTCCCTTATTATTCATGGAGATTTGAATGATAATAACTCCCCAATTACCACACCTTTATATATTCGTCCAATCATGAAGTTAAAAATCTGGTTAGATGATAGAATAGAACGTGTTCCTGATGATGAACTATTTGTCGACTTGTTACATCGTTCTGTAAAAAGAATTTTTGAAGGAGATGCTGATAGCAATCCTATCAAGTCCATTAAAATTATAAACTTGTCAATAGGTGATAGCTCTTTATTGTTTTATCATACAATGAGTCCAGTGGCAAGATTGCTAGATTGGCTCAGTTTTAAGTACGATATTTTATTCATAATTAGTGCAGGCAATCATCTAAATAGTTTAGAACTACCAAACTTATATAAAGATTTCAAATTATTAAATGATGATGATAAAGAGAAATTGATATATCAAAAAATTGTTGAAGATATGAGAAACAGGAGATTATTATCTCCTTCAGAAAGTATTAATAATATAACCATAGGCTCTATCCATTATGACAATGCTATACTAAGGAATTATGATCGAAGAATAAATCCCTCTTCCAGATTATTACCAAATCTTCATTCAGCATTTGGAGGAGGCTATCGCAAAGCAATTAAACCGGACATGGTGTTTTACGGAGGTCGCCAATTTTTCAATGAACCCTTTTTGGAAAATAGTCCAACTCCATTAGTCTTCTCGTGCAATAGGATCGAGCCTGGTCAACTTCTAGCATCCCCTTCTACAGAACGAGACAAAACAATCTTTACGCGTGGTACGAGTAATGCCACCGCTTTAGTAACTAGGGGAGCTATTAGAATATCTGAAACGCTAAAAGACATCTTTCAAAATGATTATAATTCACCTCTATATAGCCAATATATTCCTCGTTTAATAAAAGTTATGTTAGCCCATGGGTGTAGTTGGGGGGAAATTGAAACAAATTTATATGAAGTATTAAGAGGTAGTTATACAAATTCAGATATAAAAGAAATAATTACAAGGTGGATAGGGTATGGTTTTCCTGATATAGATAAGGTAACGGAATGCACAGCTCAACGAGTTACAATCCTTGGATTTGGAGAATTAGAGGTTGATAAAATTCATTTATTTCGATTACCTCTTCCTCCGTCATTGTCAGCAAGACCAGAAAACAGAAAACTCACTATTACTTTAGGGTGGTTTAGCCCTATTGCTTCAAATACACAAAGGTATAGAGTTGGAAGTCTTTTCTTTGAAGCCCAAAATGACTTATTGGGTGTGAAACGAGATGATGCAGATTATCATTCGGTTAGGAGAGGCACATTGCAACATGAAGTATTTGTTGGAGAGAAAGCAGTTCCATTTGAAGATGGGAGTACCTTAGGAATCCAGATAATATGTAAAAAGGATGCGGGTAATTTTACGGGAGTAATACCATATGCTTTGGCTGTAACATTAGAAATTGCAGAAGAAATTAATCTGCCAATATATCAAGAAGTAAAAAATAGGCTAATAACACCAATTGCAGTAGAACAATCCGTTTAATTCAGAAGATATACATCTATTAAAAGTATGTCTATATGTTTTCTACATCTGCCGCCCATACCTACGTTTTTTCTTTTTCTTGCGGTGTGGTAACGGCATATCATCTTTCGGATGATTCTCCGGTTCGGGAGAAAGGATTGAGAAAATACCACCCAATCCACTATCAGGACTTTGGCTATTGTCCTGTTGATTATTGGCTTTGTACACATCGGAAAGGTTGGTAGTTTGCATCGGTTCTTGTATTTGTTCCTGCTTCCCACCGTACAGGTCGTTGAAAACATTGGCTGAATAATCCTTACCCAATCGGGAGCCATTCAGAACGGTACGGGTAGTATGATCTATGAAAGTAGCTCCATAAATACGCCCTTCATCGTTCCGCCTGAATAGTATATCAATACCCTGCTGCCTAAGTCTCGCTCGGAACTCGCTTTCACTGGGGCAGCTTTGTTTAGCTTCCGATACGGCTTTCAGGGTATGTATTTTCAGATTCTTGGTTTTGATACGTTCGGCAGATTTAGCCATACGCTTTTCCAGTCCGTCATAACCGACCGACTTCCCGAAAATCGAAGACTTTAAGGGATTGCCGACTTTGTTTCCCTTGCTGTCCGTTGCTGAATACAGCAATCCCCGATAAGGTTTTCCTTTCACTTCGCCTTTGAGTTCCTCTACATTAATATTATATAAGGAAAGGACGGCTTTGTATTCTCCCATTGACTGGAAGTTATACATGGAAGCCAACGGTTTGATAACGGCAGCAATTTGTTTTTTCAAATCGCCTTTGGAAGCATCGACAGGCGTAAGTTCCCATTGCTCGCTGCGCTTTTGTCCCTCTGCGGGATTGAGGTTGTATTTGCGTTCCAAATGCTCGGTTATCTCCTTGCTGCGTTCGTGTTCTTTGTAGTCGTCAATCTTCTTTCCGTTGCTATCCACCCGAAGCGACACGATATGTATATGCTCCCGCCCGATGTCCTCATGTTTGAAAATGAGGTAAGGCTGATTACCATACCCCAACCGCTCCATATATTCCCGTCCGATGTCCGTCAGTTGTTCATCAGTCAATCGGTCATCGGGATGCGGATTGATAGATACATGGAATACGGGCTTTTCTGTACGGAAATGAGCCGGAACGAACTGCATAAAATCATCCAAACACTCCGAAACATTGAACTTTCCGTCTGTCGGTTCAAAGACAAGATTGGCTCCGAGAATCTTTCCCAAACTTTCGTCCACTTTCTCCTGATTGTATGCTAACGCACCATACAGGTTGCTGCCGATGTTTATTTTTGCAACCATTCTGCCTTTACTTTCCTAAATAATTTGCCTTAAAATCTTCTGATAACTCCTGTATTTTCTTTCCGATTTCGACCAAATCAACGGTAGCTTTCTCCAATTTGTAGAGTAGAGCCAATGCTTTTTTCTCCGAAAAATTGCTGTGTAACTCCTTTACAACTTGGTTATAATTCACTCCAACGGAGCGGAATTGTGCAAAAAAGGAAGTGAGTTTGGTAACGTATTCCATAGCGGAACGGTCGATTTTTACTACCCGAAACTCATCGCCAAAGACACGGGCAGCGATGAAACGAGCTTTCGATTGCAGCCCTGATTGCTCAAACATCGTGAGAAATCGGGTGTGTTCTACGGCGGTAAAGTTTACCGAGTATCGGTAATTAGCCGGATCATTCTTGGGGATTCGTCCCCCTTTACCCCGTTTCGGGGTGTTACTTGCATTTTCATTCATACGTCAGATTTTTTTAGTGGTACAATCCGTCGTTGCTGTATCCTGCCGCCCATTCAATCATCACTCAAATAATTGCCAAAAGCAACCGACT
>ENA-UOOH01003603-UOOH01003603.1-fermentation-metagenome-genome-assembly--contig:-NODE-3603-length-11588-cov-79.816440_pt1 | contig 11588 bp, 9 predicted proteins | sample MGYA00245778_ERZ724025 | MGnify/ENA primary metagenome ERZ724025 (study PRJEB28704, sample SAMN03018313) | fermentation metagenome | biome: anthropogenic terrestrial biome; feature: soil; material... | reverse complement strand
CTCTTGTCGGATTCGAACCAACGACCCCGAGATTACAAATCACGTGCTCTGGCCAACTGAGCTAAAGAGGCTTATTTTCTTGATATTAACCGCTTCCCTCCATTTTTTAGGAGAGAAACGGTCGCAAAGGTAGTGATATTTTTTTTGATGCCAAAACATTTATCTTAATTTTTTGGCGTCATCTCTCCTTTTTTTCTTTGGTTTTAATTATTTGTTTTTCTATCGCCATAGCGCATAGATCTATGGCTTCTTCAAATGAATCGGCTTTTTTGTTTGCAAATGCTTCTCTGTGTCTGAGGTTTAATTTCACTGCTGCATCTTTATTATTTGCAGTTTCCGGTTTTACCACCCTGAGGATTACTTCAGCTTGGATAATATCATCGGTGAATCGCTCCAGTTTTTTAATTTTTTTCTCAATGAACGCTTTCAGCTGGTCGGTAGCGTCAAAATTTACAGATTGAATTGTTAGTTCCATACTTTTCCTCCTTCATTTTTTTGCTCTTGGGTGAGCGTTATGATAAGCTTTTTTCAATTCTTCAAATGTAACGTGTGTATAGACCTCTGTTGAAGCAAGGCTTGAGTGCCCCAGCAGTTCCTTTACCACATTAATCTCTGCACCGTTATTCAACATTTCGGTGGCAAAAGAGTGCCGTAGCACGTGCGGACTTTTTTTTGATAAAGTGGGGATGTTGCTGAGATGTTCATTAACTATGTTATAAACCAGTTTAGGATATAAAGGTGCTCCATCTTCTTTAACAAACAGAAAAGGAGATTTGTTCTCTATTTCGGCGTCTCTTATCTGAATGTAATTTTTAATTTTTTCTCTTGTATCGTCAGAAAAAGGTATAATACGCTGTTTATTACGTTTTCCTGTTACACGAAGCGTGCATGAAGAGAGATCAACGTCGCTGTCTTTCAGGGCAATCAGCTCGGCACGCCGCATCCCGGTAAGATATAGCAGTTCAATAATGAACCTGTCGCGATGCCCGCGAAAATCATCGGTATAATCATGTGAATCATCAATTACTTGTGTCATCTCCCGGTCGTTTACAAAAGATGGAAGCCTTTTTGAGGCTTTCGGCCCTGCAACGGCTTCGGCGGGATTTCGGGCGATTACTTCGTTCTTTTTCAGGTATCGGAAAAACGACTTCACCGCGCTTAGTTTCCTGTTTACCGAACGGGCTTTCAATTTCTGTTCCATCAGCCTGCTCATCCATATACGTATAAGGTCGCTATCAATATTAGCCGGGTTGAATTCCCCACATATTTCTGTTATAAATTCCTCGAACTGTGTAAGGTCTTTTAAATAAGCAATCTCCGTTAGAGAGGAATAGTTCTTCTCATAACGGAGATATTTTATGAATTTTTCTTTCCACATGCCGCACCTATCCCTGAATGGATGTGACTACGAAGATAAGAAAATTATTCTTCATTTTGTTGCATTTGCTGTACATAAATGGCGTGTTGTTTTGATTTGCGCTTTTTTACCGAAGGCTTTGTATAGGCCTGACGGCCGCGAAGTTCTTTTACCACGCCAGTTTTTTCATATTTACGTTTAAATTTTTTCAAGGCTCTTTCAATGTTTTCGCCTTCTTTCAGTTGTACTACTATCATAGTTTGAAAATTGATTTTTTGAATTTTGTTTTGAGATTATTGTTTCTTGAAAACGTACGTGATGATTAGTATTCCCAATTTTGTAGCTGTGGAAAAACACCAAATCATGTACAATGGTCCCTATACCTTTACTTCATGCACGAATATTCTGTCGGGTAATCCATAATATTTACCCTGGCTTTTGGAACCAATGCTCCGTAATGTAAATAGATATAAAATATTTATCTGTTTCTGAGTGTTTCAATAACCTCCCTTCTGTTTGGGCTGCAAAGTTATAAAATAAAAATATAAACATCAACGTTATGGGGTGTAAATTTTTTAAGCCACCACCTCTTTTTTTAGCCGGTTTTCAGTTATTTATCTTTTGAAGCAACCTGAGGACAGTATTATTTCGAATCACTGTTTACCAGTCATCGGTACGGAAAGAAGAAATTGGAAGGTTTCCTTCCACTGTGAATATTTCCGTTGCTTCGGTGTCGTTAAAACAGTAACGAACAGCTACCGGTTTTTCCACGTTGGGTGAGAAAACATAAATCCGGTTACCGGCAACAGCCGCCTTGGCCGGATGGAACCATTTGTTATCTCCGGCAACCTGAAACTGTAGGATCTCTTTCCCGTGCGTGGTGAGTCCCGGGCTGGAAGGAATGTCCATCGTGAGAATGGCTACTCGTCCGTCCACGGTTAAGGACTGAATTTCCGGACTGCGGTAATGCATCTTGTCCATACCATATGTTTTCGCCAGTGCCCAAAGCGCCAAGCGCTCACCGGCATATTTCTTTTTAGGCGGATGAATGCAACCGGGACTGTCCGAATCCATCAGGACGGCCATTCCCGTGTTGGGTGTGGTCTTCATCCCTTTGGCCTGTGCTTCGCGAATAAAGGCAGAGTTAAACCCGCCTCCGTAGTTGAAAGGAGCAATTTGACAGTAATAAAACGGAAATTCGCCCACTTCCCAGATCGTACGCCATTCGCGCACCATCCTGTCAAACAGCTCCACGTATCTGTCCGGTTCACCCCGGTTGGCTTCGCCCTGATACCAGATAGCGCCGCGTATACCATACCCTACGATAGGATGCAGCATACCGTTATATAATACGGTGGGTGTCCCGTTCTGTGATTTTATGTCGGCGTCGGTCGCGGGTATCTGAACGTCGGGGATCACGCTTTTGATGGAAGAAGGCGTCATCCATGCTTCGATGCGCGAACCTCCCCAGCTGGTGTGGATCAGTCCGACAGGAACGTCCAGCGTCTGATTCAGCAAGCGGCCGAAGTAATAGCCTGTCGCCGTGAAATCCGGTGTTGTCTCCGGTCCCGCTATTTCCCAAGTACCTTCACCGTCGGCCTGAGGGGCTGACTTGGAAGCTTTTTTCATGGTGAAGCAACGGATGCCGTGATTCCTGGAAGTGGCAATAGCTTCCGGCCCTCCCTCGACAGGTTGATTTATAAATCCCTTCATCGGCATCTCCATGTTGGATTGCCCCGAACAGACCCATACTTCTCCGATCAGGATATTATTCAATGTGACCGCTTTGCCGTCGCTTATGGTGATGGTATAGGGTGTATAGCCTGCTGCCGGTGTCTTTACCTTCAGCTTCCAATACCCTTGTCCGTCACTTTTCGCCGAATAGCTTTTCTTGTTCCAGGAGGTGGTTACCCGTACGGAGGTGTTTGCTTTTGCCCAGCCCCAGATTGCAGCCTCCGATTGTTGCTGCAATACCATATTATCACCAAAAATGGCCGGCATTCTGATTTCCGCGTTCAATGAGAACAGGACGGAGGACAGGAATAAAATGATTCCAAGACATGCTAGTTTTGTAATTTTTTTCATTTGTTTGTAATTGTTTTAAGTTTTGTATGTTCAGTGATCACAGTTGAATCCTCGACTATTTAATCTGGCATGTGCCTCACAAAACATCTATAAGTCTTAAGTTTAGCTTGGTTTTACTTCACTAATACCAGCCATTTGTTTAATTTTAATTTTTTTCAAATGAGGGTGATATTTAATAAAGGAGAGAGCGTAGCAAGAAAAACTTTTTGCCGATAATGGTCAAATTAAAATCCTCTACCAGTTCGGGGTATTTTTTCTTTATATGTGATCTCACGATTGACAATGATTTCGAATACTTATTATAAACTGTTTTATGGCTAATAGTCAAAGTCTTGGCTATTTCCTCCACTGACCAGTTGTTGATCCGTAACCAGAAAGTTTTCTGCACCAATGGGGGCTGACTGTTAAGGGCTTCACAAATTATACTCACCAGTTCTTCTTCTTCCATCCTAGATGTTATGCTGTTGTAGCTTGACGCAATGATCTCTTTCAGTTCAAGTTTATCGATGGAAATGATATTCTTTAATGTTTTACGGTATATATCCAGCATTCTGAATCGAAGATGTTGTAACATATATGATTGAACCGAGCCCTGGTCATTGCATTTCAGGAATGAGGGATTCTCCCATACCTTTATCCAAAAATCCTGAATGAGGTCGTCTGTCATTACCTGGTCATTCAATTCATGATAAACAAAACTGTATATCAGTTTGATATATCGCTTGTAGAACAAATCGAAAGCCCTACGATCTTTTTCCGAAATAAGCAGTAGTAACGAATAATCTGTTCTTTTTTCCATCCTGGATATTTTACATTGTAATTTATTCTCTTACAAAGAAACATAATTTCATTTAAAAAATAGACATAAACAGGAATTAAGTTTATGTTAAAATGATTACAAAAATGTTACACATGCTTTATAAAATTTCTAATCCGTTCCTTTAAATATCATGATAGTAGTTGTAATATAATATGGCCGGCAATAAATTAGTAAAAATTAACCATAAAGTCAGGGATAAACATTCGATTTAATCCGTAATATATATAGAAGATTATTTTGAAATAAGTAAAAATGAATAAGAATACACAGCAAACCGATAAAATTGTTAACGAAGAGAGAGATTTATTATTAAAGAACCTCTTTCGGCACATTCATTACGATGAAATGACTCCAAAGGAGAAAAAAGTAATAGAATTGCTAAAGAAGAGTTATAAACCTACAAAGGAAACGCACACATTAACAGATAAGGATCTGAAAAGAGCAATCAAAAGAAATCAGCGGCAAATTTCAAAAAAAATAAAAATATCTCAGACATCCTGCAAAAACAATAAAACCGGCTGGCATATTCCTGCGCTTATAGGAAGCAGTGTTGCTGTAATAACCCTCCTAATAATTTTCTTTATGACTCCTTTTTTCAAGAATGATTCATCCATAGGAGGAACAGGTGCATTGGCAGATTCACATTTGATCGAAAAGCAATTCATCACTGACAATAAAATAAAAAAGATCACATTGCCCGATGGTTCGTCAGTGTTTCTTAACAAAGGAACAACTATAAGTTTACGGAAAGGAAAGTTTAATGCCTTTACCCGAGAACTATGGCTTGAGGAGGGTGAAGCATACTTTTATGTTGCAAAAGACGCAGACCGTCCATTTATCGTTCATACCCCTAATGGGATAGCTACAAAAGTATTAGGCACTTCTTTTAATATAAGGGCATATGCAGAGATGGAGGAGCAGGTAATTTCGGTTAATACCGGTCGCGTACAGGTATATGATGAAAGTGACAATAAGATTATCCTCGACCCTGATTATAAAGTATCTATTAAAAATGGGAAAAACGAATTCGTTGCTGATAAAACAGATGCCCACAATATCTCCGCGTGGCGATCAGGAGCCATCTTATTGGAAGATGCAACCATCAAGGAGGTTTCCTTTAGACTGAAACAAATATTCAATATTGATCTGATCTATGGTGATACAGTTGACCCGGATGAAAAGATTTTCACCATGTTTACTGCCGACATGCCTCAGGAAGAGGTGGTTGTGACAATATGCAGACTTTATGGTGTTCATTATAAGAGAATTAATAATAGAGTTGTATTGATTAAATAAGATGAAAATTATGTTGCAAAAGATGGATAAAATGTACAGAATCGCCCTTTTGGTGATGGTACTGGGGTGTTTAGATTTCGGAAATTTGTCCGCAAGTGTTCAACATGATGGGAGTTTCCCTGCCGAGTCGATGGTCGAAAGAATGGAGCGGCTAAATGAGATGGGGAAATTAACAGGACAAACCGTATCTTATAATGCTACAGAGATTCGCGATGAAGTTGTGCCTTCAATAGAAACCGAAACTAATAATATGGAAGAGTGGCTTTACAAATCATTGAAGGGCTCGAAATTTACATATGAGAAAAGGAATAGTACTCATTATCTAATTGTTCGGAACAAACAAGAGATTAAAAATGAACCGGAACAAGGGCGGCAAGTGTCTGTCCTTCAAGGTCGTGTGACGGGTATTAGGAATGAACCGCTTATCGGGGTGAATATTGTTGAGAATGGCACTCTAAACGGGACGGTTACCGATAAAAACGGTTATTATTCTTTATCAGTCCCTTCTGATGCCGTTATTGTATTTTCTTATATCGGGTATACTGCTCAGGAAATTCCGAGAAATAAACGGAATACAATTAATGTAATCCTCGGAGAAGATTCTGAATTACTCGATGAAGTTGTTGTTGTTGGGTATGGAACACAGAAAAAAATCAACCTTACAGGATCAGTAGCTTCAGTACAAGGGGATGTGTTGGAAAATCGTCCCGTAGGAACGGTGGGAGTTGGATTGCAAGGGATGTTGCCAGGAGTTACTATCACCTCTTCTTCAGGCCAGCCTGGAAGTCCCGGTCTCAATGTTTTAGTTAGGGGAGTAAACACGATTCATAGCCAGACCACTCCGCTGATATTGATTGATGGTGTTTCGGGAGGAGACATTAATTTGGTTAATCCCGATGATATTGAAAGTGTAGTAGTATTGAAAGACGCAGCCGCTTCAGCTATTTACGGAGCACGTGCCGCTAATGGTGTCATCTTGGTTACCACTAAAAAAGGGAAGAAAGAAGGAAAGCCAATGATCAATTATACAGGTTATGTGGGTATTCAAACTCCAACTTCTTTGCCGGAATTGGTTAATGGACGTGAGTACATGACATTGTCTAATGAGGCGAGGAATGCCAGAGGGGTGGCAATTCCATATACCGATGAGGCGTTTATGAAATATGACTCTAAAAACTTTCCGAACGATTATTCAAACACTAATTGGGTTAATGCAGTTTATAAAAAACATGCAACCCAACAAAGTCATAATGTAAATATCAATGGCCGAGGTGCACACACTTCTTACTATATGTCCTATGGATTTCTTAACCAAACAGGCCTGATTGTTGGCGATCCGTATTCTTCCAGCCGGCATAACATACGTCTTCGATTAATCACGGATTTAACCGATCGTTTGCGTATCGATGGCAACGTCAGTTTTGTTGACTTCTACCGTAAAGATGCTGGAGGAGCTGGCACGGCTGGAGTATTTCGTCTTGTACAGCGCATTTCACCTTTGCTCCCGATTAAATGGCAACTTCCTTCCGACGACGGCAATTGGCAGGATTCACCTTATTGGTCGTACGGATCAGTTTCTAATCCGGTTAGGGTTGCATATGAGTCCGGATATTCTAAAAATTATTCCAGAACTTTTAACGGTAATTTTAATGCTACACTTCACCTGGTTGAAGGAATGGATGTGAATGCACAGTATGCCTACAATTATTATACACGTGACATAAAAGACTGGAGTCCTACAATGCCTCGTTTCCTGGCAGACGGGACTCCTCACTCGGGAAACAATCAGGCTGTAAATACAATTTTTGAATCACGTAGCAGTACGGTGACTCAAACCTTTAATACTACTCTCAACTATGAGAAACAGTTTTCCAGACATGAGCTCAAGTTTCTTGCCGGTTTTTCGCAGGAATCGGCGCAAATTCCCTATTTGAGCGCCTCGCGGCAAAAGGTGTTACTTGAGGGAATTGAAGTAATAGACGCTGGTACAGAAAATATCACTAATAGTGGAACAGAGGAACACTGGGCGCTGCGTTCTTGTTTTGGACGGTTAAATTATGATTTTGCCTCCAGATACCTGTTCGAGGCCAATATACGTTACGACGGCACTTCCAGGTTTTCGAGAAACAACCGTTGGGGAACTTTTCCTTCCTTCTCTGCCGGATGGCGATTCTCGGAGGAGGAATTTATGGATTTTTCCAAGAAATATTTAGATTCGGGAAAATTTCGTGTTTCATGGGGAGAATTGGGAAACCAGAATATAAGCAGTGATTACTATCCCTACCTCACAGAAATAGAGCGAGTGGAAAAGACATACCCTATTGGTAATAAAGAGAATGTAGGCTTCAAACAATATTCTTTGGCCAATGAAAATATTAAATGGGAAACTATTCGAATGTTCAATATCGGAGTAGATTTGGTAGTTCTAAATAACCGTCTCGATTTAACGTTCGATTGGTTTAAGAAGACCAATAGAAATGCCCTTTTGAAACCAGTTTATCCGTCGGTCATTGGTATAACAAGCACTTCAAACCTCCCTTTTGAAAATGTTGGATCAATTGAAAATGAAGGCTGGGAACTCAGCTTGAACTGGCGGGATAAAATAGGAAGAGTTAATTATGGCTTTACTGCCAACCTTTCTGATGCCAAAAACAAAATAACCGATCTGGGGAACAGCACTCCCTCTTTAGGAAACAATATCCGGAGAGTAGGTGACCCGATTAATGCATACTACGGATACCTGACAGATGGATTGGCGCAAATAACTGATTTTGAATCGTATAACGAAACTTCTCAGAAGTACGTAAATCCAAAGTTTCCTGTTATCAGCAGTTATGCAGCTATTATTCAACCCGGTGATATAATTTATCGTGATATTAGTGGAGAAAATGGGGAACCGGATGGCAGAATCGATGAGTATGACAAGGTGGTTTTTGGAAACCCTTATCCCCGTTATACATACTCATTAAGAGGTTTTGCCGAATGGGGAAATTTCAATTTTTCATTCTACCTGCAAGGTGTCGCAAAAGTCAATGGTTATCTGAGTGAAGAGGCGAGACATGCATTCATCAACGATTACTCAATCCCCAAAAAAGCACATTTAGACCGGTGGACGCCTAATAATCTGGATGCTTCATATCCCCGCATGTACTACCAGGCTGATCACAATATCGTTTTTTCGAATTATTGGCTGGAAGATGCTTCTTATCTGAGATTAAAAAATATTCAACTTGGTTATAATTTACCTAAGCATCTTATTAGTAGGATAAAGGTAGATAGGTTAAAGGTGTACCTGACGATTGATAATTTATTTACCCTGACCAATTATTTTGGTGGATTTGATCCGGAAGTCAGGGAAACATCAGGAGACGCTTACCCGCAATTGAAAACATATGCAATAGGTGTTCAACTTGGTTTTTAATATTATTAATGTATAAAATTATGAATAAAATGACAAACTTGAAATATATTCTTGTTACAATGTTTTTCTTTGGATGGAGTTGTAACGATGGTTTTTTGGATAAATTTCCGCTCGATACTGTTACTCATGGCACGTACTGGAAATCAGAAGATCAGCTGCGGGCTGCTCTTTATCCTTGTTACGAAGGATTTCAGTTTGAATTGGTTACTTACCCCAGTGTCTTTGGGGATGACGTGGTATGGGGTGCTTTGTCCAGCGGACTGAGCAAAGTCCCCGGAGGACGGCATACTGCACTGGATGGGTTCCCTTTTAGTTCTTTCTGGAACTACACCTATTCACATATTTTTACATGCAATAATTTTCTGGATCATTACGATCTTGCTGAAATACCACAGGCTAAAAAGGACATCTATGCGGCCGAAGTGAAAGTGATCAGGGCGTTACAGTATTTCTGGCTTACTTCTTATTGGGGAGATGTACCTCTCGTCACAAAGGTCATCACTTCTGAAGAGGCTTACGGACCGAGAACACCCCGCAGTGAAGTGCTTGAATTTATTCTTGATGATCTGGATTGGGCGACAAGTAAGCTGAGTGGGGATATTCCCTCTGGAGACAATTTAGGGCGCATCAACAAATGGGGTGCTCTGGCATTGAAGGCACGTATTGCTTTACAAAATGAATTTTGGGAAATGGCTGCTTCTGCCGCGAAAGAGATTATTGACAACAGTCCATATGAACTATATTCTAATTATGCTGATTTATACCAGCTTGCTGGTAATTCCGAAACCAATCCGGCAAATAAGGAAGCCATTATCTATAGCCTTTATGTGAAGGATATTCGCATGAACAACCTGACCAACTATACTTGTACCCCTGTTGACTATATCCGCTTTAATCCATCTAAGCGGTTAGTGGATGCATTTTTGTGCACTGACGGCAAACCAGCAAAAACAGGCTTGGAGTATTACGGGCGATCAGATGTTGTGGTTTCCGGTTTATATACTTATCCCGAGCAACATTATGCCGATTATTTCCAAAACCGCGACCCGCGAATGGCCATGACCCTATATGTGCCCGGAGATGAATGGCCGGGAGGTGACGACGGAGACACGGATGATAATATTCCAAATCCTATATTCCGGTTGCCGCGTTTTGCCGCTTTGCAGAATAACAACCGGAATGGAGCCAATGGGTTGACCGGTTTTTATTTTAAAAAGTACAACACTCCTGAGCTGGCAGGTGCCACCAACAGAGATGATAACAATATCAATGTGATCCGCTATGCTGAAATATTGCTGATCTATGCCGAAGCATTGTTTAATATGCAGGGGAAATCACTCACGCAGACACAGATTGACCAAACGATCAATCAATTGCGAAATAGGGTGGGAATGCATCCCATGAAACTAGACGAACTGGATGCCTGGGGAATGGATCTTGAAACGGAACTTCACCGTGAACGACGGGTGGAGATGTCAATGGATGGAATGCGTTATTTCGACATTCTGAGGTGGAGAGAAGGAGAGAGATTCCTGGGAAAGGCTATGGTAGGGCCCAGTTTGCAGGTGTGTTTGAATGATTTGGGTAAAAATCCTTTCATTAACAATGGTGTGGATGAATTTGGTGATATAATTTATGAAAAATCTGTGGCTGAAGGTGGAATAGATCACTTTGACCCGAGTAAACACTATTTATGGCCAGTACCTTATGCCGAAAGAATTAAAAATCCCAAGTTGGGGCAAAATCCGGGATGGGAGGAATAAGAAATGAGAAAAATAAATGTATCTGTCTTTTTGATGTTCGGATTGCTTTTCGTAGCAATAGCTTGTGAGAAAAAGTATAAAGACATTGAGGATCCCGGCTGGAATAAGCCAAAACCGGATAACAAGGTTGTAGTGATGAGCTACAACGTAAAATATTGTTCTGCTATTAATAGTACGGTTCCGGATGTTAACGCTGTTGCGGCAGTTATTAATAAGATAAAACCCGACATCGTTCTTTTTCAGGAACTTGATAAAAACACTACCCGTAGCGGAAAAGTCGATCAGTTGGCTTTATTGTCGTCCAAAACAAATATGCCTTATACGTTTTACAGTAAAGCTATTGATTATCAAGGTGGTGAGTCCGGACTTGGTATTCTTTCCAAGCACCAGCTGTCTGATCCGAAGCGATATGATCTGCCTCGTGTAGACCTGGGTCCGGATGTGTATGTCAGCTATCGTATTCTGCAGACAGCAGTCATTAACGTGAATGAGAAAAAGATTATGATTGCCAATACACATATGGAGCTGACGCAGGAAAACCGGGATTTGCAAGTGCCCGAGATTAACAGGATCCTTTCTAATTCAACGAATCCTGTTATTATTGGAGGAGACTTCAATGCTGTTCCAGGTAATAAAACTATGCAGTCGTTTTTCGACTTTGGCTTTAAAAAAACATGTACTACAAATTGTCTGACAATCCCGTCAATAAATCCGAATAGGGAGATTGACTTTATACTATACCGTCCGGAACAAAAATATTCAGTAGTGTCGCACCAGGTTATTGAAAGCCAGGCATCAGACCATTTGCCCATTGTTGCGGTATTGGAACTCAAATAACGAGATGTT
>ENA-UOOH01003601-UOOH01003601.1-fermentation-metagenome-genome-assembly--contig:-NODE-3601-length-11594-cov-4.817315_pt1 | contig 11594 bp, 9 predicted proteins | sample MGYA00245778_ERZ724025 | MGnify/ENA primary metagenome ERZ724025 (study PRJEB28704, sample SAMN03018313) | fermentation metagenome | biome: anthropogenic terrestrial biome; feature: soil; material... | reverse complement strand
TTATTACACTTTTTACCTATTTAATTTACATGAAAAAAGCCTATGCAAAATAAGTACAGATTTTAAATTAATATTGTTATTTTATATTCATTAGCACCGATGTCAAATGTCAAGAGGCTGGTACCTATATTTTATTATAATCTCTTATGGAAATTTCTATAGAAAAAACTGCAATTAATAATGTCTGCAATCCAATTTCTTTGAAATCTCCCTTATTTAATATATAAGAAAATGCTTCTATAATAATGAATAAAAAAGCAAAATATTTAACAGCATTTAGTATAATTTTTTTCATTTTATACACCACCGCCTAAGAATAATGCTGCATTTGTTAACTTGCTAATAGTTAGTAATTACCTAAATTATATAGTTTTAGTTATAAACTGTAAAATAGTATGTGAATAATCTTTAATAGTTTCATTAGTTTTGTTTTTATATTATATTTTCAAAACTGCAAAAATATAATAATAAGCTTTTATATTTATTAAAAGCAAATTTTTTAAATCCAGCATAGATATTACAATCACTGTATAAACTGTTTGTTCTTAGGATTTATATCACGCAGCAGCTTAACATTCCGATTATTATATAATAAAATGCTTGAAGTAGATCCCAATATGCCTGTACATAAAAACATTACTGCCATTCCACTGCCACTTCCAGTACCAACTAGTTTTCTTAGGAAAACAGCTAAGATAGATTTACTACCTAGCATAAAAGGTTCAAAAACGTAATCAGCCAAAAATCCGCCTAACAAAATGCCTATTGGTATGGTGCAAAATTGAATTGCATTTCTAACAGCAAAAACTCTGCCTTGCAAATTTTGAGGAACCGTATTATACATAATCGTTTTTTGCCCTGCAATAACAAATGGAATTGGAATACTTGCAGCTAATGCTGCTATACTCCATAGATAAACATTTTGGCTTAATCCCATCAGCAAATCTCCAAAAAGGAAAGAAAACGCTGCCGAAAAATAGATGAGTTTCAAATTATCTTTATAGCCATTTTTCTTTCCAGCAACTAACAATCCTCCGATTATTCCACCTATCCCTAATATAGAGCTAACTAATCCTAAAATTTCATTATTATTATTTGTTCTAGCTAATAGCATTGGTGACAAGATATTTTCGTATGTTAATCTTGAGAAAAAATTTAGTAAGGCCATACTCAATATAATATAAAGAATACCGCGATTCTTCTTTAAAAAACTAAACCCTTCCTTGCACCCATCTAATACACTCTCTTCTTGAGATGAGGTATTCTCTGGTAACTTAATGAAAAATAACAGAACTACAAATGCAAATATGAAAGTTAACAGATCAAAGAAAATTATACCGCCTAATCCCACAAAGGAAATAAAGGTAGCTGCTAACATTGGGGCAACTACAGTTAATAAATTTTCTGAAAAAGAGCTGTACCCACTTGCTTTGGCATATTTATCAGAAGGAACCATCATTCCAATAGCCACAGCTTCTGCTGGAGCTTGAAAAGCATCCATAAAGCCAGTTATTGTATTAACTATATATATATGATAAATATGCAGACTTCCTGTAGAAAATAAAATCAAGATAAATACAGAGCATACAGCAGCAAATAAATCTGCTATCAGCATAATTTTTTTCTTGCTGTTTTTATCGATAAAGCTGCCAGCAAAAATACTTATTAAAATATAGGGGAAATAGGAGCAAAATGTAATTAGCGAAACAGCCATTGCAGAATTTGTTTGCTGATATGCCCATATAGTTAACGCAAAACTGGTCATCGCACTCCCTAATTGCGATACCGACTGGCTAAGCCAAAAAATAATAAATTTCTTGAAATCAGGTTCAGCTTTTCTTTCCATAGCATGCCCCCTAATAAACTACAATATAGTACTTGCAATGGTATTTATCGTTTGTATAATTAAATTAAGAATTGAAAACACAAATAATGTTTGTGCTATATTTTTCTTTTCATCATACATCGACTTCTTACTTTTCATGAATTTTTTCCAATGCATATAGTAAAGTAGTATCTTTATGTACTCTAAGATCTTCAATTGTCTGCCAAACAATATAATCCGGGGCAATTCCATTGTTTTGTATTTGTACACCTTCTGGTGTATAAATCTTTTGAGATGAAATAATAAATTCACAGCCATTAGATAATTTAGTACGTGCAATTAGTCCAGTAGCTCCACGCGTATTTGTTCCTATTAACATTATCTTACCTGATGAATGTGCATATGCAGCAAAGTCATCAACGGCAGAACCAGATTTATGTGATATAAGCACAATTGGTTTTATGGTTTTTTTAATAGAAGGTTTACTGCTTGAATTCTCAGATGTGCTTGGTGTTATTTTTTCCAAATAAGTAGAATCTAACATTGATAATCCAATCTCTAAATCATCCTTTAAATCTTTATCAATCAATTTATCATCTAATTCCCCAAAGTTCGTCGCAATAGCCATTTTTCGTGCATTTTTAACCTGACAATATCCAGATAACTCCTTTATGTTATCGCCTAACAAACATTGTAAAATATTTTCCCCATTCTCACCGTTCCCCCCATTATTGTTTCTAACATCAATAATAATTTCTTCACATGAATTAAGTAGGGGAATAATGTTTTTTTCAAATTCTAAAACCATATCATTATTAGAAAATGTATAAATTCCTAAATAGTAAATGCCTTTTTCAAGTTCTGCTAAGGTAAATGTATGAGATTTATAAAGCGTCCTACTTGTTTGAGGTAATTCTACATAAGCATTATTAAATTTAACTTTATCATATGAAGAAAGTGGTATTTCATATTTCGCTTTCTCACTTATAATTTTTCCATCTAAAGTTTTTACTGTAATATTTATTTCAGAGCCGAGTTTTGAGTACATTAAACGTTTCATGCTTTCATATAAATATGCATTGTTGGTTTTTACTGGTATAAGCTGAACAATTTCTTTTTTTAGAAAATCAATCGTATCTATGTTATTAACTTTAATCACTTCAGAATATAATGGTAATTTTGAGTTTTCGGTTTTAGCTATTATATAGAAATGACCATCATAATAGTCAAAATCATATGGTAATACTCCTATTTCTTCTTTTATTTTATTATTGGGTAAAATAGCAACATGCCCATCATCTAATGTGGCAACCATTTTTTCCATTTCTACATAATAGTTATAATATGAATTCAATTCAAGAACTTTATCCACGGCATTATTGTATACGTCATCCCATAATTTGATTTTTTCAGATGTCCAAAATGGATAATATTCTTTGGCAGAAGCCCATATCTGGGATAGAGATACAATATTATCAGAGATATCAGTTGAAAATTCACTGACGCAAGTATTTTTTGAATTAGCTTTTAAATTTTCTGATTTATAATTTAAAGGCTTTTTCAGCAGTATTATTTGATAAATTAAAAATATGAACAATATTGAAAGAAATACACTCACAATATATTTTATTGTTTTAGTTCTATTTCTCATTTGCTATCACCTCAAATAGATTTATTCACTGACACTATCAATTTTTACAATATAAAATTATAATACAAGTTATTCCCAACTTATTCTTACTTTTCTTATTACGTTCCTAATATTTTTCTCACCACATTTTACTAATTCCACAAGTTCCCTTATTATCCTTCTTTTCTTATTCGTCTTTTTATTACATTTTTTTACCTATTTAATTTACATGAAAAAAGCCTGTGCAAAATAAGTACAGGCTTTAAATTAATATTGTTATTTTATCCTTTATTGATTAAATATAAATTCCCCATCTTTCTTTTGGATTTTCACAAGCTAATGCCTATTTTTCAGCTATAAATAAAAGATGATTGCTTGCACCTAAAAATTCAGGTTTTTCACAACAATAATATAAAACTATTCCAACTTCTTACATACTAAAAAATAAGTTTATTTTAATAATTCTTTTAATTTTGCAGTATCATCATCATTTAAATAATAAAAATCAAAACCCCTTTGCATAACTGGGTTTTCTTTACCATCTTTAAAAAGTAAATCATATCCATTAAATTCCCCATTATCATAAGAAATTCTTATTGCATAATTAAACTCATTTATATCATATTTATTTGAAGCTTTTTTAACTTTATCTGAAGTTTCAACATTTTTGAGTATATCCATAATTATTGCAATTTGCGCCTTATCTTCAAAAACCCACCTTTTGTGCGATTCCTTTTCATCATTTCCAATTTGATCATATTTATATATTACTATTTCTTTTACTTTATTTGGGTTGAAGGGGCTATTTGAATGACAATAAATTAAAGATAAACTTAATATAATAATGCATAATAAAATTGAAACCTTTTTTCGCATATATACACTCCTTTCCAGTAAAACTATATATCAATATTATAACATGCCTTCCTTAATTTAACACCAGCTCAATTAAATTGGTCTGCCATGGAAACCCGCCATTACCACTATTGATAAAACGGATTAACACTGTTCGTCCCTACAGTAGATAATTTGTGCTTATAGAAATAAAGCATTATCGTGCAGACGCCACAAAATGGAATTGCTACTATGTGTTGGCACCGTTCCACTCTCCCAAATTCCGCTCGTCCATCAATGGAACGGTTAAGAGCGTTCCCTACAACTAATTCTCAATTATAAAAAATATGCCAAGTTATTTTACCGTTTCAAATCAGTGATTTAATTTCCATTCTCAATTCTCAATTATAAAAGTGGCATATATTCATACTTCATCATATTATAAACTGATAATTAAAAAGGAGGATGACATAATGAAAAGACTTACTAAAGCTTTAAGTCTTTTTATGACAGTGCTGTTATTAACTTTAACTTTTGCTGGGTGCAAAAAAGAAGAACCTAAGAATATAATAAAAATAAGACTTAATGAGGTTGTTCGTTCTGTGTTCTATGCTCCAATGTATGCAGCAATAAATAAAGGGTTTTTTAAGGAAGAAGGGCTTGAAATTGACCTTTCGACTGGGCAAGGGGCTGATAAAACCATGCAGCAGGTTTTATCTAAAAATGCAGACATAGGATTTTGCGGGCCTGAGCAGGTAATTTATCTTTACAATCAAGGAAGAGAAGACTATGCGGTACTTTTTGCACAGCTGACTAAATGCGATGGCTCATTTATGGTAGGAAGAAAAGATGAAAAGGATTTCAAATGGGAAAATTTAAAAGGAAAAACTATAGTTGGGGGACGTCCCGGCGGCGTTCCGGAAATGGCTCTTGAATATGTTTTAAGAAATCACGGGTTAAACCCTGATAAAGATGTTAACCTTATTACAAACTTAGCTTTTACAGCAACAGCAGGAGCATTTAAAACAGGCACTGGTGATTATGTTGCATTGTTTGAGCCAACAGCAAGTATGCTGCAAAAAGAAAATGGAGGATATGTAGTTGCATCTGTTGGAAAAGCTTCCGGTGAAATCCCTTATACTTGCTTCTTTGCAACAAAATCTTATATAGAAAAGAATCCTGAAATTATACAAAAGTTCACCAATGCAATTTATAAAGGGCAAAAATGGGTTGAGGAACATACCGCAAAAGAAGTTGCAGAAGCTATTATAAGCTTTTTCCCAGGCTCTGACATAGAGCTTATAACAATGGTTGTAGAAAGATATAAGGCACAGGATACCTGGGCAAAAGACCTTGTACTAAAAGAGGAAGGGCTGTCAAGGCTGATGGATATCATTCAATCCTATAACAGAGAGCTTATTCCGCAAAGACCGCCTTATGATAATATAGTAACTAAAAAATTTGCAGAGGATGCAGCAAAGAATAATAAAAAGTAAGGTCACTGGAGGGATAATAGTGTCAAAGCTTGAAATCCAAAATATTTCTATGACATATCACACAAAGGAAGGTGAAACCTCTGCCTTAAGTGACATAAACCTAAAAGTTGAAGATGGAGAATTTATTACCATAATTGGTCCCTCTGGCTGCGGTAAGTCTACCCTCCTGTCTATTTTTGCAGGGCTTATTGAACCATCCAATGGGAAAATATTAATTGATGATAAGGAAATTAAATACCCCTGCAGTCAGATAGGCTATATGCTTCAAAGAGATCACCTTTTTGAGTGGCGAACAATTTATAAAAATATTATCATAGGGCTTGAAATACAAAATAAGCTTGATAAAGATTCAATAGAAAATGTAGAAAATATGATGAAAAAATACGGATTATCAAGCTTTAAAAACTATTATCCCCATCAGCTCTCAGGTGGAATGAGACAGCGTGCAGCACTGATTAGAACCCTCGCGCTAAACCCTGAAGTACTTTTACTTGATGAACCCTTCTCTGCCCTTGACTATCAAACAAGGCTTGCTGTTTCTGATGAAATTTACTGCATAATAAAAAATGAGTGTAAAACAGCTATAATGGTGAGCCATGACATAGCAGAGGCTATTTCTCTTTCAGATAAAATTGTGGTTTTAACCAAAAGGCCTGGCACCGTAAAAAGCATTCACGATATAAATCTTGAAATTGAAAACAGAACCCCACTTAAAGCAAGAGAAGCTCCTAAATTTAGAGAATACTTTAATACTTTATGGAAGGAGCTTGATGTCCATGTCGAATGAACCTTATTCTAAAGAGCATCAGGAATATTTAAAAAAAGCAAAAAATAGAAAAACAGCTATAATAATTACCCAAATATTAATCTTAGTAATATTCTTTGTTCAATGGGAAATAACTGCAAAGCTTAAAATCGTAGATCCTTTTTTAGTCAGTCAGCCATCAAGAATAATAAAATCCTTAGTTAAAATTTATAATGAAGGCACTCTTTTTCGTCACATATGGGTAACTTGCTATGAAACTATAGTTGGATTTGTAGTTGGAACATTGCTTGGTATACTAATTGCAACTATACTTTGGTGGTCTGATTTTATCTGCAAAGTTTTAGATCCCTACCTTGTTGTATTAAATGCACTTCCAAAGATAGCATTGGGACCAATAATAATATTTTGGGCAGGCAATAATCAAAATTCTATAATTATAATTGCGCTTATGATATCCCTTGTTGTAACAATAATTTCTGTACTATCTGGGTTTCAAGAAGTGGATGAAGATAAAATCAAGCTCCTTAAAACTTTTGGTGCAAATAAATTTCAAATATTAAGATATGTTGTTTTTCCCGCAAGCATTCCAACCATGATATCTGCACTTAAAATAAATGTTGGATTATCCTGGGTAGGAGTAATAGTTGGAGAATTTCTTGTAGCGAAGGAAGGTTTAGGATTTCTAATTGTATTTGGAGGCCAAGTTGCACAGCTTGATATGGTAATGATGAGCATATTAATTCTTTCATTAGTAGCCTATTTAATGTATGAAGTAGTAGCCTTGTTTGAAAAAAAATTTGTTAAATGGAAAAGCTGAGAATATTTCTCAGCTTTTTAACTATACTCCAATTCCTTAATTACTGTACCGTTTCCATTTTTAGCAGGCTCAAGAATTAGCCTTACAGGAACACGGTTTTTAAGCTCCTCCACATGGCTTATAATCCCAATGCAAAGCCTTTCATTATGGAGCATTTCAAGGGCATTCATAACTGTATCTAAAAGGTTGCTGTCAAGGCTTCCAAATCCTTCATCCAAGAAGAAAAATTCAAGGGGTGCATTTCCTTTAAGCTGTATCTGCGACGACAAGGCTAAAGCAAGAGAAAGAGAGGCTAAGAAAAGTTCCCCTCCAGATAATGATTCTGTACTTCTTCTAACTCCGCCATTAGCATTATCACATATCACAAAACTTCCATCACCTGAAAGTTCTAATTCGTATCTTCCTCTTGTAATATAGCTGAGCATTACTGTAGCATCCTTTGCTATATACCTAAGCTGAGAAGTTCCAACAAATTCAACGAACTTATTTCCCTTTATAAGCCTATCAATTTCATTTACTAGGTCAAGTTCCTTTTCAAGAGACTTTTTTGTTTTTTTAAGCTCATTTACTTTTTCAATATTCTTCTTCATATCCTCAATTTCTTTTTCCGCCCTTATTCTTTCCTTTGAACTTCCCTCAAGCTCCTTTTCAGCCTCATCTTTTTTATTCTTAATTTCTTCCCATTCATCCTCTTTAATATCTCTGCCATTTAATTTTTTAATGGTTCTATCTATATCAGCCTGCCCCTTTGTTACATTATCCTTATATTCATTTATATCTATTTCGTAAGACTTTAGTTCCCCCTCAGATGCAATGCTTTTTAATGCCTCATTTAAGCTATCAAATCCATTTTCCTTTAAAACCCTGTTTAACTCTTTCTGCTCAAAGCTAAGGTTTTCTTTTAAATTCTTCTCATTTTGATTTTCGCTTAGTAAATCCCTATTTAAATTTTCCCCCTCTAATTTAATGGTATTTAACTTTTCATTAAGCTCCTTCTCATTCCTGTTTATAGTTTCAATTCCCTCTGTTGCTTTTTTTAACTCTTCCTTGGGCCTTCCCTCCTTACATAAAATAAGAAGTTTACTTTCATATTCCTCAATGCTCTTCCTTTTTTCTTGGCCAATTTGCTTTATACTTCCAAGCCTTTTGCCTAAATCATTCATTTCCCTCATTGTTTGTTCTTTTTCTTTTTCAAAACCGTTCATTTCATCTCTTAAAGCTTTTTCCTTACTACTTAACTCTTCAAACTTTTTGTCCATTAAATTTATTTTATTTAATAAGCCTGATATATCCTCCGTATTTAAAAGCTTCTTATAGTTTTCATACTGAGCCTTTAAGCTTTCTAAAAGTTTCCCATTTTCATCCCTTTTAGCAGAAATTTCATTAAGCTTTTCAATATTTTTATTGAGGCTTTCCCCTGCCTTTGCCTCAACGCTTAATAGCTTAACCTTAGCATTATTTTTTATTTCAAGCTCTCCCCTGCAATCTTCAACCTTCTTTTTCCACAATTTAATATTTTCTTTAAGAGTATCAAGTTCGTTTTCTTTTAAATCTATTACGCTTTTTATTGAACTTGATTCCTTATCCCCAATTTTATCCCTTAGTTTTAATATCTCTTCATTTTTAATTTGAATGACCTTTTCATATTCGGCAATTTTAATTTGAATGTTCTTATCTTCATTTTCAAGCTCAACTATTTGGTTTTCTAATTCACTTAATTTTAACTCTTCTGCTTTTAATTTTCCCTCATCAAAATCCTGAGGTTTTACTGTATGATGAACAGAGCCACAAACAGGGCAAGGCTCCCCTTCTAAAAGTTCTAAGGATAAAATATATGCCATGTTTTTTTCTTTAAGCTTTTCGATATTATTTTTTATTTCATTTTTCTTATTTTTAGCTTTATCTAATTTACTGCATATTTCATTAAAAGCAATTTTTTCATTTTTAAAAAGAAGCTCTGCATCCTTCTTTTCCCCTTCATATTTTTCTTTTAAAGCTGTATTATTTAAAATTTCCTCATACTCATGCTTTAAAGTTTCAACTTGTTTGCTTGATTTTAAAACAGTTTCCTCATCTCCAGGGCAGCTTTTTAATATTTTATCTAAACTGTTATTTAAATTTTCCCCCTCTTCAAATGCACTGTTTTTACTGCTTAAAGCTCTCTCATAAGCCTTCCTTTCACTTGCTATTAACTGCTGAACTTTATTATATTCTAAATTTAAACTTTCAGCTGTCTTTAAAGCTTCATTGTATTTTTCCTCAACTTTGCTTCCTTCTACTGCTTTATTTCGCTTTTCAGGCTCAACCTTTATCCTTTCTTTTTCACATGTTAAATTATCTATGGTTTTTTGGCATAAATCCTTATTATCCGTTATTTCTTTTAAGCCCTTTTCATGCCCTTCATACTCATCCTTTACCTTGAAGTATTCCTTTAGCGCAGCATCTTTTTCCTTTTCAAGGATTTCTTTTTTATCCTCTATTTCAATTGCCTGATTTAATTCGCCTTCACGCCTTATAAGAGCAGGAAGCTCATTGTTTTTTCTTGAAAGGGCTTTTTTATAATCATCCTCAGCAGCTGTAAAAAGCTTCTTTTTATCCTCAAATGCTTTATTTAAATTTTTTAATTTTTCTTCTGATTTTACAACTTCACCATTTAAGCTATTAACTCTATCTGCAAAAGGCTTTATAGATAACGCCCTTTTGCCTGAATTTAATTTAAGCTTTAATTCATTTATATAATCTTCCTTTTCTTTTAGCTTATTCATTTTATCCATATAAACTTTTAATTCGTTTTTAAGTTCCCATACCTCTCCGTATTTTTTATATTCTTCATTTAGCCTTTTATTTTCATCCTTTAATGTTTTTTCTTCATCTATTAATGTTTCAAGTTCGGCTTTCTTATTTTCATACAATTCATTGCTTATATCTCCAAAGCCTTCTATCTGTGTATCAACAATTAAAAGCTTTTCTTTGTAGGTATCCCTATGCTTTTTAACTTTTTTAATAAGATCGTTTCCATACCTTTCAAGGCCAAATAACCTTTCCATCATATTATTTCTATTTGAAGGCTGAAGCTTTAAAAATTCACTGAACTTTCCCTGGGGAAGAACTACTGAGCGGGTAAAATCGTCAAAGCTAAGACCTAATATTTCCTTAACCTTTTCATCTGTATCCCTCTTTTTGTCTGATAAGATCTGAGGCTCTTCTCCAGTTATATCAATAAGCCTTGCTACAGATGTGTTGTAGCTGTTTTTATCCTTCTTATCCCTTTTAATACATCTTTCAACCCTGTAAATCTTTCTATTGTTTTTAGGGCCTATTTCAAACTCATAGGAAACTTTTAATTCATCTTTATTTGAATTTATGTAATCTCTGCTTCCCCTTGAGATGTCTCCATATAAAGCAATAGTCATTGCATCAAGGATGGTTGATTTCCCGCTTCCTGTGGGTCCAAAAATTCCAAAGAGTCCTCTTTCAGTTAATTTGCAAAAATCTATTTCCTGTTTGTCAATAAAACTATTTAATCCTTCAATGCTAATCCTCCTTGGCTTCATCCTCATCGCCTCCCTCTGCAATTTTAAGGAACATTTCCACAAGCTCCCTATCTGCTTCAACCCCTTTTTCATGCTTATAAAAATCTTCAAAAAGCTCCTTCATGCTTTTTGATTCAATGCTTTCATATTCAATGTCTTCTTCATCACTTTTCTCCATTTCAGGAGTTATACTTATAATATCCTTTTTATAGTCATGCATTTCCTTCATTTCTAATTGGCTTATAATCCTGTCCGTTTTAATTTTTATATAACAATAACATTCTCTTTCAGAGTTTTCCCTGCACCTTTCAGTGGCTTCCTCAATACTATCACATTTCCAAACTTCAATTGGTTTATAATTATTGATATATATTTGCTTCACTTTAGGATCTTCATTAGCTTTTATATCAACCAAATAGCACAGCTTGCTGTAGCCTATTTCACTTTCACTATATTGAATTGGAGAACCTGAATAATAAACATTTCTATTTCCCATCTTCTGTGCCCTATGAAGATGCCCCAAAGCTGTATACTGCACCGTATCTGGTATATCCGAAAGGTTTACTGCAAGGCTTCCTCCAAGCTGTATGGGCCTTTCAGAGCTGCATGTTTCTCCTCCATTGACATATAGATGAGAAGTTAAAATATTTATGGTATCCTCTCTATAGTTTTTAGAAAGCTTGCCTAATATAT
>ENA-UOOH01003600-UOOH01003600.1-fermentation-metagenome-genome-assembly--contig:-NODE-3600-length-11594-cov-8.273334_pt1 | contig 11594 bp, 8 predicted proteins | sample MGYA00245778_ERZ724025 | MGnify/ENA primary metagenome ERZ724025 (study PRJEB28704, sample SAMN03018313) | fermentation metagenome | biome: anthropogenic terrestrial biome; feature: soil; material... | reverse complement strand
TGAACAAATGGTCGTTGCATCCGAACTTGGACTCGATGAACACCACTTCTTCGCCCTGTTTCATTGCCTCCTCCACCCCGGACATGTCGAGCCTAAGAACCTGTTGGTCCCCCATGGATACCCTTCTCCCCCTTCTCAGCTTTCTTGGGAAATTCCACGCGATTGAGTTCGACGATTCTGTCCAGAACCTCATTGAGTTCCTGGCAGATCTTCTGGATCTGCGCGCTCGCCCTGTACAACCTCGTATGCCTTCCAACCAGCACCTTCGCCAGATCAACCTTGTCTTTGGGCACGTAATCGTATCGGGTTTTTCCCTCTACACGGCGGGAGATGTAGAGAGGGTCCGTGAAGTTCTCCGCGTGCGCATTTGCATCCAAGTTTGCCGCACTTCCTGCATTTCTCCACGAGGCAACCGTCAACGTGGGCAGCGGCATCGATGATGACGCGCTCCGGGTATCTGCTTAACACGAGTTCTCATATTAGAGCCCATGCGCGTGTTGGTCCCATAATACCTCTTATGCCTATTTGTGTCAATGCACATGCGTGGAATAGTCGTAACCCACAGAACCCTTGTGCTGGCGGAGCTACGTGCAGTGCGATCGACAAGCCACAGCAGAGAACAGCCTCAGACAAGGGTGGTCAATAACCCGCCCAGACCCGCCGGCATGATCGCAGGATTGCTGTACGACAGCGTAGGCAGCTCCGATGGCGGCAGGAGTAAAGCCTCCCGTGTGGAAAGCAGGTTTAGGCGTTTCAATCCTCTCCCTCCAGCTAAGGAGGGAGTAACGCGTGGAGGATTGACGGCACTCTGAGAGACCCAAGTTCGACAGTGAATAGGCACACGCGCCGAATGAAAAGCCCGATAGCTCGGGGCGAGCATAAATCGGACCGGAAAAGCGAAGAACGTGTAGGCATACAGATTGACAGATAATGTCCGGTCATGCTGGCCGTATCATGGTACAATGTAGGCATGTATATGAGAAAGACCAAGCGAACCAATAAGGACGGATCGACCACCGCCTATCTGCAGCTCGCCCATAACGAGCGGCGCCCCGCGACGGGCAATCCGGTCGCTAAGGTGATCTGGAAATTCGGGCGCGAAGATTCGGTGGACAAGGATGCGCTCCGAAGGCTTATACAGAGCATAGCCAGGGTTCTAGACCCCGAGGACCAGATTGCGGTCGAGATGGGCATTGAGCTGGGGTCGATCTCCATTGAATCCGACAAGTCGCTTGGAGGCTCATGGGCTCTGGATCAGTTCTGGACGAAGCTGGGCATCCGGTCGGCTTTTGAGGAATTGCTTCGAGAACGGCAGTTTGAGGCGCCGGTGGAGAGGGCCGTCTTCGCGATGACGGCCAACCGCGCCCTCGCCCCTTCGAGCAAGCTGGCAATGGAGGATTGGGTCGAGAACGACGTTTGCATCGACGGTCTAGGTCAGGTGAAGGTCCACCAGCTCTATCGCGCGATGGACCTCCTCGTCGAGAATCACGAGCACGTTCAGGAACGGGTGTTCTTCTCCATGGCGAACCTGCTCAACCTGGAAGTGGATCTCATCTACTTCGACACCACGTCAACCTATTTCGAGGTGGACCCGGATCCCGATGAGCAGGAAGAGCTGCGCAGAGCGGGCTACTCCAAGGACCACCGACCGGACCTATTGCAGGTCGTAATCGGATTGGCGGTCACCCGCGATGGGATACCGGTTAGGTGCTGGGTATGGCCTGGGAACACCTGCGACATGGAAGTCATTGCCCAGGTGAACAAGGATCTGACCTCCTGGAGGCTGGGCCGTGTGATCACAGTGGTCGACAGAGGCTTTTCTTCCGCTGCCAACCTGCGTCGTCTGCAGAGAGCAGGCGGTCACTACATAGCCGGAGAGCGGATGCGCGCCGACGTCAAGACCGTGGAAGAGGCCCTTGCCCGCCCGGGGCGTTACAAGCCGGTCAAAGAGAACCTTGAGATCAAGGAGATCGTAGTCGGCGATGGAGAGGCGCGGGTACGGTACGTCCTCGCGAGGAATCCCCTGGAGGCCCAGCGGGATCGGCAGAGGCGCGAGAGAATATTGGCTGAGCCGCGAGAAGAGCTGACGAGACTCAAGTCGGTCACCGGCGAGGAACACACCAAGGCCGTCTGCAAAGTCGTAACGAGCAAGCGATTCGGGAAGTATCTCATGCTGGACGCCAGGAACTTCCCTCGCATCGATCAGAACAAGGTGAAGAAGGAAGCGCGGCTCGATGGCAAGTACCTCCTGAGAATCTCCGACGATACGCTGTCGCCGGAAGACGTGGCCTTGGGCTACAAACAACTGCTCGAAGTCGAGGACGCCTTTCGCACTCTCAAGTCCACGCTTGATCTGCGGCCGATGTACCACCGCGTCTCCGACCGGATCCGAGCCCATGTTCTCCTGTGCTGGCTGGCTCTTCTGTTGGTGCGCGTGGCCGAAACCCAGGTCGGCGATACATGGCCGAGGATCCGAACCCAGCTGGAAAGAATTCGTATTGTTGAGGTTGATGCTCCCGAAGGCAAGATAGTTCAGCGCACCAACATCGCCCCAGCTCAGAAGCACATTCTATCGCGTCTAGGGGTCGCGGAACCGAAGAAAATCCGCGAAATCATTCTCAAAAGCAAGGTTCGCGCGTAGTAGCACGACTCCCCGATCGGCGATTTACATTGGCCGATCCACCTGCTGCTACGCGTGCTGTTTGCCTACGTGGTGTCGAACGCGGTTCCCATATCCGCCGCAGTGCAGCATCTGGCATAAGCAGATCCCCCTCGTAGTTGTGTTGTCAAGGGGGATTATCGCACACGAAGCAGCGAAAGCCTACGTGGGGGCTATTTGACGCTTACGCAGCGGCTATTTATCGTCGCGGTAAACCACGCCGTCTTTCATAACGAAGGCAACTCTCTCAGTAACGGAAATGTCTTCAAACGGATTTCCGGGCACAGCGACCAGGTCGGCTCGCTTTCCAACAGCAATGCTACCGGTGTCCAATTCAAGAGCATGATGCGGGGGATAGGCGCCAAGGTATACAGAGCCAGCAGTGGATTGACTGAGAAGAGAGCGACGAAGACTCCGGCAACTGTGAGGAGGCTGACTCCGGTGGGCGGCTAGTCCTTGACGGGGCGCGAATCTCACCCGCTGGAAACATCAGGCTTATCCTGGCGCACCATAAGTCGGACCAAAGTCGCTTTCGGCTAGATGACCTCACGCGGAAGACGCCAACGCATGGCGCAAGGACTTACTGCGAGCTACCTAGTCCTATTCGACTGGTTCAGCAATGTAATCTGAGACTGGTCCGCGGTCATGCGTCAACTACGCTTGTTCGAGGTAACACCCGATAATCCTCTTGTCCTCCGTGCTGTGACCGCTGCCCGCAAGAATGCGTACATAGCCTATTAGCTCCAGCTGTATCTTGTCTGGTTACCTTTGGGCGCCCCAACGAGAATAGTCTTAATGATGAAAGGATTCGGCAGCGCGCGACTTCCTATCCGAGGAAGGCCCGGGATGCAGTCGTAGTTGTAGTCGGAGCCGGACGCCTCGAGCGCAACTTGAGCTATGCACAGGCACTAGATCATCCAAGCGCGGCGAGATACTGCTTCAGCCGCTCCTCCACACACTCTACAACCAGCCTCACCATCGGCTCTGCATCATCATCTCTGTAATAGGCCTCCAAGCAATCATAGTAGCGTCTCCGGTCTGCGTACTTCACATTGATAGGCGGGTAGCCGTGCCGCATAAGGGCTAGGTTCAGAACCAGCCTTCCGGTTCGTCCATTACCATCGACAAAGGGATGAACGCCCTCGAATCTCAGATGGAACAGAGCCGCACTGTGGATGGGGTGCCGCCTGTCCTCTGCAGACTCCGCGACAAGCCTCTCCATTTGCGCCGGCACAAGATACGGCTGTGGCGGTTCGTGATTCGCGCCCACGATGCGCACCGGAATACGCCGGTACACGCCCTTGTCCTCTGGCTTGTCAAGCAGCACAAGCGAATGGATCTCCCTGACCACTCTCTCCGAAAACGGCGTCTTGTCGGCGACAAGCTGCTGTACGTACCGAAAAGCATCGCGGTGCCCCACTGCCTCAAGATGATCCTTCAGCGGCTTGCCGTCGACCGTGATTCCTTCCAGCACCATTGCGGTTTCTCTGAGCGTGAGAGTGTTCCCCTCAATGGCATTGGAGCTATAGGTGAACTCGACCAGGAACTCATCCTGCAGTCGTTTGACCTCGCCTGCTGTAAGAGGACGGCGCCTATCGAGTTCCTCCTTCAGGGAGTCGATGCGTGCAAACAGCGCGGCGAATTCTTGCGGCACGAGTCTTCCTCGCAGTCTCCTGCCGTCCGCCGGCTTGAGCGCATCTGATGGTATCAGATAGGAACGTCCCTCTCTTTTGGTGCCCGCGATCTTGCCCTGTTCGCATAGGACGCGAACACGGCGATCAGAGATCCCCCACTTCTGAGCCGCCTGTTGCACGCTGATGTACCCCAAATCCGACACCTTGCGACACCCCGCCCGCTGCCAAGGAGTGATGCCCTATTCATACCAGCAGTATGCCACAGTATCGGAATAGTATCAACGCGGATTAGGCAATCCCATACGATAGTATTCCCTGGGTCAGATCCCAGCTCCGTAATCCCGGACTCGGTGACTGTGCTATTGGCAGTTCGAGCCCTGGATCCCGAGTTGCCCATGATACTCACAGACCTCGCGAACTGCATGCACGACCTGGGAGACCTCAGCAAAGCATTGGCAACAACTAGCATGAGCTTTGGTCTATCGGCAGAGGCTGAAACCAGCTCCGGCATCATCGCAGGTATTGGCCCCCTGGAACTTCCGGGCAGGTTCTGATGCATGCCCTGCGCGGCTTGAAAAACGCGGCCTAACGAGGAAAGCGCCGGTCAGGGCTGAACCGAAGATACGCAGCGGCTCCACAACCAGAGATTGCGGGCATCGCCTGCATTCTCATTATGGCCACATCACGCCTTCAGGGGCCAGAGATGTCCCGCGCATCCTTGGGCAGGCCCCTCTGCAGGCCGGTAACCCTCTCTCGGTAGCAATTGCGGCAATAGGCCATCCCGATGGTTGACTTGAACCTACGCCGATATGCTAGGAAGTCCGAGTACCGGAGCAGCTTGAGAAGCTTGGACTTCGCAACCATCTTCATCCTCCGGGCGAAGAACACGATCATGTCGGCAGCGAGCCCCCGCGCGCCGGCGCTCACACGTTCGGGCCCGGCCCTATCGCAAAGAAGCCCTGCACCAGCGCATACGCTATGAAGAACCCCGACGACTGAGACGCAACCCCACACTGTCGAGCCCGAGCTCCATCGCAAGGTCGTCAGCAACTACCGACACCGCCGCAATCTGAAGAAAAGACAGAAAGCAAACCGCCGCGAACAGCACATAATCGCCGAGGCGTCTTCCCTGCTCCGCGGAGGCGCCCCTGCCGAAAATGCGATGTTGGCTGGAGGATTTGCCCCGGTGTTGCGCGAATGAGAAGATGCCCGAGTATTTCGACGGATGGGAGCGCTGAGAGCACTATGACAGCGAGACTGAGATTGGCCGCCAGAACCATGGCTATTGTGTGTGCAATGTGCTGTCTTCTCGCAGCCGGAGCAACCGGAGCATGGGCAGCCACTGGGCAGGGTTCCACGCAGGACCCGACAGCCGAGGCTTTTACTGCATTGACTCAGAGAATCCTGGACGAGTACTACGGCGGGCTCGACCCTGACGAGAGAGGCCATGTCGATGACCGGATCGCAAGCCTTGGCCCCGGTCGAGCCGGCGTGCTGGAACGCGCGAGAGAAACCTCATCGGCGGCGGTGATCGTCTCGGCCACAGCCTCATCTCAGTATATGCCCATCGTGCTCGCCGCTGCGGCTGCCCAGGCTGCGCCCAATGACCCTCTGGCAGTCAACAACTTCGCGGCCATACTGCGATCCATTGGGCGGCTTGACGAATCGATCGAGGCGCTACTGCGTGCCGATAACCTTGCGCCCTACTCCCCGGTCATCCTGACCAACCTGGGCAACTCGTATCTTGACAAGGGCATGCTCGGCGAAGCGCAGCTTGCCTACACAAAAGCCATCGCCTACGATGCCGACTTCGAGGCTGCTCACTACGGCATGAGCATCATCTGGGTCAAACGGGGCAACGGCGACTTGGCCATGGCTGAGCTCGCCAAAGCCGCTCGCGGTGGTTTTGTGCCTTCGATGCGTCAGGTGTACCTGGGGGCGAAGGGATGCGGTGGCTCAGTCGGCGGGCCCTTCTGGGACGTCATCATAGACGAGGACATGACCGATTCGCATGATGGCGATGGTTCACTCGATCAGCCTGGAGATGACGCCCTTCCCCAGGCCGATCGGCTAATACTGCCGACTCTCCCGAAGTGGGGAAGTCGCATGGACTTCTTGGCCGCAGCGCCCGGCCTTCAGCCCCTGACCCAGCGGATCATGAGGGAGGGCCTCATCGGCGCGCTCGAATTCGCGGCGCAGTATCATCCCGAAGAACTGGCCAGGGGCATGGGCGATGGCTCATTTGATCAGATGCCCAGCGACTCTTCGTCCGGAAGCGACGACTGGGATAGTGACGAATGGGAAGACTACGGCGAATCGTGGGGTGAAGATGACTGGGGTAGTGAGGGCGAGTGGGATGGCGATTCACCCAGCAGCCTTCCCCAGGGCATACAGCTGAAGCCCGGGTACGGGCAGAAGCTCTTCATGCTGGAGCTGGTAAACGACTACTATGCGGATATGATCGCGCAAGAACTCACCCAAAGCGCCGACCGCCGCAGACAGATAGATGAGCGGTACGAACGTGAGATGACCGACCTGAAAGAGGGCGGACAGTACAAGAATCTAGAGCAGAAGATTCTAGCAAATGATATATACGAAGCAAAGGTACTCGCCCAGACCATCAACAAGCTGGGAGGCCAGATCGCCGACTCGCACTTCTACGCGTGGAGAGACCTCACGCTCGAATCCTACGGTCGTCTGAAGTCGCTGCTCCTGGAGTATTGGAAGATGTCGGACCAGGTGACTGCCGGCATATACGACCAGGACGCGATGGACTACGTCAACAAGATCCGGGAGCTTACTGTATACTCATCCTTCTTGCCAATGGCCCTGGACTTCTCGACACTCCCGCAAAGCTACGCGCTTGCCGACTACATCGCCCCAATAGCCGGCAAAGACGAGGACTTGAGCCAATTCAGGCCGCAACCCGTCGGGGAGCTAACCATACCGAAGAAGGAAGCCAAGAAGTGTGGGCTCAAGAACAAGCTTACGTTCGGCATCGGCCCTGCGTCATTTGGCGTGGATTGCGATAGCTGGGAACTCGAGTTCCTGGCGGGGGTCGGCGGCTCGTACAAACAGAACTTCAAGACAGGCGAGTCGGAGATCAGCGTAATAGTAGGAGCCAAGGCAGGCGCCGGGATCGGTCCCATGAAGGGTGAGCTATCGGCCAAGGGCGGTGTGACGCTCCGCTTTGACAGGGACGGCAATTTCACCGGCTGGACCGATAAGGGAGAGTTCGGGATGAAGACAGGCATGGGTCCGCTGTCGGCCGGCCAGTCCCTCGAAGGATCGGCCAACCTCGGCTCCATAGCAGGGCCAAGAACCCAAACAACGTCAAGCTTCGGGATTGAGCAGTAGGGCGGGCCCGGGTAGCCGACGCCCACTCGTTCCGGATACATGCGGCGTCTTGCCGCAGCTATTTCATTGTGACCTTGACCGGCTTGGCCCTGCCCTCAAAGGACTTATCGCCGAGCTGGCCCTTTTCGTCCTTGCCCCATGTCCAGACGGTGCCGTCCTCTTTCAGGGCTATGCTGTAGCTCATTCCGCCTGTTACGCGATGGACACCCTCTATGTCGCAGTTCCGAACAGGCCTGAATATGTACTTATCCAGGTCCCTCCCAAGCTGGCCCGAGGCATTGTGCCCCCAGACCTCAGACCCACAGCGTGCCGTCACTCTTTACCGCATAACTCATGTACCAGGCGGCTTCGACAAACAGCACATCGTCGAGTGCCTCGGCCCTAACGGGAGTGGGCTTGCTGACGCGAGCGCCGTTGCCCAGTTGCCCAAACCTACCATCGCCCCAGCACCATACGGTCCCGTCCGACTTGAGCGCGATGCTGTGCCCAGCAGCAGAAATGGCCACTACGTCCTCCAGCCCCAGCACCTTGACTGGAACCGTGCTGCACTGGCAGCCTTCGACGCCCAACTGCCTGTACTCGTTGTCCCCCCAGGCGTATACCGAACCATCCTGGGCCAAGGCCAAAGTATGGGTGTAGCCAACCGCGATGTCAACGACCTTCCCAATTCCCTGCACGTTGATTGGCGCGTTCCTGTTGTTCTCCTTCGTCCCGTCCCCTACCTGGCCAACATAGTTGTAGCCCCAAACCCGCAGATCGCCTCCGGCCCTCACCGCAGCCGAATTGGAACCGTTGGCCCTGATGCGGACAATCGGATTCGGCGCTGCGCCAGACGCCGGAAGGGCAAGGAGAGCTGCGATCACTACCATAGCAGCGGTAGCAGTGACGATACTCGTGACTTTTCGTCTCATGATCCTGCACTCCCCCGTATGTAGAACATGCAATGCTAGCTAGATAATACAACTCAACTGCGACAGTTTTACGCCGAGATATAGGTCGTCCATCAAAGTGGCCATACTCAGGGGCTTCGCGATGTACCTGCGTCTAGCGGAGTTTGCCAAGCCCGGGTCAAGATGTCATGGTTTGTACGCCAACCCATGTACGTGGCAAGATCGACCGCTTCTTCCATACCCTTTGCAAGCATCTTCCTGCAAGAGATGAGGCGGAGCCGCCGGTGAGCACGGCATCGACCCCATTCATGTCTCGGGTCGATCCCCGCGCATGCGGGATAGCCATTCGTCGAAACAATAGCCGAACTCCTAGGAATCTGCTCGAAAACTCCCGTGAACGGACCGACTGTCAGTGACGACAGGCGGTCTGAGGCCGCTTGACAGCGAGAAAACTTCTCTCGATCTCGTAACATAGTCCTCCATTTTGCGCTCCAATTGTAGTATAATAGCATTGTAATACGCAATTGGAGGATCGCTTCATGCAAGGTCGACGCGATGATCAAGCCACGTTTTCGGACGCTGTGTGGGTCAATACGATACTTGAGAATTCCTATTGGTCACGGATGCAACGGTATCTTGGGCAAATCGACGATTCGGTGTTTAGCCCCTTGTTCTCCCGCGTTGGGCGACCTTCGGTATCTCCCGTGCTGACATTCGGAGCGCTTCTGATTCAGCTTGAGAAGGGTTGTTCCGACCGGGAGTTCGAGGAGGAGTCGCGGTTCGACGAGAGGTACAAGTATGCGTTGGGGGTTAGCCGGGATTTCCTGGGGATCGACGCGGTGACTCTTTGCGACCACCGAACGAGGTTCATGCATTCCGGCATCATATTCGCGCTCTTTGCAGACCTGTTGGCCCAAGCCAAGGAGAAGGGCCTCATCTCCGAGGATAAACTCCAGATAGTAGACTCCTTCATGGTCGGAGGGGCGGGCGCTGTTCAGGACACTTATACCCTTCTGCGCAAGGGGATTGTTCGTCTGCTCAGAGTGGCTGAGTTTCATGAACTGCGCTCCGAGCTCGAGCCGGTTCTTGCGCGCCAAGACTGCGCAACCGATTCGAAACCCAAGATCAACTGGGACGATCCTGAGGAGAAACGTGGGCTTCTGGAATCTTATATGATCGACGCGCGTAACCTCGTGGCCGCCGTCCGCACTTTGCGCCCCTTGCCCAAGGATCTCAGCGATGCATCCGATCTGCTGGAGCGCATCGCCGGCCAAGACATCGACAACGGAGATGGCCAGATAAAGATGAAGAAGGGCGTTGCCAAGGACAGGGTGATATCAGTGACTGACCCGGACATGCGTCATGGGCGCAAGACGCCCTCCGCAAAAGTGGACGGTTTCAAGACGCACGTCTCAACCGATGGAAGCTTCGTCGTTTCCGTTGTGACGATGGCGGCTAACAAGCCGGATGCGAAGCCGTTGCCCGAGGTCCTGGAGCAGTGCGAAGCTAACGGAGTGAAGCCTAAGGAAGTCGTGGGCGACAGCGCCTACTGCAACTGGCCGATCAAGGTGAGCCTCGCCCTGGACGGAAGGTATCCCAAGAGCATGTTCGACATCGACACGGTGGCTGGAGTTGTTCGCTGCCCCGAAGGCTCGCAAGCGCGGTTCAACCCATCGGTGATCAAGTCGCGCACGGGAGCGGTCGTATGTTTTTCAGACTGCGCGGCGTGTCCGTCCAGGACGGAGTGCACTCGGGCCAAGGTGGGCCGTACCATATCGGTTCATCCTTACGAACCGGAGATGGCGGCAGAACGAAAGAAACAGGATACCGCGGAGTTCAAGGAGTTCTATGCTCAGCGGTCTGACGGCGAAAGGGTTAAAGGCCATATGACGAGGCATGGAGCCAGAAATGCAAGGCACATCGGAATCTTCAAAGTGTGGTGCCAGGAGATTCTCGAGGCGCTCAATTTCAACATCAAGGCCTTTGCCAGGCTATCGGCAGCAACCACCGGATAGCAACGTCAAGGGGGTAGTGTCTCTTCTTGACGATAGAAGGCCCGAAAAGGCGGGCCAGTCGAGCTTCCGGAGAAGCGAAACAGCCATATCCGCGGTTCGGAGCGTGCGATAACTCAGTTCTTGCCCATATTGTGCCATCATCCGGTTCTCAAAGAGCCTGGTACGTTTCCGTCAGCGCGCATTTCGGGCAGATTCCTAGGCGGGGTCGATCCCCGCGCATGCGGGGTAGCCACTCTCCAGCATCCTCTTCTCGATTTCCAGCAGGGTCGATCCCCGCGCATGCGGGGTAGCCCTGGACTGTGCGAGGATCATCGATATGGCTTGCGGTCGATCCCCGCGCATGCGGGGTAGCCTGCCCCGCGGGTCGGTCCCAACGAACCTGTAGGGGTCGATCCCCGCGCATGCGGGGTAGCCTTGATGTTACTATGCCAACGTCTACTCGGTCTAGGTCGATCCCCGCGCATGCGGGGTAGCCGGCTATTTTGATTGCGTTAGCACTGGCAGGTGAGGTCGATCCCCGCGCATGCGGGGTAGCCCGGCCCCCGCCTGGCGGTGCTGAACATAGCCGAGGTCGATCCCCGCGCATGCGGGGTAGCCGCACTAGCAGCGCAACAGATGCCGTAATCCACAGGTCGATCCCCGCGCATGCGGGGTAGCCCACGCCTGCCCTTTCCTCCCGCTTGTATGCCTCGGTCGATCCCCGCGCATGCGGGGTAGCCCTGGTATGTCCGCAACAACGGCATGGATGGCGAGGTCGATCCCCGCGCATGCGGGGTAGCCCCAGTGGACCTCAGTCCCACACGCCCGCTGACGGGTCGATCCCCGCGCATGCGGGGTAGCCGTGGCGAGCGTCAATGCCGGTGAGCCTGACGACGGTCGATCCCCGCGCATGCGGGGTAGCCTCTCAATCTCGGCCTGCAGCCCAGTCCGCGTAGGGTCGATCCCCGCGCATGCGGGGTAGCCCGCATCGAGCAAATGGCTCAGCAGCTCCTCAGAGGTCGATCCCCGCGCATGCGGGGTAGCCAGTTGGCCATCAAGC
>ENA-UOOH01003594-UOOH01003594.1-fermentation-metagenome-genome-assembly--contig:-NODE-3594-length-11606-cov-5.329668_pt1 | contig 11606 bp, 8 predicted proteins | sample MGYA00245778_ERZ724025 | MGnify/ENA primary metagenome ERZ724025 (study PRJEB28704, sample SAMN03018313) | fermentation metagenome | biome: anthropogenic terrestrial biome; feature: soil; material... | reverse complement strand
ACTCTCTAATATTCCCTGGCCAATCATAATTATATAAATTTTCCATACTTCTTCTTCTATACTATTAATTTTATTGCCTGTCCTGTTTATATGCAAATTGAGGAAATGATTAGCTAAATCAATAATATCATCCTTCCGATACCTTAAAGGCGGGCATTCAATATTAATTACATTTAATCTATAGTACAAATCTTCTCTGAAGTCACCATCCTGCACAGCTGTTTCTAAATTTACATTAGTGGCAGCTATTATTCTTGCTTTAATAGGTATTTTTTTAGAACCCCCTATTCGATATATAAATCTTTCCTGTAATACATTTAATAATTTTGATTGAAGGTTCAAAGGCAGGGTTCCTATTTCATCTAAAAATATAGTTCCCTCACCTGCAAGTTCAAGTTTTCCTTTATTCATATTTAAAGCATCTGTAAAGGCACCTTTTTCATGTCCAAACAATTCACTTTCTATCAGGCTCGGTGGTAGGAAGGCACAATCAATGTGAATGAAAGGCTGTCCATTTCGGTTGCTCAATCTATGAATTTCCTTTGCAACAACATTTTTCCCTGTTCCGCTTTCTCCTGTTATTAGAATAGTTGTATCTAAATCTTTTACCTTTAATATTCTATTTTTTATCTGCTGCATTAATTGGCTATTACCAATTAAATAATGCTCTTCATTCTTTACTGGATTAAGCAGTTTTAATTTTTTAGCTTTTATTTTTATATGTTGATCTAATTTTTCAATAAGCTCTTCATTATCAAAAGGCTTTGTTATATAATCATTAGCCCCCATTTTCATTGCTAAAACAGCTCCATCTATAGTACCATATGCTGTCATCATAATAATAACAATATCTTTTGAATTTTTCCTCAGGTTTTGCAATAAATAAAATCCATCAATATTAGGCATTCTGATATCTAAAATGAAAGCATCAATATAATTTGTTTTATGTATTTTTATTGCATTTGCTACATCTTCAGCAGTGAAGACTGTATAACCGTGGGATTCTAATTCTATTTTGATAATTTCTCTTATTGTAGGTTCATCATCAACTACCAAAACTTTAGTTATCATATTTTAATCACACCTCTCTATGGGATATGTTATTATTATTTCTGTACCTTTTTCCTCTTCAGAAATTATATCTATTGTAGATTTATTTTGTTCTAGGATTCTCTTTACTGTAAACAATCCTAAACCTGTTCCATTTGCCTTATTTGTATAATAAGGATTGAATATTTTAGCCATATCATTTTTCTTAATACCCTTTCCATTATCAATTATTCTAATCTGAATATTTTCATTTTGAATATTCTTAGTAAAAATGTCGATAAATCCGGTATCCATGATAGCTTCTACAGAATTAGTTAGGATATTTAGTATAATTTGTTGAATATTTATATTATCTGCTTTTATGAATGGTATGTTTTCATCTAAATCATATGATATTATTATTGTTTTACCATACTTTTGCCTATTTATTATTTGTACGCAATTTTTTATTGCTTCATTAATATCTAGACAAGTATATATGTTACTTCTTGCAACTTTTCCAAAAGAAAGCATTTGCTCAATAACTTTATTAATTCTATCTACTTCATGAACTATAATATTTAACATTTCTTTATGAGATTTATTAAGGTTTTTATTTCTTGTCATGAACCGAGCACATCCTCTTATATTCATTAATGGATTTTTAACATCATGAGCTAAACCGGCTGAGATTTCACCCAATAGTCCAAATTGCTTTATCTGCTCTATTTCATGTTCCATAACACTCCTATCAGTTATATCTGTACCTACTAAAATCACACCTACAATTCTATTTTTGCTATCTTTTAGAGGCGATATAACAGCATTTAATATACGTTCCGTATTCTGATTAGAAAATATTATTTCTTCCAGATATTGTTTTTTTTCATTTTTTATCACACTATTAACCTTGCTTAATAAATCATCTTTGTTCTCTGGTCTTATATAATCATAATAATGCTTTCCTTCAAAGTTTTCTTCTTCGCTTAGTCCAAATATTTTAGCGACTGCATTATTAACTGTTACTATTTCACCATTTAAATCTATAGCCATTATAGCTGATTCCGTACTTTCAAAAATATTTTTAATATAATTTTTTTCTTGGACACTCTCATTTTTTAATAATGTGTTTTCATAGCTTACTTTACAATAAATATTTAACCATTTTAAATCAATTTTGTTAAATTCCTTTCCTTTTTTGCAGAATATGTAAAATACAACATATTTCTCTGTACTTCTAATTGGAATAATTATAAAATCGCAGTCTTCCTCTTTAAACAATTCAGCTTTAAAATTATTCATTATTTTCTCTTTATATTTTTCAAGAAAATCAGTGGCATATTTATCTGTTATTTTACCAATATCTAGCTTACCGTCAATATAAACCTTAAGACTATTAGTTAATGTTACGATACCAATCCAATCGTTTTTTATAATATCGTAAAGTCCTAAATCTAAATGCTTCATTATTGAATTTTCTGCTGCACAGCTTACATCTGGAAACAACATTAACAACACCTCAATTCGTTTTATTAAATTTCAAATTTGTTCAATGTATAAGATAAAAAATTAATACAAACTTTGATAACAAAAATTTAAAATAATAGAATTTCAAATAATACTTTTAATAAAATATATCTTTTTTGCAACCCATTTTACTAGAATTTGTTTAAATTATATCATAAAATTCATTACTTTTCAAGTTTTTCAAATTCCTTTCTTAACTTTTTGTGCGGATAGTTGTATAATATTATGTATAGAGAATTTCTCCGTTAGTTGCGATTGTAATAAATTACATTATATTAGATGGTGAGTAATTCTCTATATTTCTTTCTTTTTTCCCAAAAATTATTTTACACTAAAAGTTTATATTTTCTATTAGTTGCAAATTATAAATATGTGCAAGAGTTGCACATATTTATGGTGAAATAATTGCACATTTACTTATTGGAAAGCACTTAATGTTTACAAACGCTATGTAATTTTGAGTGGCATGTAAATTGCAATTATAATACAAGTAAAAGAAATATTACAAATATTTTTTAAATCCTGTACCTACTATGAGATTAGTAGAAGAGATAGTCAAAAATATCTTTAGATATAGCATGGAGGTTTGAGAAATCTTTAGGAAAGGAGGTTGCATTTAGGAAACTAAGAATCCTTTATAGTATCATCTATACTCATGAAAAGGATGTTCGGAGTTGACTTCATAGGGAGGGTAGATAGGAGATTTTATAAGTATGACAAAAATAAAAAAAGAAAGGAGTTAGAATTAATTAGATTATGGAAAATGTTATTTATAGGAAAGAAGGTCATATAGCTTATATCAGTTTAAACAGACCTGAAAGCAGAAATGCAATAAACAGACAGCTAGTTGTGGAACTTAGAGATGTCTGGATTAATTTTAGAGATGATGATGATTTGTGGGTTGGAATTTTAAGTGGTGAGGGCAAATCATTTTGTGCTGGTGCAGATGTTAAAGAACAAGAAAGAGGAAAGTGGAAATTTAGGCAATCTTTAATTTTTGGTGATGATAGATTGTTGGCAAGTAATTATGGCGTATATAAACCAATAGTAGGAGCTGTTCAAAAACATGCAGCCGGAGCAGGGATGTTTCTTGCACTAGAATGTGATGTTGTCATAGCATCAGAAGACTTAAAGTTCTTCTTGCCTGAAGCGAGAGTAAATATACCAACATTAACAGCACCATTTATCACAGACTACATGCCTAGAGCTATTGCAACAGAAATGCTATATACAGGTAACACATTAAGTGCTCAAAGAGCTTATGACTTAGGAATGGTTAATAAAGTAGTTCCAACCGAATTGCTTATGGAAACTGCGGAGGAATATGCAAATAAAATACTAGAAAATGGACCGCTTGCAAACTGGGCAGCTAAAGAATTGATGTATAGAGGCAAAGATATGGATTTGAATAGTCAAATTGCATTATTGGAACATGTAATTACTCCTATTTGGAATTCTGAAGATTCAAAAGAAGCTAAATTAGCTTTTGTTGAAAAAAGAAAACCAGTATGGAAATTAAAATAAAAAAAGAGGTGTTTAATTATGTTAAAAGGAAGAAGATTAATAAGCATTTTATTGATAGTTTTAATAACAGTTGGTAGTATTACAGGATGTAGTAACAATGATAGCACAAATGGGGCAGCCGATAGCACAAATGGAGCAGCTGAGGATAGCAAAAAGGATTGGCCTTCAGTTTTAAAGGTAGGTGCATCCCAACCGGGTGGGTATTCTTTTTTAAATGCCTCAGGAATGTGTGAAATAATTAATGCAACCATTGAGGGAGTTACGGCTACACCGACTACAGGAGGACAAGTAATTTGTCTAAACAATTGCAATTCAGGAGAATTTGATTTAGGTCTTGCATGCAATTATACAGAAGTTGATGCAAGGTTAGGAAATGACCCATTTGAAGAACCTCTAACTAACGTAAGTTCAATAGGAAACTGTTATCCTTCGCCGTGGCATATTATTACATTAGAGGAATCTAATATAAATTCTATTGAAGATCTTAGAGGGAAAGATTTTTCACCTGGAACACAAGGAATGGGTGGAGAAGTAATGGCTCGAAGAGTTTTGAGTGAATATGGAATGACATATGATGATTTAGGCAAGATGACACTTACGGGGTACGAAGATGGTGCATCATTGATGAAGGATGGACATATTGAAGCGTTTTTCATACAAATGTTGGCGCCTTCAGCACCTTTTGTTGATGTAGGAACATTTAAACCACTGAAAATATTAAGTGTTGGTGAAGATCGAATGGATGAAATATGTGAGAAATATAACATGTTTCCTGGAGTGATCCCTGCTGGAACATACCCTGGACAAAAAGAAGATGTTATGGCACCATCCGCTACAAATGAGTTTATAGCAGGTAATCATCTACCTGAAGATTTGGTTTATGAAATAACAAAAGCGTTTTGGGAAAATATTGACCAGGTGGTAGCATTGTCAGAAGGGTTCAAACCATATTTCAAAGTAGAACAAGCTTTGGATGGACTTGGCTTACCTCTACATAAAGGGGCATACAAATACTATGTTGAAATAGGACTAGATGTTCCTGAACATTTAAAACCTGCCTATTAAAGTAAATATTTATAAGAATAGCTTTTTTGAAAAAAGCTATTCTTAAATCGTTATTATGAAAGGAGATTATAAAATTGGAAGAAACCAAAAAAAATAATATAATTGGAATTATCATAACAGTCTTAAGCGTATCTATAGCTGTATTCCATATTATAACATCAGTTATGGGCCCAATAGACATGATAAGGCAACGATCTTTACATTTAACAGTGATAGCCATAATATGTTTCCTTGTTTCAGGTGAAAAAATGGAAAAGAAGGTATTTAAGTATATCAGTTATTTATTGGCTGTAGCTGTTGCCATAGGTGGATTTTATGTTTTTATGGAAGGAAATGCTATGCAGTTTAGAGCAGGAGCACCTAATCAGTTAGATTTGGTAATTGGAATTGTTTATATTCTGGTAATTGTTGAAGCTGTTAGAAGATCTTCTGGAAATGCAATGGCAATCATATGTTTATTTTTTTTAGTGTACACAATGTATGGTCCATATTTCCCCGGATTTTTAAAGCATGCTGGATATTCAGTTAAACAAATTGTCAACGCCCAATTTATGGAGATGAATGGGTTGTGGGGTACAGCGTTAGGAATGTCAGCTACATATATAATTATTTTTGTTATATTTGGTGAATTTTTAAACCAAGTTGGGATAACAGAATTATTTTTAGAATTTGCAAATAAAATTATGGCGAAGATGATTGGTGCTGCAGCTAAAGCATCTGTTATCATAAGTGCTTTGGTGGGAATGATAACAGGCAGTGCAGCAGCAAGCGTTATGATAGCAGGCTCAATGACGGTTCCGGGCATGAAAAAAAGCGGATATAGTTCAGAATTTACAGGTGTTGTTCAAGCAATTGGAGGTACCGGAGGTCAACTAATGCCGCCAATAATGGGCTCTGCAGCTTTTTTAATAGCTGCTAATTTGGGAATCCCTTATATTGATGTTTGTGTAGCAGCTATAATACCTGCATTACTATATTATTTTTGTTTATTTATGATAGTTCAATATACATCACAAGAATTGAAGATGGGGACGATAAGTGAAGAAGAGCTAAAAGGCATAACCTGGGCAGGGATTTTAAAGAAAAGTTATATGATTGTACCTGTTATACTATTAACATATTTGCTGATGAATGGTTCAAGCCCTATGTACGCAGGTTTTATAGGAGTATTATCGCTATTTATAATAGGGTTGATTAATAAACAAAATAGATGGACAATTCAAAAACTCGTAGGTGCTCTTGTAGACAGTATTAAATCATCACTATCAGTTGTAACCTCTTGTGCAGCGGCTGGTATTATAGTTGGATGCGTAATGCAATCCGGTTTGGGATATACAATCTCGGCATCATTAGTTAGAATATCTGGGGGTAACATTTATGTTTTAGCTTTTTTAATTCTAATAGCAAGTTTAATACTCGGAATGGGTATGACCACAGTTGGAGCATATATTATTGTTTCCTCTTTGGTTTCTCCTGCATTGATAAAATTAGGAATAGAGCCAATAGTAGCGCATATGTTCCCGTTCTACTTTGCAATATTATCAGCAATAACTCCCCCTGTAGCAGTTGCTGCATATGCTGCAGCGGGAATAACAAATTCAAATCCATGGAATGTAGGAATTAAAGCTTTTGTTCTTAGTGTTCCAATATTCTTAGTACCTTTTGTATTCCTTATTAAACCAGAGTTATTGTTTATAGGTACAATTACGCAGACTTTAACCTCGACATTAGCTACAGCCTTAGGAATAGCAGTTTTCACGGGAGGAACAATAGGGTTTGTTTTTAGAAAATTAAGGGTTTTTGAAAGGATAGTTTTATTAATAACAGGATTACTATTATTATTGCCAATAGTTTTACTACAGGTTATAGCATTGATAATAGCATTGGCGATGTTTTTTATTTTTAAAAAGCAAAGTATAAAGTTAGATGAAAGCAGTATTTAACACTATACAAGGAGGTAAAGTATGGAAAGTGCATTAAAAGGTTTAAAAGTAGTCGAAATGGGTCATGTTATTGCTGGACCTTTTTGTGGAGGAATGCTTGGAGATTTTGGTGCAGAGGTAATTAAGATTGAAACACCAGGCGCAGGCGATGGATTGCGTTCTATGGGAAGATATAAAGATATGCATTTTGCTTTGGAAGGAAGAAATAAGAAATGCGTAACTCTTAACCTTAAAACTGAAAAAGGCAAAGAGATATTAACTAGCATATTAGAAAAAACTGATATATTAATAGAAAACTATAGACCAGGTGTGTTAGCTAATCTTGGGTTTAGCTGGGAAAGACTGCAAGAAATTAATAAAAGATTAATATTGGTAAGCGTTTCTGGATATGGACAAACCGGACCTTATAGGTTGAAACCTGGTTATGACAGTGTTGGTATGGCTATGGGAGGGCTTACATATGTTTCAGGGTTTAAGGATGGTCCTCCTACGAGACCGGGATATATAATTGGAGATTATGTGACAGGATTATTTGCTGTTGTAGGAGCTATGTTTGCTTTACATGCAAGAAGTGTATATGGAGTAGGTCAGATAGTTGATGTAAGTTTATATGAATCAATTTTTAGGATTTCAGATACAATGACATCTGAATATGCGTATGATGGAACTATTAAAGGAAGAATTGGCAATGCTCATTTGGCAACAGTTCCGTCAGGGAATTTTAAAACGAAGGATGATAAGTGGTTAGTATTATCTGTAGGTAATGATAAAGTATTTTGCGAATTCGCAAAATGTGTAGAAAGACCAGATCTGCTTGAAGATCCTCTATTGGATACTCAGTTAAACAGAGTGAAGCAGAGAGACTACCTTGAAGGTATTGCGAAGGATTTTATTTTGAAACATACTTTGGAAGAAAATTTGAACATATTCAATGGAAAAGTACCTACTGCTCCAGTATTCACGATAGAGGATATATTTAATGATCCACAATATGCTGCCAGAGAGAATATTATAGAAATTGAAGATGAAAGATTTGGAAATATGAAAATGCAGAATGTTTTTCCAAGATTATCAGTTACACCTGGCAAGGTAAAATGGACAGGTCCGTCCATAGGCAAAAATAATAATGAAGTATATGAAAAATTATTGGGATTTAGTGAAGAAGAAATAGAAAAATTAAAAACGGAAGGTATAATATAGCTCAACAACTTGGATTTCTATATGTTTAATATAATTTGTTGGACAAGAAAATTATACTACCATTATTAGGTAATATGTTTAATATGAAAGTTCAATATAAAAATAATTAATTGAATTAATCACTAGGAGGGATACTAAATGGAAATTAAAACAATTGGAGCCATTGGAGCTGGCCAGATGGGAAGAGGGGTTGCACATGTAGCCGGGTTATCAGGCTATAAGGTAATCTTTTATAACCATAGAAAGGTTACTTTAGAAAAAGCATTGACGTATATTGAATCTGAACTTGATAAAGGCATAGCAAGAGGAAAAACAACTCAGGAAGAAAAAGAAAGAACTTTGAATAATATCACTATTACAGATAATTTAAATGATCTGAATCAAGTTGATTATATTTTCGAATCTTTACCAGAAGAACTTGAAATCAAACAGAAAATATTTGCTGAGCTTGATAAAATATGCAAGACTGAAGCAATATTTTCATCAAATACTACTTCTCTAAGTATTACAGAAATTGCTTCTGTTACAGATAGAACAGATAGATTTATAGGAATGCATTTCTTTAATCCGGTTCACAAAATGAAATTGATAGAAATGGTGAATGGATTGGAGACTTCAAAAGAAACAACAGACATATCTAAGAAATTAGGAGAATCCTTCGGAAAAGAAGTAGTAACTGTAAAAGAATCGCCGGGCTTTGTTACAAGTCGTATACAAGCCATAATAGGTAATGAGGCTTTCATTATGTTAAATCAAGGATTAGCATCTGCAGATGATATAGATAAAGCATGTAAGCTTGGATTGAATCATCCTATGGGACCATTTGAAATGGTTGATTTTGTAGGTCTAGATACGCGATTAAAGAGTCTTGAATACTTGTCAAAGATGTTTGGTGATAAATATAAACCTTGTCCTCTTCATGTGCAATATGTTAAAGCAGGCAGATTGGGCAAAAAGGTAGGAAAAGGCGTTTATGAATATGATGAAAGTGGTAAGAAAAAGTAGAAAGCAGAAGATTTTTAGAGGTGAAAAATGTCTGAAAAAGTACTGGTAAAAATTGAAGACAATATTGCTATTGTTACAATTAACAGACCGGAAGTTCTAAATGCAGTTGACAAAGAGACATGGGGCTTAATTAAAAAGGCTTTTGAGTCGCTAGATAAAAACAATGAGGTCAAAGTCATTATAATAACTGGAGCTGGAAATAAAGCTTTTATTGCAGGGGCAGATTTAAATTCTCTTAAAGTTAGAACAGTATTGGAAACAATGGAATCTGAAAATAGTTCTATTGTTAGAATTATTGAAAAGGTTAGTAAGCCGACAATAGCAGCTATTAATGGTTATTGCTTGGGAGGCGGCTGTGAGATTTCCATGGCATGCGATATTAGAATTGCTAGTGTAAATGCAAAATTTGGACAAACTGAGCTTAATGTAGGAATTTTACCCGGTGCCGGAGGGACTCAAAGATTAAGAAATCTCATTGGACAAGGTAAGGCTATGGAAATGATTTTAACAGGAGATATTATTTCTGCCGAAGAAGCATTCACAATAGGTCTTGTTAATAAGATTGTGCCTTTTGAAAACCTCATGGAACTATGTTTGGAAATGGCAAAAAAGATAGCGGCAAAAAGTTCTATAGCGGTCAAACTAGCAAAGAGTGCTGTTCAAAATGGAGCTGATTTGCCGATAGATATAGGATTGTTAATAGAAGTGTTATCCCAATCAGTAATGTTTAGTACTTCTGATCATCTTGAAGGTATAAATGCTTTCTTGGAGAAAAGAAAACCTAATTATACCGGAGAATAAACAATATTATAGTATGTTTGATTACTGATTTATAATTAAAGAATATAGAAAGGACGATATGATGAAAGAAGTTGTTATAGTTTCAGCAGTAAGAACAGCAGGTGGCTCTATAGGGGGAACATTGAAAGATGTTCAGCCTGAGGTATTGGTAAAAACAGTATTAGAAGGAGCAATTGAGAAAATTAACTTAGACAAATCTTTAATAGATGAAGTAATTGTCGGACAGACAAAACAATCAACTGATGCGCCAAATATTGCTCGACTTGCAGCATTAATGGCAAGAATACCAGAAGAAGTACCGGCATATACGGTACATAGACAGTGTGCATCAGGTATGCAGGCAATGTTAAATGGAATGCAGCAAATTCAATGCGGTTATTCTGATGTTGTTTTGGCAGGTGGAGTTGAAAGCATGAGTACCGCTCCGTTTTATATAAGAGGTGCACGTTTTGGTGTTGGCAATGGAAATACAGTTTTTGTTGACCCAAATATTGAATCTCAGCCAAAATCCCAACCAAACGATATATATGGAACTTTTAATATGATACAAACGGCAGATACTGTTGCTAAGGAATTTAATGTATCTAGAGAAGAACAGGATGAATTTGCACTTTCAAGTCAGATTAAGGCTGTTGAAGCAATTGATTCAGGAAGGTTTAAGGATGAAATAGTTCCTGTAGTAATACCTCAAAGAAAGGGAGAGCCAATAGTATTTGATACTGATGAATATCCAAAACGCAATACAAATCTTGAAAAGTTAGCAAAATTAAAACCGATTTTTTCGGATGGAACGGTAACAGCAGGAAATGCATCCGGCAGAAATGACGGAGCATCAGCATTGATATTGATGTCTAAGGAAAAGGCTGATGAATTAGGATTAAAACCATTAGCAAAAATTTTAGGCGCAGCAGCAGCAGGTGTTGATCCTAGAATTATGGGTATAGGACCTGTGCCTTCTACTACAAAACTATTAAATAAATTAAATATGAAGATTGAAGACTTTGATCTCATTGAATTGAATGAAGCTTTTGCTGCACAATCAGTAGCATGTGCTAAAGAACTTAATATTGATATGAAAAAATTAAACGTTAATGGCGGCGCAATTGCCTTAGGACACCCTCTTGGATGTTCAGGGGCAAGAATATCAACAACACTAATTCATGAAATGAATAAAAGAAATGTAAAATATGGATTAGCAACAATTTGCATAGCAGGCGGATTAGGAATGGCTATGGTTTTTGAAAGAATATAATAAAGTGAAACAATAAGGTAATATAAAATCTGTTAATATAAGTTGAGCAGATGATAGTACTATGGTATAATTTAATCCACTTCCCCTTGTAAAAGGATTTGTTTGAAACTCTATGTTTAGCATAGCACTATAGGTGAATTCTTAGCTGACGTTAAAATGACAAATCCTTTTTTGCAAGAAATAATTAAATAAAATCATTTGGTTCTAAGGTCTTGCAAAAATAATGAATTCATATTAGAATGTAGTTTGAGATTATGCAT
>ENA-UOOH01003593-UOOH01003593.1-fermentation-metagenome-genome-assembly--contig:-NODE-3593-length-11606-cov-25.752749_pt1 | contig 11606 bp, 13 predicted proteins | sample MGYA00245778_ERZ724025 | MGnify/ENA primary metagenome ERZ724025 (study PRJEB28704, sample SAMN03018313) | fermentation metagenome | biome: anthropogenic terrestrial biome; feature: soil... | reverse complement strand
GCTCGTCCGCCGTGTGGATGTCCGGCGGGACGCCCATGTCTGGCGGGCCGATCGGAGGGCCCAGGCATGATCTCGCCAAAAAGCATGCCCGGATACTGGTTTCTAAGAAAAGAAGTGCTGGGCATGCTCGAAGAGAGGCCTATGACGCTCAGGGATCTGACCGTCAAGCTTGACGGGTGGAAGGACGAGGATGTCAAGCAGATGATCTGTATCCTCAGGAGAGGTGTCATCCGCACCGTGGCCAAACAAAGGGGCAACAACGTCTACGGAGTTGATTGAGTTGGCCGACATAAGTATCGACGATGTAAGAGCGTCCTTCCCCTCGAGGGGGATCATGGTCTCCCGTCATGTCGGAGGCCCCGTCCATGTCATCCTAGGACCAGGTGCGATTCTTACACTTACAATCGATGAGTTTAACAAGATCATATCCTGCGCGGAGGTTCCGGATTAATGGTCTCCATCGAGATCGTGATCTCGGCACTCGCAGATGCGGGCGGGAAAGCAACAAGCGCAGACCTCAGCGAGCTTATAGGGTGCGCACAGGCAGAGGTCTCCCGCAAACTGAGCAAGCTCTGCGACCAGGGGTTCCTCGATAAATTCCCTGTAGAGGGGAAGCGTGGCTACGTGAGCGTCTACGTGCTGCAGTCCGAGGAGGCCGAAGAATGATCTCGATGAAACAGTTTAGAAATGAGTTGCTGTCGAATAAATTGTATGGTTTCCAACTCCATCAGCGCGGCGGCAACTCTCCCTTCTCCAGGTATGACATATACCAATGTAATGCCGCATCAAAAGCATGCGACCGGCTGGCAAAACGCTTGGATTCTACTTGTTTATCAACCCAGATCAACGTTTCGGGGTCTATTGTCACGTTGACTTTGGGCTTATTGTCCGACCTCATATACACAAAAATAACACCGATGTGTATAAATATTGATGGAGCTTTATCAACATTAGCACTACTTTTGTGTAGTGCCGGAGTTGGAAAAGATGAAAATGCAATACTCAGCGGACGCTGTGCGCCCGGACGAACTGGTGGAGAAGACGCTGACATTCCAGATCGTGGAGGACGGGCAGGCCATACACACGTTGGCAAAGGTCTCGTTCGCGTACTCACCTTTGGTGGACACGGACGCCTGCATGGAGATGGAGACGTTGGCTCACGACATTGCGACGGAAGCGAGACGTATAATCCTGTCCGCTCCCCGGAAATGATCGAACCAATTACTGCGGCCGACCGTGGCCGCAGGTTCACGCTGACAGCCCCATCCTATCCCATCATCCAAATTCTTGATGGGGCTTTCAGGCCGGCGGAGTTTACTCCGATAGTTTCCTCCGCCGGTGAAACAAATTTTGTGCGGGAAGACCCGTCAGAAAAATGGGAAGGAGGGGCTTCGGCCCCTCCGAGTATATTCTCGGAGGCGACCTGATATGACCGACTTCCACGTAAAGGAATGGAATGAGGCTCGCAGGAAGACTGCCATGCATATGCTGGTCCGGGCTGTCAAAATAGGTTGCAGCGAAACGGGAACGGATGTTGCTGTAAAAGGATCCTCTGTTTTTGGTAGTTTCTGGTGGCCGATCGTCAGGGATGCTGTTCTCGAAAGGGACGATCGCCATTGCAGAATCTGCGGCAATATGAACGATCTGCATGTCCACCACATTCTTCCGAGACATTGCGGCGGAGCCGACAATCCCGTCAATCTCATCACTCTGTGTGCGGACTGTCACATGGCTGCACACAGGAACAGGAGGACGGAATATAGGACAGATGAAAATCAGACAAGATTGGATTCATTTTCCGCGGAGGAAGTGAGGTCATGATCGGAAACACCTTAATGTGCAGAACTCAAAAGATCGTCGACTTGAGAATGTGTGAGAACACATGCTCTCTCGGGTTAAAGTCCCGGGTTGACGTAAAGTCAAAGAGACACACACAGACACACACACGCACACACAGACACACGCAAGCCAATATCATGTCGGACATACGCGGGTAAAAAACGGATTGCTGGGTAGTGAAAAAGGGGGAGTCCGCCGACGTCGGTCGCGCCCCCCTTTCGCTTACTTCCCGACGCATCCCAACCGCCCGAACCGACGTGATAGGTTAGTGGACGCTATGTCGGGGCATGACGGTCGTAACGACGACCGTCTGGCCCCGACAGAAAAAAGGAGAATGTGCGTGTGTGTGTCTGTGTGTGTCTCTTTGAAAATGGAGACGGAAAAATGGGAAGACCAACAATAACCTATGACGGTATCCTTGCAGCACTCAACAGAGAGTTCCTTTGGATATACGGACCTGTTCAGCCCGGAAGCAAAGAAAAGATAACATTAGCCGATTTCAGGAAGGTCTTGATCCTGGGAAAAATAACTACCTCGGAACGCAAAGTGCAGGAACTGTGGAAAATGATGGAGGATCTAGATTTCTTCATCAAGATCAACCAATCGAACAGCCGGCTCGTGGACCTCGCGGCCGTTGCGAAGGTACTTGGATATCAGAGCATTGAGAAAGTGGCTGGACCTAGAGCATGTATCGAAACAGGAGATAAGGCATGACTCCTTATGAAGGTATGACGGCAGTGATATACGTCCGCAGCTCCACCGACGACAAGGGGCAACGTCCCGACATGCAGGTCGAGGATTGCCGGAAGTTCTGCGACCTCAACAAGATGCAGGTCATGGAGGTATTCCGGGACGAGGGATTCTCCGGAGGAACCCTTGACCGCCCGGGACTGCAGCTCATGATCGGATACCTTATGACACATCAAGTGTCGATGATCGTGGCGCAGGACCCTACGAGGATCTCCCGTTCTAACGACGACATGGAGGCGCTGCTTAAAATCATCAAGCCGAGGGGGACGGTCCTCCGCTATACATCCATGCAGATCCGCCCGGAGGACGGGATGGAGAAGACGATCAATTACATCGCGACCAACCAAGGGGAGCAGTGGAGGGAGATGCACAGCCTCAAGGTCCGGAAGGGACTGAACTACGCAAAAAAGCACGGCACGAAGTCCGGACGGCCGATAGGACGGCCGAAAGTGGACATCGATATGGAGCTGGTCGTCGAGTGTGCCGCCAAAGGCATGACTATGTACGCCGCATCAAAAGCAATGGGCTATAGTTATTCGACGCTGCAACGTAAACTCAGAGAGAATGGTCTAATCACTTTGTTCAAGAATTGCGAAAAATAAATGCAAATTTCAGGCGTATGTGTTTACCCTCTTTACAACATCAGTCGTGCCCATGTGTACTATGTCCGATTTATTGATGATCCTGTCCATCGTCTTTTTGGGTATGCCTGCATCATCGGATATGACTGTCATGTAATATGGGGCCCCTGGCGTTCTATGATACTCTCCCTTACCTTCTATTAAACGTTCGGCCTCTACACTGAGCAAAGCTATGGACGCTTCAGTTCCGCGATCTTTGGCATGAACACTTAAAATGTAAATCGGACTCCTACCTACGCCGCCTGCTTCGATATATGCATCGAAAGTGAAATCTTCATCGCGGATTCTCTGAACAGTATTCAATTTACAGCGGGTTCCGAAGGACGTGTGTAAAATCTCCTTCAATTCCTCATTGAAAGTACTTCGAACGGTCTCTTTTCTGAGGAATATCAGATCTGATATCTGCTGTATCGTCTGTATGAGTGACTTCAGTGCCCTGCCAGCGTTGTTCCCGTTGCATCTGACATATACTTCTCCTTCGTCGAATTTTACACCGTTTGTATTGAGTATACGTCTCAGTATATCTTTCCTCACGTCTGTAATCTCGAAATCTTCATACGAAAGCCACATAGCAGTATGGCCGTCATCTGTGATGACCCATCCGTCTTCTTCTCTGTATTCCAGGACTATTCTGAACTCGTCTCCATCCGGGAAGAAATGGCCTGTATGCAACAATGTTCTGTTCATACCTAGTTCGGTGCATCCGGTATCGGCACACATCGAACGTCTTATCGCGTCGATCATCTGTTCGGATTTTCCAGTCACGGGAACCACTCTTCCAATTTTGTATTGTTCTCTTCCCCTTTGAAATATATGCTCATATCTGACATAAACACATCTACTGCTTTTTTCCATGTATCATACTTAGTTGTAATACTTGCATGAGCTTCTTCTTTTAGTCCGTCTCTCTGGGCTCTTTCTGTAATCCTGTGTATGTGGCAACCGGAAATGATGCTTCCATCCGGATTTTCATGGTTACCATGGAACCCATTGTATCTTGTGATAATATACATGGATCCTGAGGCACCTTTGTAACGGAGCAATACCGAAAAATTATTGTAATCTTTCGTCGAGACCCTTATATCCATATATGTTTCATATTCTCCCTCAAGCTTCACATTGAACCTGAGGTGCTTGTTTTCATGAGTGAGTTTGAAATCTTTCCGTTCGAAAGGGATGACCTTCACTGATTGGATCACCCCCTCTATCTCTTCTTCACGGATTATGGTCTTTCCGCGAATGTCGTCTGGATCAATCTCTACACTGCGTGCCATTGCTCTCAATCGACACCACACCGATGAGTATTGATATAATCATTGCTTCCGATATTTCTTCATAAGAGTTTAACGCAGAAAGTCTAGGGGTTACAGCCTCTTTTTACTATTCTGAAAACACTATTGACCAAAAACACAATCCGTTTAAATATTTCAACGATTTTTTCCTAAAATTTCCTTGTTAACCAAAAGGATTTCCTTTTGAATCATGACATTAACCTTTTGGTTAACGCCAGTCAAATATTATCTAAATACGCCCTGGAAGATAATGTCACGACCTCTCGACATCAGATCAGGCGGTCGGACCATTACCAATGTCAAATCACATCATCAACACGAAGCTCATGGCGGTTATCGCTGTCTCCGTCCTTTTTGCAGGCGGCGGTTTCATGATGATCTCCAGTATCGACGAGGCGGAGGCCGCCACGGCGACTGAGATCACGATCGCTCCCGGAATGAGATACACATACACGCCAACCTTCCCTGCAGATCTAACTCCCACTGTGACGATCAAGTCGCAGGGTGTAGGAACCGCCGGAACAGGCGGCACCTGGGGAACTTTCTCGAGCAAGACGCTGACAGTCAACGTCCCTGCGGGAACCGCTGTCGGAAGCCAGTATCAGGTTACACTGCTTGCTACGACTACCAATCCCACCCAGTCTGTTGAGATCCCGATCCTTTTCAACATCGTGGCCAACATGTCCGTTTCCGGATCCCAGGCCAACATCGTCACCGGAGGGACGGTCAATATGACCCCCACCGCAACCGGAATGGGAACCTTCACATGGGCTGTTACAGATGGCAAGACCCTGCCTGCCGGACTGACACTCAATACCACAACCGGCAAAGTAACCGGCACGCCTGCCGGAATGGGCGCACAGACGATCTATCTGACCGCAACGTCGAGCTTTGGCGAGTCGAAGGACCTCGTTGTTACTTTCACGATCCACAACAAGCTCGTGGCTACTAACGACCCTGCTGGAGGAGCAATATTCTATGTCTGAGCATAAACAGAGATTGATCGCGTCGGGAGCCTCCGCCGCGGTCATATCTCTTTTCATTTTATCTATGCTCGGATCTGCAGGCATAGCCTTCGCAGCGGACATTCCATCTGATGCCGAGATTCCGGACCAGGGAGAGTTCTGGTCGCTGAAGATCTACATGATGTTCAACGGATCCGATGCTGAAACAATCGAATGGGACTTCGGCGACGGATCGGCCGTGAGCACTGAATGGAATCCCTCGCACACATACCCTGAGCCGGGAGACTATATTGTTACTCAGACAGTATGGAACTCGTACAACGGTGGGTCCACTGCTGTGACGTACTATCTACTGCACGTCATGGGCAACCCTTACGTTGAATATGTCATGCCTGCCGGAGCTCCGGCAATGGACCGTGTCTATGTCGAGACACACGGCACAGCCGTCCAGCCTGCTGACCCTGTTTGGGAAGGACACAGCTTCTTGGGATGGTTCGCAGACGCTGAGTTGACCGTCCCGCTCGTATGGCCCGAAAACATGACAGCGCCCCTCACGGCGTATGCGTCCTGGTCCGATGTAGAGGTGGTTACGCACACTCTGACCATTAGAGGAACTGACGGCACAACAGTAAAAACCATAACTGTGTCCGACGGAGCAACGGCAGTCAAGCCGACCGCACCCGAAGGAAAGACCGCCACATACTATACTGATTCCGATCTTGTCGTCGAGTTCGACTGGTCTGCGCCTGTCACGTCCGATCTGATCATCTATAGGCTGATCGAAGACGCCGTTCCGGTGGACCCCACAGACCCTACTGATCCGACCGACCCGGCGGAAGATAGACAGACTGTCTTGATCAACGGTACAGAATTGGTCCTCATCGTTGTGTCCATCATTCTCGGCCTGGCGGCAATTGTTTGGAAACCAAGTATCGCGGTGGTCGCCCTGGTCCTTATGGCGATAGCAGCGGTCGGAGTCCTGGATATAGTGGACCTCCCGGAGCTGATCGATGGATTTGCGGGGGTAAAGGTATGAAGTCATCGGCCAAAACCCTGATGGCCCTGGCCTCCGTCTGTCTTCTGATGGCGGGGGCTGGGGTCACCCTCATAACATCTGCAGACGAATCGGATGCCCTAGTTGCCGGAGATTGGGAGTACACTCTCGATAGTACCTCGGCAGAGAATGCAACAATAACCAAATATAATGGAGCAGGAGGAGCCGTAACAATTCCTTCTGACATTGAAGGACACGTTGTTATAGAAATAGGCCAGCAGGCTTTCTACCAACGTACTGATGTTACATCCATAACAATTCCGGAAACTGTTAAGACGTTGGGTGTTCACGCTTTCGCTGGTTCAGGTCTAACATCCGTAATAGTTCCAGAAAGTGTTACTAAGATTCACTCAGCTTTCGAAGACTGCACAAGCCTGACATCCGCAACAATCACTGCAAGCACGAATTACAAAGTGTTTTCTGGTCCTATATTCAAAGGATGCACTAATCTCGTATCTGTAGAATTTGGAGAAAAAGTATTGAGAATGGGTGAAAGTACATTCCAGGGATGCACAAACCTGACTACTGTTTTAATTCCTGGTGTAAATTACATTGAAAAATACACCTTCGAAAAATGCACAAGCCTTACATCTATAGCATTTGGACACAATGTAACAACAATTGGTGAGAATGCATTCAAAGACTGCACAGCGCTGACCTCGGTAAACATACCGAACACCGTGAGCCAAATCTTTAATGGGGCATTCCAGGGATGCACAGCGCTGACTTCTGTAACCATACCGGACAGCGTAACAAAGATTTACAGTTACGCATTCTACGGATGCACAAATCTTGCAACAGCTAATGTTCCGAATACGACTACGATCAATTCTAATGCTTTCGGGACAAACACAGAGTTGATACGCTATGATTCTTGTAGCGTAACGTTTGATTCGACTGGTGGCAACGCCATCCCATCCATGTCTTGCAAAATCGGAGATGTGTATGGGGACCTCCCCGTCCCTACAAGGGAAGGATACAGATTTGATGGTTGGTACTATACTGAAGCGGACTCTACAGTCACAGGACCCATAGGATCTGACTGGACTGCATTCATGGACTTGACGCTCTGGGCCAAGTGGGTACCGCTTTTAGATATCCCGTACACGGCACCCTCCGGCGATGCAATCGCGACCGTCAACTGGAACTGGACGCCTACGGCGCTCTCTGGTGCTGTTGTGACTGTTTCAGGAGTTGACTGGCTTTCTGTCAATGGCACTAATGTCTATGGTGTACCGCCGTCAGCCGGAGAATATACCATAACGGTAACGATCACAAAGGCGGGATATGCAGACCTCACCGAGACGTTCGTCCTTACGGCAGTCAGCAAGCTCGTGGCGACCAACAACCCTGCAGGCGGAGCGATATTCTGGTTGTGAGGCACTTGATGAAAGCCATTGCCGTAGCAGCCGTGATCGCCGTCCTCATCGGAGGGATGTTCGTGCTCGTTGCCAGCGTCAGCGACAGCGAGGCCGCTTCCGTCAGGGCGATACACACCGCGCAGAACGGCAATGCAGTGGAGCTGACCGTAGACCTCAATTCCGGCGAAACGGTAATCTGGGATCTCGGTGACGGGCGGATCGTAAAAGGTCCGTCCGTCGAAACCACTTACTCTTCCGGATTCTACTCCATACAGGCGATTATCATATCGTCTACCGGTGCGACCGAGCACCTGCAGCGCTGGATAGGAGTATACGACAGCACACCAGCGACATCTGTCGCCAGGAACGATGAGTACCGATACTGCGTTTACACCGGTTCGGACCCCTCGCTCACAGTAAAAGACTCCTCCGGCAGGCTGGCATCGTGGCTTACCTACGATGCGGGCCATCGCATCGTTACCGGCGTCCCCAGGGACACAGGCACATATCACGTCTGGTTGAACGACAGATATTGGTCTATCGACGTAACCGATGCTCCGCTATCGGCCCCATGGGTTCGGTTCAGCGCATCGATTGCAGGTGAAAATATATCGGCATCCCCGACCGGGTCTGCCCAGGATTCCGTGACCAGATACTCCTGGTCCCTTATGGACCTGGGAGGATCGCTCGTGTCTGCCTTTGAGGGCAAGAAGCTCGCATTGACTGCAGAGCCTGGAATCTACATTCTCAAACTACAGCAGGTCGGACCGTCTGGTTCGGCAAGCTACTCACAGATCGTACAGATAATGTCCGTGTCAGAGCCTGAACCGGACGAGCCGGACGAACTGATTTCAATCTGGCCAATAGCACTGGGGGCGGCATCTGCGGTTCTTCTGCTTGCCTCTGCCGCGAGCCGCAGCATCTGGCCTGCGGGCGCAGCTCTCCTATGCGCCACAGTCGCAATTTTGATGGTGATCAAATGGATTTAAAGTACAAACACAGGAAAACAGCCGTCGCAACGCTTGCGGCGATGTCGGTGTTACTCATGCTGACGATTACCGCGGCCCCTCTTGCGGCCGCCGAGGAGGCAGAGGCCGACCCCACGGTAACTGCCGGACTGATAGACGACGGCACGACGAACGCAATCAAGTGGTGGCTGAGGGTTATCCCCGGAACATCCTCTGCGATGGGAATCTACGACTATTACAATCAGGACAACGGACGGACGGACGTCGGTGCCGGCGATAATGACGCGATTAAAGCGTACGCCAGGAACGTGGATGCACAGCGTTCGGCCGAGCAGCAGTACAATCTGCTGATGGTCGCGTCCGACCTTGTCCGCAACGACGCACAGACGTGGAAGCTCACCGATGCCTATCTGAACCGCGCGGCGGAGATAGCCGCCGGGTCGGTATGGTACGAGGGAGCGAAGTTCGACGCGGACGGCATCCTCGAGTTCGGCGGAGTGTACGACTCCGTCTCTACCGGGAATCTGAACACCCAGGACGTCCTCGATCGCGCGGTAACAGTATCCGTCGATCTGCGCGACGAGTGGGATGCCACCAACTACGGTGGCACCCTCCAGATCCAGCTTATATGGGACAACGGCGGCACCGGGAACGCAGCAACGACGCTGCACGTCGACTTCTGCACCCTTGCCGTTGTATCAGGTACTGACAACGTCGTCTACCTCTCGCAGACCGTCGGTGACGACGCTTCGCCCGAGAACTCGACGATCTGGGCATACACTAACGCCGGGACGATAACTCCGATAGCGGCAGGGTCCTCAGCAATCCCCCTGACCAAGGGAGCGAACGATGTTTCATCGTTGCCTTCCGGCTTCTATGTCCTTTCCCCCGGCACATATGGGGGCCCGTTCATGTCTTCCGTTTCCGAGAACGCCGCTCCCGTGAAGGGCGTAATGGGCATAGTATGCGACGACTCCTACGGATATGCTTTCGTTTCGGGAGATAAGATAGGCATAAACTGGAACGGAACGATGGTCGATAGCAATACTCTAGACTTCGAAATCACCGGATGCGACGAGCCTCAGAACTCGCACGGATCTCCCGCGGCCTTGGTGCGCTCCTATGGAGAGTACTACGACCAGCTCACAACCTTGCTGTACGAGGCTGCCGAGTCCGCCCAGGTGATGTGGACCATTTCGGCCAACACCCATACGAGCAATCTGCTGCTTTCCCCCTCGTCGCTGATTCCTCACCTGAAGAACGTGGGCGTCGACGCAGAGCAGAGCTACGCCATGTACGTAATGGCGCTCGACCAGATCGGCCAGTACAATTCCGCCTATGGCGGAGTCTTGAAGGACGGGATGACCAAGATCTCCGCGCAGTCTCTCGACCTGTACTGCCACGGGAGCATCTATGCACCCGACGGTACTGCTATCGCAGAGAACGTGATATTCACCCCATACGTCTATCTGAAAGATTGGACGATATACTCCGGACAGAACAACACGTTCGGCCAGGACGGTATGGTCATGGTCTGGGATGCGGCTGTTACAGCCGTAGGATGGACCGCGGCATCGACCACCGGCAACTATCAGAGCATCGTCGTCCAGAAGGGCGCTTACTTCCTTCCTGACGAGATAATCTACGGAGGTGCCCAGGTCCCAAGCCTACACCTGGACGTTGAAGAGGTCCAGCGCATCTCTGTATTCGAGGAGCTCGACTGGGACCGCTCAGACGCGCCCAAGGTGCTTTCCGCATCGACATTGATCATGATAATAGTCATCGAGCTTGGTGCGATCGTCGCTTTGATCGGATACATCGTCAAAATGCCTGCGCTGATCGTCATAGGGCTGGTGGTGGCGCTGATCGGCGTCGTAGCAAGTGATTGGATTGCACGTGTCGCACTCGGTAACGAGGACCCGTGGGGCTGGTTGCCGTGGGGGCTGTGAATGAAAGCTCTCGCAGCGCTCGGCCTCATCGTCCTCGGCACCGGGATACTCCTGCTGGCCACGGGCTACCTAGGTTATTGGATAGAGCAACTGGGGGCGATGCTGTGACCTCGTCCACTACTGACAGGTCGCGCACCGTGATGGCAGTAATGGCCCTCTGCATCCTGCTGGGTGCAGGCGGTCTGATCATGATCGGTACGGATGAGGCCTCGGCGGCGGTCTCCGGAGACTGGGAATACACCCTATCTTCGGGAAAGGCTACACTGACCAAATACAACGGCATCGAAACACAGATCATAATTCCGGCAGAGATTGAAGGTTATATAGTCACAAATCTCGCCGACAGCTGTTTAAGAAATCAGGATAAGATTACGTCGATAACGATACCCGACAGCGTCACCTCAATCAGCAGTTATGCGTTCTACGGCTGCACGAGCCTGACGTCGATAACGATACCCGACAGCGTCACCTCAATCGGCATTAACCTGCTCAATGGATGCACGAGCCTGACTTCTGCATCTATATCTAATTCCGTTAAAAATCTAAAGGAATCTATATTTTACGGATGCACGAGCCTGACGTCAGTCTCAATCGGAAACAGCGTAACGTCCATCAGCACCTCTGCGTTCAATGGCTGCACGAGCCTGACGTCGATAACGATACCCGACAGCGTCACATCCATAGGCAACTATGCGTTCATTGGCTGCACAGGTCTGACGTCGATAACGATACCCGACAGCGTCACCTCAATCGGGAGTTCTGCGTTCAATGGCTGCACAGGTCTGAC
>ENA-UOOH01003590-UOOH01003590.1-fermentation-metagenome-genome-assembly--contig:-NODE-3590-length-11624-cov-4.004063_pt1 | contig 11624 bp, 12 predicted proteins | sample MGYA00245778_ERZ724025 | MGnify/ENA primary metagenome ERZ724025 (study PRJEB28704, sample SAMN03018313) | fermentation metagenome | biome: anthropogenic terrestrial biome; feature: soil; material... | reverse complement strand
TTGATTATATCTCAACTAACTCTGAAACTGGCACAAGGATCGGGGGGCAGGTCAGGGGCGCCGGAGGAAAAACCCGAGATATCGCTGCAGCTGTACCGGGATGACGCGCCCGTTGGCGACGCGGTATCCCTCGACGGCCTGGTGGACACCACCCTGCAGGAGGACGGCTCCGGCGAGTTGAGCGCGTGGCAATACACTTGGAAGAACCTACCGCGCTTTGCCGAGGATGGTGAGACCGAGTACACGTACCGCTTTGAGGAAGTCGATGTACCCGATGGCTACGCCGCGCGCATGAGCGCAGACGGCACGGTGCTGACCAATTTGTTGATTCAACCCGCACAGGTCCAGGTATCCGCTAACAAGGCCCTGTCCGGCGGCAGTATGTCGGCGGGTCAATTCTCCTTCACCCTGGCGGATGAAGAGGGGAACGTGCTGCAAACCAAGCGGAACGACGCGCAGGGCAATGTGGTGTTTGAGCCCATCGAGTTCACTGAGCCGGGCGACTATCGCTATCAGGTCACCGAGGTCGCGGGCAGCGACCCACGTGTAACCTACGATACCTCGCGTTATGTGCTCAACTTCCACATTGGTGTGGGCGACGACGGGCGGTTGACCCGCCTGCTGCCCCAGGTGTGGAAGAATGGCGAACCCATCGGCGAAAACGCGCCGCTGCGCTTTGCCAACAGCATACGCTACGAATCTATCAGCGTTGACCCGGGCGAAGGCGTAAAAATCGTGCAAAACGCCGCCCTCAAGCCCGGCCAGTTCTCCTTCGTGGTGAAGGATGCGGGGGGCAACACGCTGGAGACTGTCACCAATGACGCCCAGGGCAGGATATCCTTTAGCAACCGCCGCTTCAGCCGCGCGGGCACCTTCCTCTACACCATCACAGAGGTGGCGGGCGAGGACAAGCACATGCAGTACGATGATACGGTCTACCGGGTCATCATCAAGGTAAGCGATGTGGCAGGCGGTCTGGACGCGGGGGTGAGCCTGGAAAAGGACGGTGTGCCCTACAGCGGCGAGATAAGCTTCACCAATACCATGAAGCTGCCCAGCACCGGCGACAGCGCCATGCAGCGCGTCTCGTACATCGCTCTGGCTGCCCTGGCATTGCTTGGGATGTACTGGCTGCTGATACGGCGCAGGCAGGCAAATTAGCGGCATTTTCTGTCCGAGGAGAGTCTGTTGTGTGCTTCCTCTGCCCGGGAAGAAATAGAGATGTCCATCAAAAGGGGCTATGGCCGTTCAACGCCATAGCCCCCCTATCATCTGATCGGTGTAGCCCGCTCATTGCTACAAGCGGCGCCCATCCAGATATTGCTTGATGCGCTCCATCGCCCGGCGCAGCTGCGCGGCCTCGGGCAGCATCACGATGCGCAGGTGGTCCGGGGTGTCCAGCTCAAAGCCGCTGCCCGGGATGACCAGCACGTTGGTGGCGTGCAGCAGGTCCATGGCGAAGGCGCGGTCATCGGTGATGCCAAACAGCTGCGTGTCCAGCTTGGGGAATAGGTAGAAGGCCGCGGCGTTGGGCACAACGCTGACGCCCTGGGTGCGGCCCAGCACCTCCAGCGTGGCGCTGCGCTGCTCATACAGGCGGCCGCCCGGGCGCACCATGGCCTGGGTGCTCTCGTTATCCTGCAGGGCGGCAGGCACCACCAGCTGCATCAAGGTGTTGGCGCACAGGCGCATGGCGGCCAGCTGGGTCAGCCCGGTGAGGATTTCCTTGGTCTGTTTCCGGGGGCCGCTGACCACCATCCACCCGCAGCGGAAACCGCACACATTGTGGGATTTGGACAGCCCGTTCATGGTGATGACCGGCAGGTCGGGCGCCAGCGATGCCGTGGACGTATGTGTGGCGCCGTCAAACAACAGGCGGTCGTAAATCTCGTCAGAAAAGACCAGCAGCCCATGCTGGCGGGCGATATCCAGCAATTCCTCCAGCACGGGCGCGGGGTAGAGCGCGCCCGTGGGGTTGTTGGGGTTGATGATGAGCAAAGCGCGGGTGCGCGGGGTAAGTTTGCGGCGGATGTCCTCCGCGTCCGGGTACCAGCCGACGGATTCGTCGCAGCGGTAGAACACGGGCTTGGCATCCATCAGGCGCACGGTGTTGCTCCACAGGGTGTAGCAGGGGGCGGGCAGCAGCATCTCATCACCGGGGTTGAGCAAAGCGGTCAGCGCCATGTGGGCCAATTCGCTCACGCCGTTGCCCAGGTAGATGTCGTTCATCGCCAGCCCCTGGATGCCCTTTTGCTGATGATAGCTGAGGATGGCCTGCCGGGCGTCGGCCATGCCGCGCAGGTCGCTGTAGGGCACGGCGCGGTCCATGCCGCTCAGCAGGGCCTGGCGCAGGCTGTCAGGCAGGCCAAAGCCAAAGGTGCCGGGGTTGCCGGTGTTAAGCTTGAGCACATCCTGGCCTTCGGCCTGCATCCGCAGCGCCTCCTCAAACAGCGGCCCGCGGATATCCGAGCGGACGTCGCGCATGCGCATCGCTCGCGTGGTCATCAATATGTCCTCCTTTGGTGAATGGCCGCCCGCCTCCATCGGGGGAGGAGGGTCAGCGGTATGCACGTGACGATTTTCCAACCCCACTGTATCATTGATGTTTCTCGGCGTCAACGGCGGTCATTGCTATGCAAATCGCCAATCAGATGATATGATACGCCTATCACACCACGAGCAGGAGGCGCCATGCGCATCATCATTGTAGGCGGCGGCAAGGTGGGCCACACGCTGGCCGAACATCTGATTGAAGAAGGGCACGAAATCACCATCATCGACCGCAGCGAGGTGGTTATTCAGCGCAGCATGGACGAGCTGGACGCCCTCACCATCCAGGGCAGCGGCGTCAGCGCCGGCACCCTCACGGAGGCCGGTGTGCAGCAGGCGGATATCGTCATCGCGGTCACCATCTCGGATGAAATCAACATGCTGTGCAGCCTGCTGGCCAAGCGGCTGGGCGCGCAGTATACCATCAGCCGCATCCGCGACCCGGAATATATGAAGAGCCTGTCCTTCCTCAAGAAGGAACTGTGGATTGACTATGCCATCAACCCGGAGCGCAACACGGCGCTGGAAATCAGCCGCATCTTGCGCTACCCCTTCTCCGGCGGGGTGGAGACCTTTGCCCGCGGCCAGGTGGAGATGATGGATTTCCGCCTGGGGCCGGAGGACGGCCTGATTGGCATCCGCCTGCAGGACATGGAGAAGCGGCGGCCGGACCTGCCGCGCGTGCTCTACTGCCTGGTGGAGCGCAATCACGAGGCGCTGATTCCCAAGGGCGACTTTGTCTTTGAGGAGCACGACCGGGTGTTCGTTGCCTCCGACATCAAGACCATCACCGGCTACTTCCGCGCGCTGGGCAAGAACACCGAGCGCGTGCACAAGGTGATGATCATGGGCGGCGGGCGCATCGCCTACTACCTCACGCAGATGCTGTTGGAGATGAAGGTGCAAGTCTCCATCATCGAGATTGATCCGGAGCGGGCGCGCACGCTGAGCGAAGCCTTTCCCTCGGCCAACGTCATCCTGGGCGACGGTACGGACAAGGAGCTGCTGCTGTCCGAGGACATCGGCACCTATGATGCCTTCATCACGCTGACCGGGCGGGACGAGGAGAACATCATGGCCGGCCTTTGCGCCAGGCAGAACAATGTTCGCAAGGCCATCGTCAAGAGCAACCGCGACCACTACACCGATATGCTGACGGCGCTGGGCATCGACAGCATCTTAAGCCCCCGGCTGGTGACCGCAAACACCATATTGCGCGCGGTGCGCACCCGCATGAACGCCGAAGCCGCCCAGGCCGTGCAGCGCATGTACCGCCTGATGGATGGCGATGCCGAGGCGCTGGAGTTCATCGTGCACAAGGATGACCCCTTCATCCACAAGCCGCTCAAGGACCTGCGTTTCCGCCCCAACGCGCTGCTGGCCGTCATCGTGCGCGGCACCCAGGTGCAGGTGCCCAGCGGCAACAGCACGCTGGAGCCGGAGGACCGCGTCATCGTTATCACGCTCCACAGCGGCGTCACCGCCCTTGACGAAGTGATTCTGTGAGGCATCGATGAACAGAAGACTGGTGCTGCACATGCTGGGAAAACTGCTGCTGCTGGAGGCAGCGCTGCTGGTGCCCTCGCTGCTGGTGGCCTATTACTACCAGGATGACCCGATGCCGTTCTGGTATACCATCGGCATCGTGCTGGCGGTCAGCATCCCGCTTTATCTGGCCAAGCCCAATGACGGGCTGGAGCTGCACGCCCGGGAGGGCTTTGCCGTGGTGGGCCTGGCCTGGGCGTTGCTTGGTGCCTTTGGCGCGTTGCCTTTCATGTTTTCGGGGACGACGACCTACTATTGGGATGCCTTTTTTGAGACGGTGTCGGGCTTTACCACCACCGGGGCATCCATTTTGCCCCAGGTGGAGTCGCTGCCCCGCTCCATTTTGTTCTGGCGCAGCTTCACCCACTGGGTGGGCGGCATGGGCGTGCTGGTGCTCACCCTGGCGCTGATGCCCCGCATCTCCCAGCACACCACGCATCTGGCCCGCGCAGAGAGCCCGGGCCCCAGCTATTCTAAGCTGCTGCCCCGCATGAAAGATACCTCCCGTGTGCTGTATCTGCTGTACGCCAGCATGACCATTGTATTGTTTGTGGCGCTGCTGGCCAGCGGCATGCCTTTGTTTGACAGCGTCATCCACGCCATGGGCACAGCGGGCACGGGCGGCTTTTCCAGCCGCAACCTGTCCGTGGGCGCCTACAACAACCCGGTGGCCGAGATGCTCATCATGGCATTCATGTTCCTGTTTGGCACCAACTTCTTCGTGTATTTCTGCCTGCTGCGCGGCGACGGGCTCAAGGCCTTCCGCAATGAGGAGCTGCGCGCCTACTACGGCATCGGTCTGGGCGCCATCGCGCTGATTACCATCAGCATATTGCCCCACTATGGCGATGTGTGGACGTCGCTGCGCCACGCCAGCTTTCAGGTGGGCTCCATCATGTCCACCACCGGCTACGCCACCGACAACTTCGACCTATGGCCGGAGTTCTCGCGTATCCTGCTGCTAACGCTGATGTTAATCGGCGCCAGCGCCGGCAGCACCGCCGGCGGCATCAAGGTGGTGCGCACCGTGCTGATGGGCAAGGTGGTACGCCGGGAAGTGGTGCACACGCTGCACCCCCGCAAGGTGGAGGTGGTCAAGCTGGATGGCAAGGCGGTGCCCGAAGCCACGCTCAGCCAGGTGGGCATCTTCCTGTTTGTGTATTTCGCGCTGCTGATGCTGGGCACGCTGATCGCCTCATTAGATGGGCACGATTTCATCAGCTGTTTTTCCGCCACGGCCAGCTGCCTGTCAAACATCGGCCCCGGCCTGTCTCTGGTGGGCCCGCACGGCAACTACGCCGGATTCTCCCCTGCTATCAAATACATGTTTTCCTTCCTCATGCTCGCGGGCAGGCTGGAGTTCTTCCCGCTGCTGGTGCTGTTTGTGCCCAGCCTCTGGCGTAGGGGCTAATGAGGCGCGCTGCCCGGAGGGAGCGATATGATTGAAATCGGTTCAATGGTCTGGGGCGTAACGGATATCGCCCGCGCGGTGGCGTTCTGGCAGGCGGCGCTGGGGTATCGGCTCAAGTACCCCGCCAGCGATGACTGGGCCATTCTGGTGCCGCGCGAGGGACGAGGCATCCAGCTGTCGCTCAACCTGGTCTCCTCACCCCATGCCAGGCGGCATCACATCGACCTGTTCGCCGATGACCAACAGGCCGAGGTGGCGCGCCTGCTGGCGCTCGGCGCCACGCGGATGGATTGGGACTACCCGCCCGACGCCGACTATGTGGTGCTGCAGGACCCGGACGGCAACCCCTTCTGTGTGGTGCAAAAATAACGCCAGGACATGCAAAAGGTCAACCAACGGAGAATGCCGAAGGTTGACCTTTTTATTTGCGTACGACGCCCTTACGGCTTGGGCTTCGCGTCGTCCGAATACAGCAGCGTCAGCGTCTTGGCGCCGGCGGCGCCGTCCACGCTCAGGCCGTTCACCTCCTGGAAGGAGCGGACCGCGTTCTGTGTGCCCTTACCGAACTGGCCGTCGTTGGCGCCGTCGCGCAGGTAGCCCAGCTGCACCAGGCGGTCCTGCATGCGGCGCACCTGGTCACCGGCGGAGTTGAGCTTCAGCGTGGGGATGTCCGTGGGTGAGGGCGTCATCTCAAAGTTGGGCACCGGCGTCTCGGTGGGCGGCGCGGTGGCCATCACCACGGGCGTTGGCGGCGGCGTGGGCGTGATGTTGTCCAGCGCCTCGTCGATGGTGTTCAGCTGACCCTGGGGCGGCAGGCTGGGCTGCACAGGCGTGGGGGCAGCGGGGCCGGTCGGCTGTCCGCCGCGACCCAGCATGATGGATAAAAACCCTGCCGTGAAAATCAGCAGAACCACAATCACAATCAGCAGCTTGTTGGCTGCCGACATCGGTCGCCTGTCGGGCGGTTGGTTATACTGCATACGATTTCCTCCTTCGCGCGTGCGGGAATCAGGCCTCTTCCAGTGCCAGGCGCTTCATGTCCTCGCCCTGGGCTTCGATGGTCAGCGCGTCAATCACTTCATCCAGGTCGCCGTCCATAAAATCGGTGATGCGGTGCAGCATCAGGCCGATGCGGTGGTCGGTCACCCGGCCCTGGGGAAAGTTGTAGGTGCGGATGCGCTCGCTGCGGTCACCGGTGCCGATCTGGCCGCGGCGGTGCTGGGCATAGGCGGCGTCCTGCTCTGCTTGCTTGTGCTCGTACAGGCGGCTGCGCAGCACCTTCATGGCCTTCTCCTTGTTCTTGAGCTGGCTCTTTTCATCCTGACAGGTCACCACCAGGCCGGTGGGCAGGTGGGTGATGCGCACGGCGGAGTCCGTGCGGTTGATGTACTGGCCGCCGTGGCCGCTGGCGCGATAGGTGTCGATGCGCAGGTCGCCGGGGTTGATGTCGATGTCCACCTCGTCCACCTCGGGCAGCACGGCCACGGTGGCGGTGCTGGTGTGGATGCGGCCCTGGCTTTCGGTGCTGGGTACACGCTGGATGCGGTGCACCCCGCTTTCAAACTTCATGCGGCTGAAGGCGCCGGCGCCCGACAGCGTGAACACAGCCTCCTTCACGCCGCCCAGCTCAGTCTCGTTGAGGCTGATGTATTCCACCTGCCACCCGTGTCGCTCGGCGTATCGCGCGTACATGCGCATCAGCAGCGCGCCAAACAGGCTGGCCTCATCGCCGCCGGCACCAGCGCGTATCTCCATCACCACGCTGCGCTCGTCATTGGGGTCGCGGGGGATGAGGTGCCGCCGGAGCCGGTCGCGCAGTTCGTCCTCACGGGTTAACAGCTGGGGCAGCTCCTCCTGTGCCATGTCGGCCATTTCCGGGCTGTCCAGCAGCTCGCGGGTGGAGGCAATCTCTTCTCGCAGCTTGCTGTATTCACGCCAGTCGGTCACCGCCTGCTCCAGGCCGGCGCGCTCCTTCATGAGGGCCTGCCAGCGGGGCAGGTCCATGATGATGTCGTTTTGAGAGCAGGCGACGCCTAACTCCTCATAGCGCTCGTCCATCCAGACGAATTGGTCATCCAGTGAAGGCATGTGTTCCTTTCCATTGGGCCGCCAGTGTGCGGGGCAGCCCGCCAGCATCATCGTACACGCTGATGGCGTCAAAATCAAGCGCGGCCATTGCTTGTACGGCCTCCGCCTGTCCATCGCCCAGCTCCAGCAGCAGCCAGCCATGGGGAAGAAAGTGCAGCGGTGCCACCGCCATCAGGCGGCGGTAGAAGGCCAGGCCGTCGCCGCCCCCATCCAGCGCCAGGCGCGGCTCACGCTGCACTTCCGCTTGCAGGCTGTCCAAGTCCTTTGTGGGGATGTAGGGCGGGTTACAGCAAATCATATCATAGCGCGCGTCCCCAAAGGGCAAAAACAAATCGCCCAGCGCAAAGTTTACATCCAACTGGTGCAGCGCCGCGTTTTCCCGCGACAGCGCGATGGCCTCCGGCGCGATATCCCCGGCCCATACAGCTAGCCCAGGCTGATGCGCCTTCAGGCTGATGGCGATGGCCCCGGAGCCGGTGCACAAATCCAGCACACGCTGACCGGGACACAGGCGCAATAGCGCCTGCTCGCACAGCACCTCGGTATCATTGCGGGGGATCAATACGGGCGGCCGGGTCAGCAGCCGCAGGCCCATGAAATCCGTCTCGCCCAGTATGTATTGCAGGGGCTCGCGCTGCATGCGCCGGGCAATCAGGCGGTCGTAGTTCTCCTGCTCGCTTTCCGTCAGCGGGCGGCTGCCCCGGGCCAGCACCTCCAGCCGCTTGAGCGACAGAACGCCGCCCATCAGCCAGGCGGCGTCTATCTCCGGGTCGGGTACGCCGGCGGCCGCCAGACGGGCAGAGGCTTCCCTCAGCGCCTGGCGGACCGTCATGCGCTGGCCGCGGCGGCTTCGGCTGTGCTGTCTGCCTCCTTGGCGACGCGCACATAGCCTTCCGGCGTGCGCTCGCCCTCGGGCAGGCCATGCAGCGCCGCGTTCATGGCCGCGATAGCCACCTCCAGCATCGGCAGCGAAGGCTCCCGCGTGGTCAGGCGCTGCAGCTGCATGCCGGGCCAGCGCAGGGCATGCGCCCACTTGCCATCGGCATGGGCCAGGCCCTTTAGTATCTCGTAGCTGATGCCCGCCACCAACGGCAGCAGCAGCAGCCGGCTGAGGATGCGCACCAGGTAGTTGCTGCTCATGTCATAGGCAAAGACGCTGAATATTGCCTGATCCAGCACCGAATAGAACAGGATGGAGAACACGAACGTTATCAGCAGGAAGCTGGTGCCGCACCGCGGGTGCAGGCGGGAGAAGCGCTGCGCGTTCTCCGGCGTCAGCGGCTGCTCGGCCTCGTGGGTGTATACGGTCTTGTGCTCGGCGCCGTGGTATTGGAATGTCTTTCGCATGTCGGGAATCATGCCGCACAAAATCAGGTAACCCACCAGAATCACCGTGCGAATCAGGCCGCTGACCAGGTTGACCGCCAGGTGCGACCAGCCCGCGGCGCGCAGCGCCTGGGCAGGCGCGTTGGGCAGCAGCACAAACAGCCCCACCGACAGCGCCATGGCCAGCACCACCGCCAGGCCCATCACCACCTTGTCCACGCCCTTGCCCAATTTCTTGGCCAGCCACTTTTCAAAGCGGGTTGGCTCCTCATCCATGATGCCGCTCATCTCGCCCGAGTCGGTCAGCACCTTCATGCCCAGGCTCATCATCAGCACCATGTTGACCGCGCCGCGAATCAGCGGCAGGCCCATCCATTTGTGCTTCTTGGCGGGGGATTGGTAGGGGTCGCGCTTGACGACAATGCTGCCGTCCTCACGGCGAACAGCCACGGCAATCCACTCGGGCGCTTTCATCATCACGCCCTCCAGCACCGCCTGGCCGCCGATATCGGGCCTCCTGCCCGCCTTGCGTTCATCAATTGACATCATGTACCTCGAATATTTTGTTGCAGATCGACCGATTTCGTCGTCGGTCGATATAAAAAGTCGAGGCAGACCGCCCGCTGTTCATGCGGCAGTCTGCCCCTGTGGCTGCGCGGGGAATCAGATTCCGTAGCGCTTCTTGAAGCGGTCGACACGCCCGCCGGTATCCACCAGCTTCTGCTTGCCGGTATAGAAGGGGTGGCATTTGGAGCAGATATCCACGCGCATTTCCTTGCGGATGGAGCCGGTCTCAAATGTCTCACCGCATACGCAGCGGACGACCGCCTTTTCATACTTGGGATGAATGTCCTGTTTCATGTGGGTTTTCACCTCGCTCGCGCTGAGTTTTCGGTTCCATGGCGCGCAACCATGAGCCGTCTTCCCAGTATATCAGCGGTTTCATCCAAAAGCAAGCAAAAAATCACGGTTTGCCGCTTGCGGCGGGCATTGTCCCTTCCATGGCCTGATGGTATGATGACGCCATGAAAAATGCTGATGAAACACGCCCGGTGGACCCGTTTTTTGAGCAGGTGTACGCCGTGGTTGCCCGCATCCCGCCGGGGCAGGTGATGGCCTATGGGCAGATTGCCCGCGTGTTGGGCTTTCCCCGCAGCGCGCGGCAGGTGGGGCGCGCCATGCGCCACTGCCCGGACGGCCTGCCCTGGCAGCGGGTGGTGATGGCCAATGGCGACATCACAGGCGGTGTGTACGCGCCCCTTCGCCGCGCCATGTTGGAGCAGGAGGGCGTGTACTTTCTGCCCGACGGCCGGGTGGACATGGCGCGCTGCCGATGGCAGGGCAAGCCGGAAGACACAGAAAACAAGTAACCGGGCGCTGCAATCGAGCGCCCGGTTATTTCATGAGATAATGCGGCTTACTTCACGCGGGTCAGCGTGATGCCTTCGCCTGCATCACCAATGCCGCTGGCCAGCGTCAGCTTGTCACCGGAGATGCTGAACTCGGTGCTGTCGTCCGTCACAACTTCGCCAATCTTGGTGGTCATGGTCAGCTTGTTGCCGTCCACCTTGTAGGTCACCTGTGGTGTATCCTTCAGGGATTCCTCCACCTGCGCGTCGGGGATGCCGGCGGCCTTCATCTGCTCCCTGGCAACCTCCTCCAAGTTTTTGCCGCCCATGGTGAGAAGCAGCTTGCCGTCCTTGGTGAACTCATACACCACGTCGCCCGCGAGGGCACCCATTTCACCCATGCCCATCTGCTCGGCCAGGTCAGGGGCGCTCCACTTGCCCTCAATGGAGGCTTTGCCGCCGCTGCACGCGGTCAGCAGGATGGCGACCAGCGCCAGCGAAAGAATGGTGACCAAAGTTTTCTTGGTGTTCATACATGTTCTCCTATTCTTGTTGTATGGATAGTTGCTTGGCTTGCGCGATATCCGGAGGGGAGGCGCACGCCGCGCAGTATACCACAAATTTGTTCGAAAGTTGCCAATCTCTTGTTTCTTGTATGCCTGCCGGGCCCTACTCCATGGGCTGCGCCATCAGGGCAATCAGGCGCCGGGCGGCGGGGTCGCTGCTTTCCCCCACATAGGAGCCATCCTCCCGCAGCAGCGTCATCTTGCTCTGCCCGTCCCGCTCATAAAGGGCGAACAGCAGTTGGGAACCCGCGTCCGTCTTGTCAAAGCGCGTTTCAAACGCCTGCTCTTTGAGCAATGGCAGCTGTGCCTCGATTTGGGCCAATGGTTCGGCCGGCATGGGGGCCAGGGTAACCGGTGAGGGCACATCCGGGATGAGCCCGGTGCCATTCAGGCCATAGGTGCGCAGGAAGTCGAGCACCCGGTCGGGGTCATGCTTGATATCGTTGTCCAGCATCCTCAGGTCAAATTGCAGCCTGGTGCCGTCGCGCTGCAGGGTCACCACGGTGTCGCTGTATACCCAGGCGCCGTAGAAGCGCGCCATCATGATGATATCACGCTCCTCCTGCGCCCGGGCGGGCGTCATCCCCACGAGGAGCATCAGCGCCGCCAGCATGGCTGATATGCGTTTCATCATCGTTTCATCCTCCTCTCCGTTGCGTTGTTACCCCTATGACGGCGGGCGGGGAGAAAAAGTTCCATATCGCTAAAAAGAATTTTTGCGGGTGATCCGCATCAGTAACCATCCACCGGCATAGCCGGTGGCTTTTCATATGCGGGCATAGCCCTAGA
>ENA-UOOH01003589-UOOH01003589.1-fermentation-metagenome-genome-assembly--contig:-NODE-3589-length-11633-cov-2.956901_pt1 | contig 11633 bp, 9 predicted proteins | sample MGYA00245778_ERZ724025 | MGnify/ENA primary metagenome ERZ724025 (study PRJEB28704, sample SAMN03018313) | fermentation metagenome | biome: anthropogenic terrestrial biome; feature: soil; material... | reverse complement strand
AGCGTCCTTCGCGCCACCCTGAGCGGACGAAATGCCAAAGGGGGTCGCCGCCCCTGGCTTTTACGTCTTCATTTTCGTTAAGATAGTTTTCCCGATCAAAAAGTTGGCTTCGCTTGATCGTGATGTAGTCCAGAATGTCTCGAATAATTCTGATCATGGCGCTCGCTTCATCCAATTGCCCAACCGCCTTAAAGGCTCGGTGATTCGCCAGCTTGTGCTCGAGAAAACATCATCCAAAGTTTTCTCCAAATCAAGCCGCTGTGCTTCAAGATGGCTTTTATATCCTTGGCAAATTTCCTTTTCTTTTTTTTCTTGCTGGTATGCTGCTTCTAACTCTTCAGCTCGACAGGTCTGGAAGACCATGTAATTCTGCGTTTGGTCCATTAGTCGCTGAATGAACCTATCGCTCAGCTTGAGAGGTTGCTTGACCTTTCCAGACCTGGAACGCAAACCTTGAAGCATCGCAAGCCATTGAGGCGTATGTGTTTCTGCGAGCCATTTTTCTTTGAGGTCTGCCTGGGCTCGCCCAACCAGATCTTCTCTCCTCCCTGGAGACTCGATCAAATTGGACATCGCCTCAACCCATTCATCGGTACTCGTTGCAAGCAAACCATTCGACCCGTCGGTAATAACGGATTGGTAGGGTGCAATGTTTGAAGCAATGGTGGGTAAGCCCAGTGCCGTGTATTCAAAAAACTTTATAGGGCTCTTTGCCCGGTTGAATAACGAATCTGATAAAGGGGCCAGGCCAAAAGTAGCATTAATCTTTTTGATCTTCTCAGGAAAATCTTGATAAACAAATGTTTCGGAAGGAATATGTCTGACCGGGAATTCAAAGGAATAATCTGTGGGGACGGGAATCCCATAAAGGACATATTCAAGCTTCCCGGGGTATTTTGCATAGGTCTGCTTGAGTGCTTCGGCAATAACGGGCAGGTCAATGATGTGTGAGGGCGACCCAAAGAAGAGAATTGTGACCTGGTCCTCCTTCGGCTTTGCCGAAAAAGGCCTGATTCCCCAAAGATTGAGATCCAAATAATTTGGTACAACATGGATTGGAGCTTCCGCCAGGTCATTAATCGATTCCTTAAGTGTATTAGTGGGGACGGTGATCGCGTCCACCTCCTGAAGGAGACTCAATAGTGAGAGGAGTGTTGGAGCATAAACACCAGAAATAAAATCCGGGTGATTTTCGGGCAGGTCGAATAGGTTGTCGTCCAGGTCCAGGACGCAAGGTTTTTTGTGTTGGCAGGCAATGGAAACGAAGGCTTCGCATTCCTTTGCGTACTTAACCGCCTCTCGGCTGATATAAAAAATGTCGTATTGGCTCATGCTGGCTTGGCTGGCAACCACTTCATTCGGTGAAAAAAAATCGGTTTGTACGCCTGCGTGATACGCAGGGCCAATTAGCCTGTAATGATCAATTGCGCTTAGATGAGTTGATGGTGTAAGGTAGGCGATACGCATAGGAGATTGCTTATAATCTGTTGCCTGGAAGCTACAACTTTTATTAAAGTGTAAACCATCCCGTGAATAGGTTGTCCCAATAGAGTGCAAATTTGAGCGGTCCGGAGTAGATGAACAATGCTAGTGTGACTGCCAGGACCAACGCTCGCAAGGCTCGGTGGTTAATACTCTCGATCACCTTGGTAACACCAAGATACGCTATTCCAAGAACCGGAAAGAGATATCTTCCTTGCAGCCCACCGGTATGGGCATAGTTGTACGCTAGTTCCGTGTTGACGTTATTTGCAAATACAACGGCGAGGTAAAAAAACATGATGAGAAAAAGAGGAAAGTAAGTTTTATCGACCTGGCGGATATAACGAAAACCTAAAAAGAGGATTACCAGCCAAAATAATCGAAGAAAAGGAATCATCTGGGTAGGCTCATAATTCTTATGTGCCAAAATGCCATAGATGCTTTTGAGCATCAGATTGATCCAATCATCAAAAAAATAACCGATTGGGTTTGGCCCACCTGCGCGGATACTTTCGATCAAGGTAGGTTTATCTTTAACTCCCCAGGCTTCCCATCGTTGTTGAAATGGGCTTAATGCACACTGCTGTGGTTCGTACAGCTGATTACAAGCTGGCGTTAATGCCTGGAAACGCAATATGTTTTGCCCGTAAATTCCAGCATTAAAGGCCAAACCGACCGCTACCACAAGGACAATGACGATATTAGCGAATCCCAGTTTCTGTGGCCCGATTAGTTTCCGTTGCTTAATCGACCAGGCAATCCAAACCGCAACCCCGATGAAGGCAAGTGGAGTCATGGGGTATTTGATCAGGTTTCCCCAGAGAAGGGTACCCAGAAATAGGAGGGAATAACGTGCATAACTCCCCCCGTACATAAGCCTGGTAAGAAAGTAAATTGCGGCAGCGGCAAAAAGGTTAGCCAGATTGTCGTACGAAACCGCCCCAGAGATAAAACTAAACATTAAGGTGTTCGCTAACAAAAATGCCGGTAAAAGCTGCTGCCAGGGTTTACGAAACAATAAACGGGCTGTTTTATAGAGAAAAAACAAGGTTCCGGTACTGTATAAGGCGCTGAGAGCGCGCATGATAACGAGGGATTGATGATCAGTGAGATTCGGAACCACTATCTTTGCCAGGGCATATACCCTGGCGTTAAACCAATAGTACAAAAAGGGATTCTGATGTACATACCAACCAGTGCGCATTGTCTCCAGGGTGTCCTGTGGGAAACCCAGTGTGCTTGCATAATGCTTAATGAATAAAAAATGCGCTGGTTCGTCGGGTGCGATGCCCAAGCCCAAAGACTTTGCAACCCAGAGGCTCACCACCAGGAATGGAGCCAGGATAAGCAGAATTTGCCAAGGCGAACCTTGTGCCACCGAGCCAGAAACATCGGAAGAATCCGGCTCCCTTTCTACAAGATCAAAACCCGCAAATCTCATTAATAAGGATCCCGCCTTGAGTATACAGTAAGACGGAAACTTTGAACCAAGCTTATTTTATGGCCCGCATGAGGTAAAGCCTGCGTTCTGAACCCTCAACATCCAGCGTCTCAACTATGGAAAAGTACTTCGAGAAAGCTGCCTCAAATCCTTGTGGGTCATAATCCGGGAAGATATCTTCCCGCGATGCCAGCAGGCGTTTAACCTGTGAGTCTGATTTTGGCACGAATTCAATGATCAGCCAGGTTCCCAAGGTTCGGAGGTATTCCGCAACTTTCTCTAAGGGCACATTATTGGAGATAGCCAGGTGATGGATCAGCGCCAGCGCCATCACCAGATCAACCGGGCCCCGCGCTTCCATTGAATCCCGTTCCGTGTTCTGCCAGCCCAAACCCGGTGACGGATTGGTTAGGTCCATGATCAACGGCAGCATATTTTTTTCTTTGTTTGTCTTGACCAAGGCATAGTTTTGTTGAACTGCTCCGGGGTCAATATCAAAAGCCACCGTTGGGATGCCCATGTCTGACGCGATTCGGCTGAACTCACCCGTATTTGCCCCAAGGTCCCATACACTCTGAGGGGCGGCTTCTAAAATAAAACGCCTGACGAGATCCCGCTTCTGATTAAACGATTCCTCGGTGTAGTTGTTGTCCTGGTAGTAATCCGCCCATTCTGTATGGATAGTGGGCACATCCAGCTTGCGAACGGTGGCCAGAAGGTTGTCCAACAGACCATACATCGCGGTTTTAGAGAACTGGCCTTTGGACCGCACTTCTTCACGGCCAATTTCATTGCCGGCGTATTTAAGCTGCGATTTTGCATGCAGATGGATGTGTGTCGTAAGCCCGAGGTTGAGCCGGGTTGAGCCAGGCAGAAGTTTGCTTGCCAGATCTAAGGGAATTCCATCGATATAAACCCGCAAGAGCTGGTTCAAACGAATATCCCGCTCGGCCATCAAGGCCAATGGGGCAAGAAAATGCTGGCAAAATTGTTTATACGCAACCCACGGGAGGCCTTCTTCATAGAGGTCGAATGAGAGAGTATCGATGAAGATTGGTCTGCCTTCCCGGAACTGGATATTATAGGCACTGGCATCCTTTAGTGTCATGCCAAATTCCAGCGCCCTCCGGGCAATTGCCAGGGTCAGGATGGCTGCATCTTTCAGTTGGGCGAAGCACCACTCGTAAGGATACGAAAAAAAGCGCAGCTGTTCCGGCTGGATGACTTTGTAAGCAGTTTCCCGGTCGAAGGCAGAACTTAAATCCAACTCCTCATGGGCAACCAGAGTCTTACTTTTTGTTAGCTGTTCGTACAAGCCGCCGGACATCAGTTGGTCGTATTCCTTTTGGTAACGAGCATCAACCTGCCGTAACGCCATCCCATCACGGATGAAAACAAACCCATTGGGGTCCCTGAAAGAACCAGCGTTTTTCTTTTCCATCACTTGTTAAGATTCTTGATCGATCGCGGTTGGGTCCAGATCGTCAGCCTTGCTTGCGGTCTCCTGCGGCTTTCCACCAAAGAAGGCTTTGATCTTATTCCAAAACACGCGAAGCAATACCCCCGCACCCAATACGGCGCCGATCAAAATCTGGATGAGCATACTCCCAGACCCTGGATCAAGATATCTGTTTGAAGAAATAAATAAATCTGCTAATACTTTCATTATTGCGCTCCTATGAATTCAATCCCATTTTTCGTTTTGCTCAGATCGTAATTTGTGTCCACGATTCCGAGTAATTGATTTTCGAACAGGCATCCTAAGATTATAGAGTAATTTCCCTGGTTCATGCCTATCGAAGAAAACCTGACTGTAAAACCGTGTTTCACTTCGCCGATGCCCTGTGCCACCAATTGTCTCTTAATCGGGTCGAAACGGTCTTGAACCACCGATTGTACTACCAAGGGAGTGCCCGTTACCGGTTTAAGAATTAATACAATTTCGTCCTGCTCTAAATACTCGCCATTTAGTTCGGGAATCGCAAAGCCGGTAAACTGAACGGTCTTCAGCAAATCTTCCTTGATGTTCGGGCTTAATAAGAGGTGTTCTACTGATGCGTTCTCAGTTGACTGGCCTATCTCTCGCAGAGGGTTCAGCACCGAATATCCTGGCCAGGGGATCCTGATGATCATGGGAGTAGCGATGAAGAGGGCCAAAACCAGTAAACCGATAACGATTAGGAAAGGGGGAATGAAAAGTTCAGAAAACTTAATCTTCATGGTCTAGCTGGATCCCGAATTCGATATCCAAAACTTTCTTAAGCGTCTCAATATTGTTTAAACCTTCGATCGCAATCTGATTTCCCGGAGTGTAAACAGCATTGAGTGTATTTTTTTGATAATGAGCTTCTGCGGCCAGGTCAAAACTCTCATCTCCATACCAATCATGAAGCAAATTCGGATATCTAAATCCGTGGTCGGATTGAAGGATGATGATACCAGCCGGATCTTGTGCCTGGATTGCATCAACGAGATCGAGGATTTTTCTCGATGCAAAGATATATTGATCGTAATAATTATTTACATTCCGGAGATTATTGGTTTCGGTTTCAGGAACAGCCCCGCCATCCTGGTCAAAAATAAACGGGGGATGGGGAAAAGAAAAATACCCAATCGTAATAACCCCAGCTGGAGAGATTTTAGGGGAGTTAGCTGCGTAATCAAATTGATTTAAAGTGAATGACACGGCTTGCTCATACTCAGTTTGGCCATAAAACGGATAAAAGAACATGTGCTCAAAAAGGAGGCTTGAAAAAGACCCAAACGCGGGTGACATCTCGCTGGAAAACTGAAAATCAGCGAGCGATTCGTCCAAGAAATTGTAATAAGGAATATCCATCTGATTGGATTGGTAACCAATGTTCTTCATCAAGACCAGGAGACGTGGATTCCTGGTGTTCTCCCTTTTTTGATTATCCGGCATGTTCACAGAGTTTACTTCGGCCAACTGAAGCATATTCGGGATCTCAGTGAAGCTATCAATGGTCTTCGCATAAGAATCGTAGGACACAGAAAAACCGCGATTCTCCAAGCCGGAGAAGAACTCCTGATTATCAAAGCCCAGGTATCGTTTGCTGTTCTGCGGGCCCGCAAACTCATCAAAAATGAAGTAATAAATGTTCGGTTTTTCCTCAACCCTTTGATCCGGAGAAAGGTTCTCAGGCAGATCAACCGAATCGCTGGTGGGCCGCGAATGCTGAGCTAAGAACTGAGGTACGGCAGTAAGCAGATTGATAAGCGTCAAGGCGCCAAAAATGTAGAGCATCACCGGAATGTTTGGTCCGTCCGAAGTATCGCCTAAATATCTCAGCAAGCGGCCCAAAACAAGGAAAAAGATGACCGCGATGATCACCAGATGCCAATAATAGAAGCTGCTTAGGTATCTCTGAACAAGCTCGAGAACCCTTCTAAAGTTGATCAGGAACAAGAGTAAGAAAGTGGCATAGTAAGCTGCTTTGCCGGGATGCCTTACGATGATCAGAGAAATGGATGTAACTGCAACACCCATGAGGGCACAAAGGAGGAGATCAGGAAGGATATCGTTAAATTTAACCTTTGAGATATTACGAAAAAACAAGAAGAAGAATGGGTACGTACTTACAACGATCCCCGTCAAGTATGTAAGAAAAAACTGACGGCGGCGCAAGCCCCCCTTAGTGTCAGGGTTCATATTCCCGAGATTATACATGGTAAAGGATGCCGACTTGCCCAATCGGGGTAAGTTAAAGTGAGAGAATTTGAGACTCTAACCATCTTGGAAAACCTGCGAAAAAACGGAGAGAGATACCTGCCCATCCTAGGTGGTTCTAGTTTGCCCAAGCACATATGTGGTGTGTTTATTTTTCACGCAGGTCGCAGGTAAAAAGATTCGCAGAAGAAATTTTTTTATTCAACAAAATTATTTCGACCGAATAAGACACTTTTTGGAATTCAGATTGGGGGAGTTCGAAGTAAAAACCGCTTTGCCGGTACAGTTCCGACGCAAACGCAGCCACCACCCCTGGTTGCTCGAATTTTCTGGTTGTGAATACTTTTTCTGTACCGTCGGCTGATGTAAATCTTAATACCACAATGTCATCTGCCGTTTCGCTGCCTTCCTGAAACACCCAGCCTTTCACAGCCAAGTTTGATCCGTTAACCGCACACAGGTCCAAACTGCCACGAATTCGAGATTCTGATTTTATTCCCTCATTGCCCAGGTCAACCTCTTTCCCTTCAATCGCTGTAGAGGTGATCTGTCCATCCCTGAGAATGCTGTTATCTAATTTCACCAGACCTGATGCTGCTTCGTTTTCGGAAACATCGACCCAGATTTCATACCGACCGTCAGTCAAGTTTAACGCTGAGAATGAACCGATAAACCCCTGTTTTTTTAGAGGAACATTTAGTTCTGGAAATTCGTCCACCAATTCATTTCGATCAAAGACATCAGCCTTCACCGGATATTCCCGTTCACCGGCTCTCAGCAGCAGGGAAACCCTTTTATTTGGATTTTCTTCCACGGTCTCTACGAATGCCCAGCCCTCAAAATTAACCTCTTGCAATAATCCGTCGGCTTCAGAGAGGCTATCCATATGGGCATGCACCCGAGGGCTTGGCTGCTTCTCATTAAAGGCTCTGGAATTAATGGATTCACCGGACAGGACCAGAATGATTGGGGTTAAATTTAATAGAAGAATCAGCCATAAGCTGGTCAAAACCAGAGCTGTTGGAAAAACGGATTTGATCGTCCTTGTCATTGGGCACGACCCAGATCAAGCTCAAGAACCGAGTTGACAACCTGAAGGATTGTCTCCACTCCCGATAGAGATTCAATATCGAAAGCATGGCCCTGATAATAAACTGCATTGAGGATGTTCGTCATAGCGAAAAACTCCGCTGCTTCATCTTCGATGGGGATTCCATGAATATTCCGAAGAAAAGCAGGTTGGCGGAATGCATGATCAGATTGCAGGATGATGATTGCGCTTGGATCTCTTTCCACCAGCTCGCGAACCAAACCGAGGATTCTTTTACTCGCATATTGCAGTTGGCCAAGATAAATGTTAGGGTCCTTTACATTGTCCCTTGAACTGGTGGGAATTGGCTCTCCCTGTTTGTCGAAAACCCAAGGGATGTGCGGAAAAGCCATGTAAGAAACAAGTAACTGGCTGCTATTTGGTTTTCGGTCTGCTTCCAGGAAGTCAAACATTTTTTCGATTTCTAAAATACGCGCATCCTGTCCTTTCTGTCGCAGAGGATAGAGCGCCGTATGATCAATGATTAAAGTCAGCAGGTTTTCTTCAACCTCAAGCTTCCCCTGAGGCAAAAAATATTCATCCACAGATTCTGGGGGAATAGTTAGAAAACTTTGGTCATTCAATAAAATGATTCGAAACCCAGCTAAAGAAAAGAGCTCGAATAGAAGCGGGTTTTGCAAGGATTCTTTTCCTGCCTCTGGGGTGTAGTTTTCATAATTAAACAATTCTTCCAGATTTAGGAGATTAGGGATGATCATCTTTGTATCGATAGTCGGGTTGTGGCTGGTTGTAGAGACATTAAAGCCAATTGCTTTGAGATCGTCATAAAAGGCCGAATTATCATAATTACAATATCGTTGGAGTGCTTCCGGCCCGCTATACTCATCAAAAAGAAATAAATAGACATTAGGGTGGGTATGTAGCGTTAATTCCGAGCTTTCCGTGCTGCGAACCTGCCCTGTTCTAATGAATGTGTTATTCATCCATTCTCTAGATGCAGTCGATAAGACAGATCTGTAAATAAAAACGTTGAATAAAAGCAAGCCAGTAAAAATGAGGAGCAGTGTATTACTGACCGATCGGGCACTTGAATAGGGGATTTTTTTTATAAGAAACCCGAGAAGGACAAGCACGGTGATGAAAACATATATTACGTGCCAAAATTGCACATTGGGAATTAACGATTCAACAATTAGCTCGAGAGGTTTAAAATTAAGGAAAACAAAATAAGCGATTGCAGCCAATAGAACTGAGTTAAAAATCTTACGAGTGCCCAGCACTAATAAAAAAAAGCTTAGCAGTAAAAATGGAAGGAAAAAAAACACCGCTTCAATAAAGTCATCAATTCTAAGGTAACTCAGGTTGCGGGCGTATACGAAAAAGATGGGATAGATGCCATACGAAATTACGGTTAGAACCGGCAGGATCAAATCCATTAATTTAGTTTTTTTCATGTCAGAATCATTATCACAACTCATGCCGGATCAAACCTGCATGGTGTCTGTTAGCGGTTCAATCCAATAGTTCCTATGATAATACTACGTTTTTTTGATCAGCCAAGCCTGATAAATTGGGTTAGAATAAGCCCTGCTGTCGAGGGAGAAATATGAAACCGATTTACGTGACCAAGCCTTTTTTGCCACCTCTGCAAGACTTTATGGCAGGCGTAGCCGAAATTTGGGACTCACATATATTAACCAATTATGGACCAAAGACCCTCCAACTCCAGGAAAAGTTGAAAGGATTTTTGAGAGTTGATAACCTGAGTTTATTCGTAAACGGCCACCAAGCCCTGGAAACTGCAATCACTTCCCTGGGCTTGACCGGTGAAGTGATCACAACTCCTTTTACATTCGCGTCAACTGCCCATGCCATTGTCCGGGCTGGATTAAAGCCTGTATTCTGTGATATTCGCGCAGACACATACAACATCGACGAAAGCAAGATCGAAGCTCTAATCACAAAGGATACTTCAGCCATCCTCGCTGTGCATGTCTATGGTACCCCTTGTGAGGTAAGTGCAATTGATGCAGTCGCTAAAAAGCATAACCTCAAAGTTGTTTATGATGCTGCGCATGCCTTTGGAGTGAACGTTGGTGGTAAGGGTATTGGAACTTTTGGCGATATTTCCATGTTTTCGTTTCATGCCACAAAAGTTTTCAATACCATCGAAGGTGGCGCGCTTACATATAATGATCATGCATTAGCCAGGGACATTTACTTAAGGCAAAATTTTGGCATCGCGGATGCAGAAGACGTTGTACTGCCCGGCACTAACGCAAAGATGAATGAGTTCCAGGCCCTTATGGGTATATTAAACCTGCAGTACTTCAACACCCTGGTGGAGACCAGAGTTGAGGCAGCCAGAATTTACCGTGAACGGCTGTCACATTTACCTGGGGTCACTGTACTTACCGATAATCGTGATCTTGAGTACAACCGGACTTATCCTTACTATCCTATACTCATCGGTTCCGAGTTTGGTTTATCCCGGGACGAACTTGCAGCTTCGCTGAATAAGCTTGAGATATTTCCAAGGAAATACTTTTATCCCCTGGTCACTGACTATCGCTGTTACCGGGATGCATTCGATTCCTCCCAAACCCCCATGGCGAAGAAAGTTTCAGCTGAAGTTCTTTGTTTACCGATGTGGGGAGAAATCACTGCGGAGATCACGAATCTAGTTTGTGATTCAATCGTTGCTTTGTCAAAAAATGAATAATCTCGAAATATACAAAGAAGTTTCAAAAATCGCGAAGGCCATTAAGGTTGATACAGGTGGGGGCTGTCAAATCCCGAAGGCTGCCCTAATGGCGAAATTAGCCATTGACAATGACTTGAAGACCTTTGTTGAGATCGGCGTTTACCGCGGCAGAAGTTTTTTTCCTATGGCAAAGGCGATGCAGATCACTGGAGGACACGCATACGGAATTGACCCATACACCAATGAAGACGCCCATGAGGATAATGTCCCAGCCGAATTAGAAGCAGCTGTCCGGGTTTTTTTTGCAGAAACCGATTTCCCATCAATCTATCCTGAGGTCGTTAGATTTCAGATAGATTCAGGTTTACAGTCTTGTTCTACTATCTTTAAAACCACTTCAAGAGAAGCCGTTAGTTTTTTTATTAGTAACAAGCAGACTATTGACATGCTGCATATTGACGGTAATCATGAATTTCATGCGGTCCAGGAAGATTTTCTTAACTACTTTCCCTTACTCAGCGACAATGGATTCATTGTGTTTGACGATACAGATTGGGAGACTGTAAGACCCATTTTGAACGAATCAATGGCAGCTGGGCTTGACGTCTATTTTGCCGAAAAGAATTTCACCATCTTACAAAAGCAGCCAAGCAGGATTGATGAAAAAATTAACGACTACATTTCCAACCAAAAGCTTGAATCCTTTTATTACTTTGTCGAGAACTGCTCCCTGGAACCTGAACTCAAGTTTGTGGTGAAAAATCAGAATAGACAATTATTACCAACGATCAGTGTTCTACTGATTTCGTACAACCATTCAAAATATTTGCCTGAATCCTTAGAGGGCATCTTATCACAGACCGGAAATTTTATACTTGACCTTATAGTTGGTGACGATTCTTCTACTGATGATTCCTTAAAAGTAATCCTGGACTACCTCGCTGTGGTCGAACAAAACCCTTTCATAAATGTTCAAGTAATGAAAGCGGAAGGGAATCTGGGTTTGGAGAAGAATTACAAAAGGTGTTTTAAGGCGGTCTCTGGTGATTATTTTGCAATATGTGAAGGCGACGATTACTGGCTAACACCACATAAGTTGGGTAACCAGCTATCAGTATTACAACGGCAGCCCGGACATGTTATTTGTTTCAATGATTTAATTATTTACGAAGAAGAAAAACAAAACTTTATTGATAAGGTAAACAGCGAATGGCTCGGGAACAAAATTTCATATACGATTTCTGATTTGATCCGATTCAACTTTATC
>ENA-UOOH01003588-UOOH01003588.1-fermentation-metagenome-genome-assembly--contig:-NODE-3588-length-11633-cov-9.292624_pt1 | contig 11633 bp, 10 predicted proteins | sample MGYA00245778_ERZ724025 | MGnify/ENA primary metagenome ERZ724025 (study PRJEB28704, sample SAMN03018313) | fermentation metagenome | biome: anthropogenic terrestrial biome; feature: soil; material... | reverse complement strand
GCCAAGTCATCATATACATCATCTGTTGATACGGCGGATTTAATATCGGTTAAATTTCTTGAATAAAAAAAAGGGAGGTTCGAAGCACGAATCTCCCTTTTTTCAACTACTTTTTTATAATTATTTCCGCCTCGTTTATGAGACCTTTAATAAGTTCGTCATATCTATCATCATTATATACATCAATCAGATATTCTTTCGAATTTTCTAAAGTAATAGGTTCATAATAAGTATCTTCCACTTCTATTATATGGTAACCATATTCTGTTTTAACAGGCTCGCTTATACTACCTATTTCCATAGAAAAGGCAGCATCTACAAATGGTTTAGGTAAAAAATCATATCCTATGAAAAACAAACTACCTCCGTTGTCCTTGCTTAATGTATCCTGAGACAGTTCCATTGCTAAAAGGAAAAAATCTTCTCCGTTATTTAGTCTTTCCAAGACGGATTTTGCTTCCTCCTCAGTTTCTACAAGAATATGATTTACCATCACATATTGTCCTAATTTTCTTTCTTCAATTAATTTTTTTAATTCATCGTCTTTCGGGACATTGCTCCATATTTTGGATGAAACATATTCGTTAATTAATACATCTTCGCCAGCCGTATCAATCAAATATTTTTCAATATGTTTATTGGCTTTAAAAAATTCCTGATCGTCATATATATAAATATTATAAAATAAACTTTTTTCCAACTCTTCTTCATATTCTTTCTCGCTTAAGTTCGAACCTTGTTTTTCTGCCGCATCAAGCAAAACGAAATTTTCTATTACTTTATTTAATATGACATCCTCCTCATCAACAAACATATCTGAAATTTCCGGCTGGTCAGGATCTAAACCTTGCCATAAATATGATTGTATGTCCAATGCTGCAAATATATCATATACTTCCTGAGTCACTTGCTTACCGTTTACTAAAGCAATTACATTATCAGGGTACTCTATAATGTATCTTTTTTCCGACGTCTTTTCACCGTTAACATACATGTCCTCAAATTTTTTAATTGCCCCATCGGTTTCATATCCGCCGAAGCGCCATTCAATTATATCATTTTTGCTGATTAATATCAGATTTGAATCCCCAATATAAACTACTTTATATCCCATGCCTTCAGAAATAAATCTTAAAGGAACCATAGTCCTGCTTCCTATGATGCTTGCAGGAACATCAAGTGAGTATTCTTGATTGTTAATAATTGCTTTATTGCTGCCGATAACAAATTTAATTAAATTAGAGTTATCGTTATTATATCCGCTTACAGTTTGAGTAGTGTTATCCCATTCAACTGTTAAATTTACTGCTTCAAAAAAAGCCCTTACAGGTACCAAAGTTCTGCTGTTTACAATTTGTGGCTTAACATCGAACTGAACCTCTTTTCCATCTGATATTACACGCATGCTGTCAGATTTATTATAATCGATATTCTCAAAAACAAATTGTTCGGCAAAAATTAAATTTTGATAAGAAAACGTTAGCAAAGCTATAAATAAAATAACTATAAATTTTAAGTTTTTCATATTCCCTCCTCTAATTGTTGTAGCTATAGTATACAAAAAGTTTACCAAAAACAAAAGGAATATTTTCTCCATATGATATAAAATAGGATCTTCCAATACACTCAGGATGAAATTGTCCATCTTTTTTTATTAATCTTAAAATCAATATCATGTTGCGTAAATTAATCTTGCAATTAAAAGATAAAAAATATTTTTGATTCATAGACACAGAATGAAATAAACTCATTGATAGAGGAAGCATTATTTGATATACTAATTAATGTAAGTTGGTATTTTACAATTGTGCTAAAGGAAGGGCGGAATAATTATGTCTGAAATTCAAGATAAAAAACGCATGAATACAGATGAATTTTATAGAATTGATTTTAAAGATGGATTAATTTATGAATTGATTGATGGGATAGTATGCATGTCAAAGCCTAATATTGAGCATCAAAGAATTTCCGGCAAAATTATAAGAAAATTAGGCGAGTATTTTGATAACAAAAAATGCGAACCATTACAAGAAATTGAAGTAAAACTGAAAGAAGATATACTTGTTCCCGATATTTCGGTAATTTGTGACGATTCTAAATTAACTGAACAAAGATATAACGGTGCACCGACAATGGTTTTAGAAATATTAAGCCCATCAACAGCACACATGGATTTATTCGCAAAACTTTATAAATATGAAGCGTTTGGTGTTAGCGAGTATTGGATAATTACTCCGAAAGGAAAAACAGTGACTGTACATAACTTCAATGAAGGAAATGTTACGGTATATGATGAAACTGAAATAGCGTTATCAGAAGTATTTGAGGGATTAGAAATTAAGTTATCTGAAATATTTTAATTATGGGCATAATAAGATATAATTAATCATTAACATCAATTGAGGGAAAAATGGAACAATATTTTACGAAAAATCCTGCAACCGAAAAAGAAATATACAAATTTGACTGGAATGTAGGAAAAGAAGTTTTTAATTTTTACACAAGCAACAGTGTTTTTTCCAAAAGTGGAGTGGATTTCGGCTCCATGCTTTTAATAGAAACAATTTTAAATGAAAATAAAGATTTTAGCGGCAGTATTTTAGATTTAGGCTGCGGGTACGGACCCTTGGGGGTTATTGCCGCTAAGCTATTAAAAAATTCATTTGTTACAATGTGTGATGTAAATGAAAGGGCATTGGAATTGTCCATGATGAATGCAAAAGAAAATAAGGTTGACGATAAAATTAAAATTATTGCATCTTCTGCTTTTGAAAATATTAAGGATAATTATGATATTATTATGACCAATCCTCCAATCAGGGCAGGAAAAGATGTGGTGTTTTCATTTTATGATGGAGCATATGAACATTTAAACCAAAGCGGCAAACTTTATGTTGTAATTCAAAAGAAACAAGGTGCTCCAAGCACCAAGGCAAAGCTTGAAAGTTTGTTTGGAAACTGCGAAGCAGTAAATAAAAAATCAGGGTATTTTATTTTTAGGTCAATAAAAGACAAATGATACGTCCCCCTGTCTGTGGTAGCAGAGCAGGATGATTGGGTTTACTACAAGAGATATACCAGTCCTTCTGGTACATATGTAAATCTATACAAAATAAGAAAAGACGGCAGTCAGGACACATGGCTCAGTAATGATAATCCGACTTATATCAACGTCTTGGGTAACTTTATCTATTATCGTGAGCAAAACAGTTTAAATCTATACAGAATATCAATAGATGGCAGCGGCAGAACAGCATTAACCAATGATAGGGTAAACTATATCACTGTTATTGGTGATTGGATTTATTATTCAAATGAATCGGATGGAGGTAAAATTTATAAAATTAAAACTGATGGTACAAACAGAACAAAAGTCAGTGATGACAGAGCACATTCATTAAATATCATAGGCGATTGGATTTATTACAGAAATCCGGATGATTTTTCAGTTTATAAAATAAGGACAGATGGCACGGGTTGGTCAAAAATTAGTGACAACCGTACAAATAATATAACTGTTGTGGGAGATTGGATTTATTATTCTTTTGATAAACTTTACAGAATGAAGACAGATGGAACTAATAATATGCAAATAACAAATGACAATGTTTCTAATTATAATATATCTAATGGTTGGATATATTACCAAACATCTCAGGCAGCCGGAGGCGGTATATTATATAAAACCAAATTGGATGGTACAGAAAGGATATTTGTTCACATCCTTACTGTTTTAACCAATATATTTCCTGATTGGATATATTATATACCACGAGAGAACATTATTTATAAAATAAGACCAGATGGAACTGAAAATCAAAGACTTTATTGATAATTATATGAAAGTGGCATGAGGTACAGGGTTAAAGCATCTCCTCAGGTCATTTTTTTTGTTTTGCCGCAAAATAGTTTACTTCGGCACCGGTTAAAAAAATAATTGACAAAATGTAAATCCATATAATGAAAACAAATAATCCGGATAAATTTCCGTAAATTGAATTAATGTAAACAACTTTAGAGCTTATATAGCGGGAGTATATGTAGGAACCCGCTATTGAACATACAGCCGCAAAAATTGCACCGGGAAAGGCATATGAAAATTTAACTTTTTCATAAGGTAAAAATTTGTATGCCGCTGACAAAATAATGAATACAACAAAAAATGCAAGTACAAATCTTAAGATATCAATAAATATGAAATTATATCCATCAAAATAGGATATATTTTTAACAAAGATTAATAATGATCTGCCTGCGACTATTACGGCAAAAACGATTTGCATGGAAATCATTAATGCCAAGGTAAACAAAATTCCCCTTAACCTTAATAATAAATAATTCTTTTTTGTGTTGAACCCATATGCAATATTGATTCCGTTTATGATGGTGGCACTTCCGGAAGTGGCTGACCATAATATTATAAGCATGCTTATTGTTAAATAAGGCTTACTGCAGCTTCCGACAGAGTATTTTAATACATTGTAAATAATGACGTAAACCTGCTCTGGGAGCACAGCTGACAAAGAGTTCACAAAATCGAAGATATATGTGCTGTTACCGCACATCAAAGATATTGCGAGAATCATGAATGGAAAAATGCTTAAAATCAAATAATATGATAATTGAGCACTTAAAGCTAAAATATTATCTTCTAAGGTTTTATTTATAAGCTTTGTAGCAAAAATCAAACTTTTCTTAACCATCATTTCACCCTATCTTATTATTAACAAAACTTGCATATTTATTATGTTAAAAATTTATCAAAATTTTACTAAAATCACTTGATTATATTTTTGAATAATGTTATAATATCATTAAGTAAAGACAATAATTAATTGGAGGATAAAATGGAAGTTAAAAAGATTTGCGTAGTTGGAACAGGTACAATGGCAAAAGGTATTGTACAAACATTTGCTCAGGCAGGATTTCCTGTTATAGTTAAAGGCAGACCTGGTAAAACATTTGATACTTTAGAATCGACTATTGGAAAAGGTCTTGGAAAAATGGTTGCCAAAGGCAAAATGGAACAATCAAAAATGGATGAAATATTAGGAAATATAACAAAGACTACTACATATGAAGAATGCGCAGATGCTGATTTATTCATTGAAGCAGTTGCTGAAGATATGGCAACAAAACATGTAATGTTTGCCGACATCGAAGCGGTAGCTAAGGAAGATGCAATATTATCAACAAATACATCATCATTGTCTATAACTGAAATTGCAGCAAAATCAAAGAATCCGGGCAGAATAATAGGAATGCATTTCTTTAATCCGGTTCCTGTAATGAAATTAATTGAAATAATTAAAGGAAAACTTACAGATGAAGAAGTTCATACTGCAATATTTGAATTATCCCAAAAAATAGGCAAAACTCCGGTAAGTGTAGATGAAGCTCCGGGATTTGTTGTAAATAGAATATTGGTACCGATGATTAATGAAGGTATAGGCATATTGGCAGACGGAGTTGCTTCAAGAGAAGAAATAGATACAGCAATGAAGTTAGGTGCAAATCATCCTATGGGACCATTAGAGCTTGGCGATTTAATAGGACTTGATGTTTGCCTGGCAATTATGGAAGTTCTTTACAATGAATTCGGAGATCCTAAATACAGACCTCATCCATTACTTCGCAAAATGGTAAGGGCAAATCTTCTTGGAAGAAAAACAGGCAAGGGATTCTACGATTACAGCAGATAGCAAATATTCGGAAGGCACAACCCTCGTCATTCTTAACCGCAGGTGAAGAATCTCTGAATTTCGATAAATGAGATCCTTAGTTATGCTTGGAATGACATAAGCGGAATTTGTCAATGACTTAGGGAGCAGTACAACTGCTCCTTTTTAAGTTTAGCGGATTAGATTTGATTTATATAAATAAAATGGGATATAATAATTATATTGGAATAAATAGCTTGAATTATACCAATTCATTAATTATAATTAGGTTTATTAATTAAATTATTAATTTTCACTAAAATGTAGTATACTTTAGATATAAAATTACGGGAGGGTGAAATGAGCGAATTTAACAATGAATATGAAAACAGAGAATCGGTTAACTTCATTCAAAAGATAATTAATGAGGACCTGGCGAGAGGCACTTACGGCGACAAGATACATACAAGGTTTCCTCCGGAGCCAAACGGCTACCTTCATGTGGGTCATGCTAAGTCCATATGCCTGAATTACGGATTAGCCAAAAAGAATAACGGAATATTTAATTTAAGGTTTGATGATACAAATCCTACAAAGGAAGATGATTCATTTGTAGAATCAATTATTAAGGATGTTAAGTGGCTTTGCACCGATTGGGAGGAAAGAATTTTTTATGCATCGGATTACTTTGACAAAATGTATGACTATGCAGTTGAGCTGATAAAGAAAGGATTGGCATTTGTGGATGATTTATCGGCGGATGAAATACGTGAATACAGGGGAACATTGACAGAGCCCGGAAAAGAAAGCCCCTGCAGAAACAGGACTGTTGAAGAAAACTTAGAGATGTTTGATAAAATGAAAAACGGTGAATTTCAAAACGGTGAAAAAGTCTTAAGGGCTAAAATTGACATGGCAAGCCCTAACATTAATATGAGAGATCCTGTTATTTATCGTATACTTCATGAATCACACCATAACACCAAGGACAAGTGGTGCATTTATCCGATGTATGACTATGCCCACCCATTGGAGGATGCCATAGAAGGTATTACTCATTCAGTCTGTACTTTGGAATTTGAAGATCACAGACCGTTTTACGATTGGGTTTTAAGCAATATCGATGATTTTAAACATGCTCCCACAAAACAGATAGAATTTGCCAAGTTGTTTTTATCGAAAACTATGATGGGTAAAAGATATCTGAAGCAAATGGTAGAGGAGGGTTATGTGGATGGCTGGGATGATCCTCGTATGCCGACAATTGCGGGTCTGCGAAGAAGAGGTTATACTCCCGAAGCCATACAAAATTTCTGTGAAGCAATAGGTGTTTCAAAAGCTCAAAGTGTGGTTGATATTGCTATGCTTGAATTTGCCGTCAGAGATGATTTAGGGCCAAAAGTACCGAGAACAATGGCTGTATTAGACCCAATCAAGTTGGTAATCACAAATTATCCCGAAGATAAGGTTGAATATGTTGAATCGGAAAATAACCCGGATAATCCCGACATGGGCACTAAAATGATACCTTTTGCGAGAGAATTATATATAGAAAGAGAAGATTTCATGGAAAATCCTCCGAAGAAATATTTCAGGCTCTTCCCCGGAAACGAAGTAAGACTGAGAAATGCGTATTTTGTAAAGTGTATTGATTTTGTGAAGGATGAAGAGGGCAATGTAACCGAAGTTCACTGCACATATGATCCCGAAACTAAAAGCGGCTCAGGCTTTACAGGCAGAAAAGTAAAGGGAACGCTTCATTGGGTTTCGGCAAAACATTGTATCGATGCGGAAGTAAGGCTTTATGATTACATGATGGAGGATGAAGATTACGACAAAACAAATTTCCTGGAAAAATTAAATCCTGAATCTAAAATTGTTTTAAAAGGCTGCAAGGTTGAACCCGAAATGAAGGAATTCAAGGAAGGCGACAGATTCCAGTTTTTAAGACACGGATATTTTATAATTGACCGGGATACAACGGATGACCATCTTGTATTCAACAGAATTGTGTCGTTAAAAAGCAGCTACCGATGAAAGGGGACACACCTCTACATAATAGGTATGGGGACACACCTTTGATTTAGAGTTAGTCTCCGCGGGTAGAGGAATGTCCCCGAATAGGGTCTCTGCGGGTAAAGGAATGTACCCAAACAGTGTCTATAATAGGTGATAATTTGAATATAGGTGAAATAATTAAAAACAGTTTATCGGAAAACAAATTCATATATGGAGTTTTTACAACTCCAAGAGCTAAATCTCAATATAAAAAAATAACTGCCAGAGCAATGCTGATAAAGGGCAATAACTGTATACAGTTAGAGAAATTCACCGGAGTGCAGGCATTCCATGAAAACCTTGCTTATGAGGATGCTTTTGACGTGCTGATTAACATGATTACAAATGAGTACCGAAATATTAATATATTTACAGAGGATGCGGATTATCAAATATTGGTCAGCAGGAAGGGAAATATAAAGGCAACTCAAAAAGAACCTGCAAAGAAATTAAGCTTAGATGGGCATAACAAGAAAAAACAATACATAATCAACGAAAATGAACCCTGCGACTTTTTGAATATTTTGGGTGTAATGAATGCGGAGGGCAGGGTTTATGCGAAGAAGCATGATAAGTTCAAGCAAATAAATAAGTTTTTGGAAATTGTTGATGATTCACTTACAGGCAAAAACATACAGGATGATTTTACGATTATTGATTTTGGCTGCGGGAAAGCATACCTTACATTTGCATTATATTATTATTTTTACAATATACGAAAAATAAGGGTAAAAATTACAGGGCTTGACTTAAAGGAAGAAGTAATTGAATTTTGCAATGAAACAGCTAAAAAGCTTAACTATGAAAATCTTAAGTTCATGTATGGCGACATACGAGATTTTGAATATAAAAATAATGTAAACATGATAGTGACCCTTCATGCCTGCGATACGGCAACAGACGCAGCTCTTGTAAAGGCAATCGCGTGGGATTGCGATATTATTTTGTCCGTGCCCTGCTGCCAGCACGAATTTTTTGATAAGATAGAAAATGAAAATTTAAGGTCCATGCTTAAGCACGGACTTATAAAGGAGAGAATGTCCTCTCTGATTACGGATTCATTGAGAAGTTTATTTTTGGAAGCAAAGGGATATAAAGTACAGTTGATGGAGTTTATTTCTATGGAGCATACACCTAAAAATATACTTATAAGAGCCGTTAAAGCGAATAGGAATACAAGAGCGGCAGAAATTGAATACGAAGAATTTAAAAAATTCTGGAATCTTGACGACCTGTTTATAGAAGAATACTATAGAACATTTGCTGCAGCACAGGATGACAAAAACAATAACGGGAATTTCTCCGATTAGAAAGGAATACAATGGATAAAATAAAATTAGCCGCAATATCTGCCTTTGGCCTTGAAGCAATCGTAAAAAGAGAATTGACGGACTTAGGCTATGAAAATATAGTTACCGACAATGGCTGGATGTATATTGATGGATCAATACATGACATATGCAAAATGAATATAAACTTGAGATGTGCAGACAGGGTGATGCTTGTAATGGGTCAGTTTGAAGCATTGAGTTTTGAAGAATTATTTGATAAAACCTTTGAGCTTCCATGGGAAAATTGGATTACAAAAAACGGTAAGTTCACTGTGAAGGGCAGGTCTGTCAAATCCAAATTATATAGTACACCCGATTGTCAGCGGATGGTCAAAAAAGCGATTTCTAAAAAGCTGTGTGAATATTACGATGTAGATTGGATGCCGGAGGATGGGGCGGAATTTACAATATTGGTGACAATACATAAGGATATTGCAACAATTTCCATTGATACAACAGGAGCAAGAGAAGGTTTGTTTAAAAGGGGATACAGAGAAAAATCAATGACTGCTCCGTTGAAGGAAACTATGGCGGCGGCATTGGTAAAGCTAAGCTATTGGAATAAGGACAGAGTGCTGTACGACCCAATGTGCGGCTCGGGAACAATTGCTATTGAGGCGGCACTGATAGGCAGAAATATAGCTCCGGGTATAAACCGTAGCTTTGCTTCCATGGAATGGCCTTTGGTTAAAGAAGAATACTGGAAAAATGCAAGGATTGAAGCAAGAAAAAATATTGATTTTAATTCGGAAATTAAAATATACGCATCCGATGTAAGTGAAAAAGCGATAAGAATTGCTGAAGAAAATGCAATTGAAGCAGGTGTTGATGACTGTATAGAGTTTTTTGTGAAGGACGTAAATCACATAGAAAAAACTATGTGTCCCTATGGAGTTTTAATAACAAATCCTCCTTATGGAGAAAGGATTGGGGATGAAGAGCAGCTTGCTAAAATTCATAAGAAATTAGGCACGGTATTCGGCAGAGACCGCACCTGGTCAATATATGTAATCACATCCTCCAATAACTTTGAAAAGGAATTCGGAAGGAAGGCGGATAGAAAAAGGAAGCTTTTTAACGGTGACATGAGGGTTGATTACTATCAGTTTTTCGGTGAAAGATACCCTGCGCGCCCCGACTCCAAATCGGTGAATGAGACTGCGGGACCGGAGGTTTAAATTTATAGTGATTGATTAGTAATATTTTTAACAAAAAATATTGAAATATATTTACTTTTATTGTAAACTAAGATTAAATATATGTTTGATTTTTTTAAATATTGTGTTATCATATAGACTACGATATTAAAAGGTGAGGCAAATATGGTAGATGAAATAAGCGCAGGAGGAATTGTTTTTTTTAAGAATAGCATATTGATGTTAAAAAAATTTAACGGAGATTGGGTTCTTCCCAAAGGCAGAGTCGAAGAAAATGAGTCTTTAAAAGAAACCGCACTGCGTGAAGTATACGAGGAAACAAAAGCAAAAGCAATTCCTATAAAATATTTAGGAAAAATAAGCTACGAATTCAGCCGCACCTGTTACCTTGACAAAATCCATATAAGAAAAGAAGTACATTGGTATTTGATGATGGCAAAAAATATGAATTGTACTGCTCAAAAAAACGAAGGGTTTGTTGAAGCAAAATTTCTTACGTTTGAAAAATCATTGATTATTGCACGATATGACGATGAGAGAAAAATAATTAAGAAAGCTGTAGATGATATAAAATTTCACTGCTATAAATAGGTGATTGCTATGACATTTTCTTCTAAGATAAAGGATGAGCTGTCCAGGACGGAAATATCGGATGCCGCAAGTGCCGAAGCTGAGGTGGCTGCATTTGTAAGAACTGTAGGATATATAACAATTAAGGGCATGAACAAGGTAGAACTTGAATTTGCATCAGAAAATGCCGCAGTTGCAAGACGAATTTTCAAAGTTTTAAAAACAGCTTATGACATTAATGCGGCGGTGAGTGTATCTAAAAGCAACAGATTAAAAAAGCAGAATAATTATATAATTAAAATTGACGAAAACTCAACCAGACAGCTGCTTGTTGATACTAAGGTTGTTAAAAACAATGATTTTAATATTATGAATTTTAATTATGAGGTACCCGAAGAATTATTGACTTATGACTTATGCAAAAGAGCTTATGTAAGAGGCTCCTTTATGGGTAGCGGTTCAATAAGCAATCCCGAAAGGTCATATCATGCAGAATTTGTTAGCAGCAAAGAAATTCAAAGCAGAACTCTTCAAGAGCTGCTGAAAGGGTATGGAATAATCGGCAAGAATATTTACAGGAAGAACAACTTCGTAACTTATATTAAGGAAAGTGAGCAAATTTCAGACTTATTAGCTCTTATGGGCGCAAACAACGCCGTTTTAAACTTTGAAAACATAAGGGCAATTAAAGAAACACGAAACCAAATAAACAGAGTGATAAATTGTGAGACTGCAAACCTTGACAAAATTGTAGACACATCAATGAGGCAGATAAACAATATCAAAATATTAAAGAAACATAAGGTTATAGACCAACTTCCGGATAATTTAAGGGAACTGGCATATTTAAGGCTTAA
>ENA-UOOH01003587-UOOH01003587.1-fermentation-metagenome-genome-assembly--contig:-NODE-3587-length-11636-cov-4.204646_pt1 | contig 11636 bp, 17 predicted proteins | sample MGYA00245778_ERZ724025 | MGnify/ENA primary metagenome ERZ724025 (study PRJEB28704, sample SAMN03018313) | fermentation metagenome | biome: anthropogenic terrestrial biome; feature: soil; material... | reverse complement strand
ACCCTTTTTCCGCCGATCATATCCGCCATGCCCCCGTGCTGAAACACATTTATGATGCCGCGGAAAAAGGGTGGCTGGATCCCTACCATTGGTTGATGGCTGCCATGGGCGGCTTCAGTGATGTATGCGTACAGGTGGAAAAAGGCATTGGCTTTGTATATGATAAAGCCGTACCCCGTACAGTGAAAAGGGCAGGCTTGGCTCTCCAGCGTTTGAGTGACGGTCGCCTTTCCCACTATCTGTATCTGGCGGTGGGCGGCATGCTATGCATTGCCCTCTTGTTTTGGCTGTTGTGACCGACCGAAACGAATTGATTGTGAAATTGAAAATATTGCTATGAGGAAGATGCTATGAATGTTCTGAAATACGCGGCGGAAACTTTTTTGTTTGTACCCTTTGCCGCAATTGTAATCAACAATGTATTCTCTAAAAAAATGATGGAGAAATGTTTTCACCTGTTGACGGGCGCGGTGGCGCTCAGTCAAATATTTGCCACCCTATTTTGTATCTACAGCATGGATGCCCGGGGAATGTCCCGTTTTGAATTTTTCATGCTGGAAGAATTGTATGAAAACGATCGGGAATTTTTTTGCCTGACTCCCGTTACCTTGATTTTCCTGTTGTGTATCGGGATCGTGGCATTTGTTTCGGTGATGGTAGCCAAAAAAACCATCGATGCGAAAAAAACATCCTATGTCAACTTATTGATGACCCTGATCATCGGTATGAATGGCATGGTCATGGTGAATGACTTCTTCTCCTTGTATGTGTTTTTGGATGTGGTCGGTTTGTCCAGCTTTGTACTCATCGCCATGTTCCGCTCCAGAAAATCCCTGGAAGGATCCATCAAATACATCATCATTTCGGAATTGGCAACCATATTTATCCTGACCGGTCTTGCCTTTTTGTTCATGCAAACAGGCAGTTTGGATTACATGGATTTAAACAGCTCTTTGCTGCAAAACTCCTCCGAACCCCAAACCATGCTTTTGTCTCTCTCTTTGATTTTGATTCTATCGGGATTTTTCGTTAAAGCCGGTGCGGTACCTTTTCACAGCTGGTTGCCGGATGCCCATCAAAGTGCCGACACTTCCATATCCATATTATTGAGCGGCATCGTCATTAAAATCGCCGGCATTTACGGGATTTACGTCTTGACCGACCTGTTTTCCGGGGTAAAAGCCATACAGACGGCGCTTGCCGCCATCGGCATTCTCTCCATCGTCGCCGGTGCGCTTTTGGCTTTGTGTCAATCCCATTTCAAACGGATGATCGCCTATTCCAGCGTCAGCCAGATGGGTTACATACTGTTGGCATTGAGCACAGGTACCACCTTGGGCGTCGTCGCCGCTGTTGCCCATGTGTTCAGCCACGCCCTCTTCAAATCCACACTCTTTGTCAACGCCGCCGCCATTCATGAACAAGCAGGCACCTTGGAAATGGACGAAATGGGCGGGCTGGAGCATCGAATGCCTGTCACGTCCTTTTCATCCGTCATCGCCTTTTTATCCACCGCGGGAATTCCTCCCTTGACAGGATTCTGGAGTAAGTTATTGATCATTCTGGCGCTGTGGACTGCGGGAAATCCCGTTTTGGCAGGTGTTGCCCTCTGCGCCAGCATTTTCACGTCAGCGTATTTTCTGCGCATGCAAAAGAAAGTCTTTTTCGGAAAAACGCCCGAACATCTGGCATCCGTACGGGAAGTGTCAGGCAGTATTAAAATCATTGAGATCATTTTAACCGCCATCACCACCCTAATCGGCATTCTCTTTCCCTTGGTTTTGATTTTCTTACAAAGCCGGGGAATACTATAAGGAGGAAAGAATATGAATACCATCCTATCAATCAGCTTGGCATGTTTACTGGTTTTCTGCATTCTTTCCATCATGTCCCACAGCTTATTGAAATCCGCCATATTTCTTGCCTTGGCAAGTGCCATGCTGGGCGTGCTCATGTATATGATGGGCGCAGTCTGGGCGGCCGTGATTGAAGTTTCCGCCTGTTCCGGTCTGGTCACCGTCATTTTCATCAGTGCCATCAGCTTGTCCAATATAAAAAAAGACGATATCCATAAGCAGTATGAAGACGAAAAAAGAATGCGCTGGTTTCCGATTACCATGATAGTAGGCGGCATTTTGCTGATCGTGATTGCCCTGGCAAAAGACTTCACCCTTACAAGTGCCCTCCAACAGACAACAGATCATTTCAAAGAAGTGTTTTGGAACACCCGCCAGGTGGACATTATGGGACAAATCGTCACCATCCTCATCGGCGGCATTGCAGTATTCGTTCTCTTTCGGGAAGAACAAGAAAACAAGTAACAAAGGAGAAATCAATGGAACTTTTTACGTGGGAAACAAATATGCTCATCGTCGGATTTTTGATGATTCTGGCAGGTTGTTACTGTATGATCCGAACCTACCATATGCTGAAAATCATCATCGGCGTTGAAGTGGCGATGAAAGCGGTCACCATGTTTTTAATTCTGGCGGGACGAATAAACGGCAACATGGATTTGTCGCAAGCCTTTGTGGTTACCGTCATTGTGATCGAAGTCATTGTTGCGGTGGTATTTGCCGGCGTGACCATCGGTCTGTATAAAAAATACGGCAATATGGACATCCGCAATCTAACGCAATTGAAAGGATAATGTAGTATGAACGCCCTCTTATATTCGCCCCCTTTTATATTTTGCCTTTTCTTTTTCGGATTTTTATTGACTTCAAGACTGTTACATAAATATGCGAACAAAGAAAAACCCGGGGAACGTGCCCTGGCTCCCTACGCCTGTGGGCAACGGGATGTGGAAAACTACGTAAACCCCAACTATAGCCAGTATTTTACCTATGCCTTTATTTTCACGGTGGTACATATCCTCATTCTGGTGGTTGCCACCGCCCCCAAAGATGTACAGATCATGCCCATTGCGTACATCATATCCGGCATGTTAGCTATATTAATTGCATTCAAGAGGTGATGATTCATGCGTATGATTAAAAAAGCCATTACATGGGGAACGGTTAAATCCCCCTGGATCATCCATTTCAATGCCGGGGCGTGCAACGGCTGTGACATTGAGGTATTGGATGCGCTGACTCCGCGATACGATTTGGAGCGCGTGGGTATCCTGAAGCAAGGCAGTCCCCGCCACGCCGACGTATTGATTTGTACCGGCGCGGTCACCCTGCAAACCAGGGACCGATTGATTCAGATTTATGACCAGATGTCCCATCCTAAATTCGTGATTGCCATTGGTACCTGTGCCTGCACGGGAGGCATTTTTGATGACTGTTATTGTGTAACGGGGGGCATTGACAGCGTGATTCCCGTGGATGTGTATATCCCCGGCTGTGCCGTGCGCCCGGAATCCATCCTCCGAGCGGTGGATACACTGATTGCCGGACTGCAAGAGAAAAAGGGAGGCGAACATCATGAAGCATGAAGAGCACATTGTAAAAACCTTATGCAGTCGATTCCCTTTTTTAGAAAACCGCGTGTATATACAAAAAGAAAAGCGTATTTTTACAAACCCTTTATCGGCGGATGAATTCAAAGAAGTCATCCGCTACGCCCATAACGAAATGGATTTCTACCGCTCCACCCATGTGGTGGGAACCGATGACGGGAACACCTTGGGACTGCTGTATATTCTGGCAAATCAGGAGGAAATTCTCCTCGCATTGCGCAAAAGCGTACCCAAAGAAAACCCGGTGGTTCAAAGCATCTCGGATCTGTATCCCTCCATTGTATTGCACGAACGGGAACTGGTTGATTTGTTCGGCGTGGTGGTAATCGGGCTGCCGGAAGGACCCGCCTATCCCCTGCCCGACGGCTGGCCAAAAGGCAATTATCCCATGCGAAAAGACTGGAATCCGAAATATTTCAACAAGAGCACCATGCAATACGAACCGCCTCAAACAAAGGAGGAAATAAAGAATGAATGACAATCAAATCGTCCTGCCCATTGGACCACAGCATCCCTCCTTGGATGAGCCCGGCAGCTTTCACATCACCCTGGAAGGGGAAAAAGTGATCAATGCCGTCATCGGTGTGGGATATAACCACCGAGGACTGGAAAAAGCCTGTGAAAGCAAAAATTATATACAAAATTTATATATCATCGAACGGGTATGCGGCATTTGTTCTCATGCTCACAGCACTGCCTACTGTATGGCGGTAGAAGAACTTGCGGGCGTCACCGTTCCCCCGCGTGCGGAATATATCCGTGTGATTGTTGCGGAGCTGGAACGGCTGCACAGCCATTTGCTGTGGCTGGGCGTGGCGTGTCATGAAATCGGTTTTGATACCATGTTCATGTATTCGTGGCGGGACCGTGAAAAAGTGTTGGATGTTTTGGCAGCCTTTGGGGGCAACCGTGTGAATTACGGCGTGAACACCCTGGGGGGCGTGAGAAGGGATCTGGATGAAACCATCCTGGAACTGATCGTCAAAACCCTCGATACCCTGGAAGAAGAAATCAAGCTTTTCATCGACATCGCCATGACCGAAACCACCCTCATAAACCGGTTAAAAGGGGTCGGGAAACTCTCTCGTGAGGATGCCATTCATTACGGTGCCGTAGGTCCCGTGGCAAGAGCCGCGGGCATCGCCCATGATATGCGTGTTTATGAACCCTATGGTGCTTATCGGGAAATCCCCGTGAACGTGATCACCGATACCCATGCGGATGTGTATGGCAGAACCTTGGTGCGGATGCTGGAAACGCAGGAAAGTATTCGCATCATCCGCCATTGCCTTAAAAGCATACCCGACGGTGATATCACAATGAAAGTACCCCGGCGCATTCCTGCAGGTGAAGTCATCGTCCGGGTGGAAGCGCCGCGGGGGGAAGACGTTCATTATTTGCGCTCCAACGGCACCGATATTCTCGACCGGATCCGGGTCAGAGCCCCAACGGAAGCCAACTGGCACGGTATGAAGCATATGCTGGAAGGGGGATATCTGGCGGATGTTCCCATCACCATTGCAGCCATCGATCCCTGTTATTCCTGTACCGACCGTGCCATCGTGGTACGCTCCCAGGAGAACACCAACGTGATGGATTGGAAGCAGCTGCGCCATATGAGCGTGGACTATTATAAAAAACAAGGCATTGATTTTGCCGCGTGTAAACTGTAAGAGGTCGTATGTTGTTATTTTTGGAGTATATATTTAAAATTTTTATCTTCCCTGGGGTGTTATTTTTATCCGTGTACAGTTTCGTGCTGGAATTCACCGACCGAAAACTCTATGCCCGGATGCAAAGCCGTGTGGGTCCTCCCTGGTATCAGCCCCTGGCGGATTTTTTGAAACTGATCGGCAAGAACGTAATTATCCCTGCCGATGCAAACCGTTTTTTCTTTTCCATCATGCCCTTTGTGTCGCTGGCGGCGGTGACGGCGGGATTTATGTATGTGCCTCTGTTCGGTACATCTGCCGTCTTTTCCTTTCGTGGTGATTTGATCATTGTGTTATACTTTTTAGCAATCCCCCCGCTGGCAGGCTTTTTGGCAGGCTGGTATTCCCGGGGTGTGTACGCCACCATCGGTGCCACCCGTATTCTGACGCAGATGTTTGCGTATGAAGTGCCCTTGTTCATTTCCTTACTGGCGCCGGCTTTGATTGCCGACACCTGGTCTGTATCGGAAATCACGGCATTTTATGCTGCCCATCCCTTGTATACGTTGATCAACCTGCCCTGTGCCCTCACCGCTTTAATCGCCTTCCAGTGCAAACTGGAGAGAGCGCCCTTTGACTCCCCCGAAGCGGAAACCGAGGTGGTGTCGGGTGCGCTGGTGGAATACAGCGGCAGACTGTTAGCGTTCTTCAATATGGCCCATAGCTGTGAGTTGGTTTTGGTGGTGTCGCTGTTCGCGGCGATTTACCTGCCCTTTATGACCGGCATCATTTGGCTGGATTTTCTATTGTATTTCGTTAAAACCCTGTTCATTCTTGTATTTCTTACCCTCATGCGGGCATCCATGGCAAGAGTGGTAATCAATCGGGTTATCACCTTTTTCTGGACATTCTTGTCCCCGGTGGCGTTGGGGCAAATCATATTGAATCTATTATTGAGAGGGGTGCTGCACATATGAGCAAACAAGGACCGGCAAGAATCACCCTGCATGCTTTGAAGAATTTGTTTCAAAAACCTGCCACCACCCCATATAAGGGAACATGTGCGCCGGAAGTGGAACAGAGATACCGCGGTCGTATCCAATACAATCCAACCCGTTGTACCAACTGCCGTTTATGTATGCGTGATTGCCCCACGGGTGCCATCACCATCATCAATGACGGTACCAAAGATGACAAGCAAATGAGAGCGGTCCTCAATATCGGCCGCTGTATTTTCTGCTGCCAGTGCGTAGATTCCTGTAACAGAACGTGCATTTCCTATACCCGGGATATCGATTTTTCCCGCACCAACAAAGAGGACTTGACGGTAAATTTATGAGTCTTCAACTGTGGATGCAAGAAAAAATCGGCAACGGGAAGAAAATTGCCATTCTGGGTGTAGGCTCGGAACTGCGGGCAGACGATGCCGCCGGCATGTATTTGATTGCGCTTCTTTCGTCTTCTCTCCAAGATGAGCCGGTACTCCTCATAGGAGGTTCCACCGCCCCCGAAAACTTTACCGGCGTGATTAAGGATTATTCCCCCGATGTATTGTTGATTGTAGACGCCGCCCACATGGATGCCACTCCCGGGGAAATTCGGATTTTGGATACCAAAAACATCGGCGGTTTGTCCTTCTCCACCCACATGTTACCTTTGCCCGTCATGCTCAATTACTTGCATATGGAAGTCGGATGTGAAATTGTCTGCATCGGCATTCAGCCCCATAGCATCGAACTGGGCTATGATATGTGTGAAGAAGTCAAATCGGGTATAGAAAAACTTTCTGACATGATCACCTTGATCTTGCAACGAAAATAAAAAAACCAAAAGCTGCCTGCGGGGAAACCTGCGAGCAGTTTTTTGTTCCAAATTTCAAACAAACAGAATCAACAAAAAAATCTCCCGGTCACCCTATTTTGTGGAAAAACAGTATAATCTCTCCACAACATATTGTCATTTATAACAAATTGTATCGAAAACAGGGCTTTATTTTTATTAATTTGTTCAAAATGCCCTTTGAAAAATGAATAAGAATATGGTATACTATATATACAGCGTGTAGCTTTAACAGCGTAAGTCCCGTTGTTAAGGTTGCACATTTTTTCACTGGGGGAATACATAATGGAACAAATCGAAAAAAAGAACCAAGCACAAACAACCTATTCGGGCGATCTCGCCCCGCCGGCACATTTGGATGATGCGCCTCAGGGACTTTCGAAAACTGCCAAATGGAAAACAAGACTGTGCAGTCTGGATGATGCGGATCAGAAAAAAATCGCTGTGAAATACTACGGAGGTAAGATGCCATGGAAAAAGTAAAGAAAAGCCAATACCCGCACAAAGTGGGGGATTATGTGATTTACCGTAATAACGGCATCTGTAAGATTGTGGATATTCGCAAGGAGAACTTTGCACGCATCGGCGAAAAAACTTATTACGTGATGAATACCATTCAGGATGAAAACTCACTGATTTATCTTCCTGTGGACAAAAAAGACATCGCTGATTTTATGCGGCATATTTTAACGGTAGACGAAATCCACCAAATTATCTCCGATGCAGAGGAATCAGAAAACACATGGATCGAGGACACCAAACAAAGAGGGATACAATTCGAGCAACTTCTATCAAAAGGGGACAGAGCTGAGATTTTATGGTTGGTAAAAGTTTTGTCCAAGTACAAACGTGAATTGGAACGAGAAAAGAAGAAATTTTACGCAAGCGATGCAAAGATACTTTCTGCGGCAGAGAAGACCATAACAGAAGAATTCGCCTTCACTCTGGGCATTTCCAAAGACGAGGTCATCCCCTATGTCCGTGCTCGTATTTTGGGAAAAAACCAGGGTGAAGAGGCATGAGCAAGTTCGTATATACCGTCAACTTCAATTCCAAAACCAGAACCCTCTCCCTCATGGACAAGTTTGAAGAAAGGGATGAAACAGGCAAGCCGATTTATAACAAATTGATTTTGGGACATGTATTTTCTCTGATCGTTCATGGTATCCCCTATGACATTTCACTGATGGTAGAAAGATTACCACACCAGGAAACTATTAACAGCGAAGGCGTGACATTAACGGCATGCAAAAAAGAATTGTGCGGAAAAACATTTGAACAAGACAAAGAAATGCCCCTGATTCCAAAGGCAATTTGTCAGGTTTTGGAGAAGGGGGAAAACCGCCTGTCAGAGCCTCTCTTGTTGAAAGCGCAAACTACTCTGGACAGAACAAGATCCGGTGGTATTCATAACAACCATTATGGGGTCACCACTTCATACCTAATCGTAGGTGTAAGTGCCACCAAACAATCAGAAAGGAGAAAATCAAAATGAACGGCAGTATCGTCCATCATATTACCTTCGGAAAAGGCACCATCGTTGCACAGAAAGACAACAGCATCAAAGTGAGTTTTGAAAAAGCCAGCTTGGGTGAAAAAAATTTTGTCTATCCCGATGTTTTTGCTCGCTTTCTTGCTTTTGAAAACAAGTCCCAACAAGAAAAAATGAACATAACCTTGCAAAAAATCCGAGAGAAAAAAGAGCAGAAACTTGCCAAAGAACGGGAAAAAGCATTGGCGGCAGAAAAAGCGGAAAGAATCGCTTTGCAGCTGGCAAAATCCAAGAAAGCCGCTATATCTGCTGTAAAAAGGAAAATGAAAGCAGCCAAAAAAGCTAAAAAGGAACTGAAGGAAAAATGATACTGTTTTGGTATCCTGAATATATAGACGCAGAAAAACACTGCCCGTGATATAGCCGGATGCTTAAGAAAGTATTGATAATAGAAAAAAACACGCCGAAAGAAAATGATTCTCTCGGCGTGTACTGTTGTCAACGGGTATGCCCATACTCTGCACCCTGGAAAATTGCCGGTCTTCCATTTGAAATATACGATTACTTCTTTGTTCGCTCATGGCTATAAAGCAAACTTCGCCGTGATTCCAATCCTGTTCGCGATAGGGTCTTATTGTCATTACACGAGATGTCAGGCATTCCTTTTTTATGGTTTATAGGCAAATAATATATTTTTTTCGTGGCAAGTGGGAAAAGAGAGCAGTGCGAATTTGATCCACCGCCCCGTTTTCAATGTCGTCTTTACGCAAAATATATGCCTGTGCGTTGGTAATGAATATATAGAAATAGTGAGATGTTTCGTACACCTTGTGCAGCACGTTGTACTGTATGATGGCAGAACTTTGAAGCCCTTCTTTGGAAGATTTCAATTCAAAATATTCATCGTAAAAGGTATATGTATTTGTTATACTCATCAAATTTCTGTTGTTTTTCACCCCCATGGATGGTATTATATACGCAATCATACTCCAAATAAAGACCATCACAAAAAAAAGAACAATCAAAAAAAGACGTTCTTCCCGGATATCAAGGGAAAAAAAGATGGCGATCAAAACAAGGGTGAAAAACATGAGAATGGGATAAAAGATGTTAAAATAGTTTCGAATGCTTTTGTGCCTTTTTCCCCGGCATCTCATAAAAATAAAAAAATCCTTCATCGTCATCTCATCATAAACGGTGGTTGCCTTTATTTCCATAAAATCCTCCATGCAGTATAATAGCAAATTTCCGTTTGACAGTATATCATACAAACAGATCAATTACAACCCAAAATTCATAATTATGGAAATTTTTGCACAACCGCCTCATTGTTCATTCCAGTATGGGTTTTCGATTGGAAGGATGTACCTAAAACGGTGAAAGATCGTTGTTCTATCAAAAAACAAGACCGAATTTTCGGTCTTGTCACAATTCGATATGTTGGCATCCCATGGTCTTTGTCATAAACTGCATGAATGCCTGGTCTGTTTTCTTTTCTTCTTTTGTTCCCTGGATCCGTAAAAGCATCAGAAACACCAAGGGCAGCAAAATCGGGATGATAAAAAAATCAATCCCTGCCATCTTCCATATCAACAGCAACATGCCAAGCAAAATCCAATACACCACCAAATACATCCCTACCGTTAGCATAAAATCAACAAACTTTCCCAAGGGCTTGCCATTTATATTTTTTATTTCCCCTTCCAGGATCACGGTTTCTTTTTCCTGCTTGACCGTGGCTTCAAACCATCGTCCGCCGCAGTATCCCAGTCGCTGTATTTCGATGCTCACTGTATCCGGTTGATCCCGGTTGCACAGATACCCTTTGCCCCCCATCACCGCTTCTGCCTGAAATTTCTCCATAAAGGTTTCCAGATCGCCGTTACAAATAAATTTCATAGCCTCCCCCTCCTTGCTTCTATTATATTTACATCTGAACATACGTGACAAAAAAAGAAAGAAATAAAGAGCAGTGCATCCAAAATCGGATACACTGCTCAAAATCAATGTGCCTATTTATAATGCGTCGGGCCTAACCGGTGCACCGCCCAGCTCCATGGAAAGATTACAGGCAAGAACAAATGCAAGGGTTTTCACAGCGTCAGCATACGAAGACCGAATCATACTTTGATCCCCGCTGATGACGGCCTCAATGAAGGTACGGTCACAAATAAGCCCCGCGTCCCCTTCCTGCGTATAGCGTACCTTTCCATCCCCCGCCGCGGCAACACCGCCATCACCACTGACGACAAAACCACTTTGTTCCGTAGCCGCAAACGGTTGTTCCCCGTAAATATCCAGGGTGGAAAGTATCCTCAAATCTGCTCGTTTGTCCCGCGCGGAAAAGGTAATTTTAGAATCAAACGCATTCCCGTTTTTCACATAACATCCGGTACCGATGGTCGCCATAGTACCATTTTTGAACCGAACGATGGTAACGCTCAAATCATCGGTATCGTACCCCACCTCACCCCGGACAAAGCCCCGCCCCCCCATAGAGCACACACTGTCGACCTCACCGCAGAAATAGCGGAGAAGGTCGCATTGATGCACGGTCTGTTCTACCAGCTGACCGCCTGATTTTGCTTTATCGCTCCACCACTCGGCACTGGGAATTCCGCCAAACCGGTTACAGCAGATATACGGGACTTCATTTTCCCGGATGAATGTTCTGTTGGGCTCCACTAGATTGGAATATCGGCACTGAAAACCGGAAGCAGTGATGAGACGACGCTGTGCGGCGAGATCCCGGATTTCTTTGGCTATTTCCATATGCAATGCCACCGGCTTTTCAACAAAAAAGTGAATACCCCGCTTGATCGTTTCCTTTTCAATTTCCCCATGTACGGTGGGCGGCAGGCAGATGAACACCATATCCGGCTGTTCTTTGTCATACATCTCCCGAAAATCCCAATACGTCCGTCCTTGCCCGGCTTTTTTTGCAAACTCTTCCGCCCGTTTATGTACAAGATCACAGAATCCCACCATCTCGATGAGATCGCCATACTGCATAAAGTGACCAAGATGATAGCCGCCGATATTCCCGCATCCAATCAGACAAAGTTTTTTCTTTTCCATGTTCCGTTCTCCTTTATTAATGTTCAGCAGAAAGAATATCCTGCAATGTTCGGGCAACTTTTTGATAATACTGCGGCCAGGACTGATGGGGGTCCCTTTTGGACACCTC
>ENA-UOOH01003586-UOOH01003586.1-fermentation-metagenome-genome-assembly--contig:-NODE-3586-length-11637-cov-5.701261_pt1 | contig 11637 bp, 9 predicted proteins | sample MGYA00245778_ERZ724025 | MGnify/ENA primary metagenome ERZ724025 (study PRJEB28704, sample SAMN03018313) | fermentation metagenome | biome: anthropogenic terrestrial biome; feature: soil; material... | reverse complement strand
ATTCAACTGGTTCAGACTTAAGCCAATCAATAAAATCCAGATAACCCTTAAGACCTTTGGTTGTGGCCCAATGGGGTTCTCGGACGGGTCAAGCCGGCATGGGATCGGCTCAGGCCTGGAAGGTCCCGGGGCATCCGCGTGCGGCTCCGCGGGTATCGATGACGACGGGGATGAATTCGTGCAGTCGCTCATGTGGGACATCGTCATGAGCGGTGGAGATGATGGCTGCGTCGTAATCGTTCTGCTCGATCCCTTCCCAGGTCTGGCTTGGGATTCCCGCGTATTGGGAGTGCTCCCTCGAGGGGCGGACCTTCGGGATGAATGGGTCGTAGAAGTCCACCTGCGCACCTTTCTCCTCGAGCATCTGCCAGAGGACATAGGTTGGGCTCTCGCGATCGTCATCGACGTTCTTCTTGTAGGCGAGACCGACCAGGAGGATTTTGCTGCCTTTGAGCGATTTCTGTTGTTCGTTGAGGGCGAGCATCGTGCGTTGGACTACGTATTCCGGCATCGATGTGTTGATTTCACCGGCCAGTTCGATGAAGCGGGTTGTGACCCCGAACTCCTTGGCTTTCCAGGTCAGATAAAACGGGTCGATCGGAATGCAATGTCCTCCGAGCCCGGGCCCGGGATAGAACGGCATGAATCCAAACGGCTTCGTCTTGGCGGCCTCGACGACCTCCCAGATATCGATGCCCATCCTGGTGAAGACGACTTTCAGCTCATTGACCAAGGCGATATTGACGCAGCGAAAGATGTTTTCCATCAGCTTGGTCGCCTCGGCCGCACTGCAGGAAGAGACGGGGACGGTGGTGCAGATGACGGAATTGTAGAGCGCCTGAGCGACCTCGAGGGCGTCAGGATTGATCCCGCCGACGACCTTCGGGATGGTGGAGGTGGAGAAGTTGCTGTTGTTGGGATCTTCGCGCTCGGGGGAGTATGCGAGAAAGTAATCGCTGCCGGCTGTGAGACCGGAGCCGGCATCCAGGATCCCGGCGAGGACCTCTTCCGTAGTGCCGGGGTAGGTGGTTGATTCGAGCGAGATCAGCTGTCCTTGACGGATGTGAGGGGCCATGGTTCTGGCCGTCGATTCAATAAAGGAGAGGTCCGGCTCCTGGTGCTGATCGAGCGGGGTCGGCACACAGATCAGGATTGTATCACAGGAACGAATGCGGGAGAAGTCGGTGGTGGCGACGGTTGAGCTCTTGGAGAATGCTGCCTTGATGGCGTCAGGGGAGATGTGTCGTATATAAGAGCGGCCTTGGCTGAGTGCATCGGTCTTTTGAGCGTCGATATCGAAGCCGACCACAGGAAAGCCTGCCTTGGCGAACTCGAGGAGGAGAGGAAGGCCGACGTATCCGAGCCCGATGATGCCGACCACGGCCTCACGACTTTCAATGCGCTGAAGGATTTCTGTTTTCATATTGACGTAATCAATGGATCCAAAACTCTTTGCGGGTGTTCGACCGAAGCTGTTGACGCGGGCTTACCTACCCGGATTCGGACTCGATTTACAAATATAACCTCGTTTTAGGGGTTGGCACAGTCGGTTTGAGCTGGAAATTTCGGCTCAGGATCGAATAGGAGTGGGCCATGGGGCTCCCATTATGGCGGCGAGCGTCTTTGAAGCTTCCGCTTGGAACAGTATGAGAAATGGATCATGGAAATCGGAGTGTTCCTCAAAAGCGACTTTCCTCGTCAACCGGTCCCTCCGCCTGACCAAGCAGCGGAGTGGCTGCGGCGTGCTGCCGGCAAAACAATTCTGGTGGTCGGCGACTACTTTCTGGACCGGTACTGGGAGATCGATCGAAGCCTGGCCGAGGACTCGATCGAGACCGGCCTGGAAGCGCATCAGGTGGTCGGGCGCAGGCTCAGTCCTGGTGCGGCCGGGACCGTCACAAATAACCTCACGGCTCTCGGTTGTCGTCACGTGCTGGCTGTCGGTTTCACCGGCCGGGACGGCGAGGGGTGGGAGCTGCTTCGCGCTTTGCGCGCTCGCGGTATCGATACCGGCTGGATGCTGGAGTCCGATGAGGTGATGACGCCGACCTACACCAAGCCGATGCTTTCGGAGGACGGGAGCGGCTTTCGGGAGTTGTCCCGACTGGACATCCAAAACCGGCGTCCGCTTGGTGAGGGTCTGCGCTCGGAATTGTCGGCGCGTCTGAGAGACGCCTGGGCGCACGCGGACGGGGTCCTTGTTGCCGACCAGGTCGAACGCGAGGGCTGCGGTGTGTGGGACGAACGGATGCGCGCCGCCCTTGCGGAGCTGGCCCGGAACGATCCGGACAAGCCGGTGCTGATCGATTCGCGTGCCAACATCGGCGCGTTCAGCGGGGTGATGCTCAAGCCAAACGAGGTGGAAGCCGCGGACCTGTTGGGGCTTCCCGCGCTACGTGCTGACACAGGCGTATGGACCGACGCATTGATCCGGCGGCACCGATCCCTCAGTGACCGCCCGTGGTTTATCACCTTGGGGGCGTGCGGAATGGTGGTATGCGTCCCGGCGGCAGCACCGGTTTGGCTGCGAGGAATCGAGGTGCCGGATCCGATCGATATTGTGGGTGCAGGCGACAGCACGGCGGCCGGGATCATGATGGGGCTGGTCGGTGGCGCCACTCCTGCGGATGCTGGGTGGATCGGACAGGCAACAGCGTCGTTAACGGTCCAGCAGCTCGGCACGACGGGAACGGCAACAGCTGGCGAAGTGGTCGCGCGATTGGGAACGGTTTTCGACGATCGCGTCGGCGAGGCCGGCAGTCGGGATTGAGATTTCGCGCCTTTCGTCGGAAGGGTAGACAGATCGTCGCGTCCTCAAGCGGTCCGGCGAGATTGCTCGAACTGATTGCATGCACGCCTGGGAGGCATTGAATGGATTTGCGGGAGTATCTGGACATGATGGCGGATGCGGTGCGCCGGATTGACATGCGGCCGGTCCATGAGCTGGTTGACGTCATTGAGGCGACGTATCGCGAGGGACGAACGGTGTTCCTGGTCGGTAACGGCGGGAGCGGGGCAAACGCTTCGCACTTCTGTGAGGACCTGGGGAAGGGGACGCTCAGCGATTTTGAAAACCAACGACGGCTCAGGGTCATCAGTCTGACTGACAACACGCCGTACATCCTGGCTTGGGGGAATGACGAGGGATTCGACCGGGTCTTTGTCGAGCAATTGAAGAACCTGGCTGTTGCGGGTGACGTCCTGATCGGGATCAGCTGTTCCGGTAACAGCCCGAATGTGGTGAAGGCCATGGAGTGGGCGAAGGCCCATCAGATCTACACCTTCGCGTTCACCGATTCGAAGGGCGGCAAGCTCGGAGCGATCGCCGATCAGATGATGTTGGCGCCGAGTACGGACGTTGGGGATGCCGAGGCACTGCATGGCATCGTGATCCACTATGTGGTCCATGAACTCTATGAGCGATTCAAACAGATCTGACGAACAGACTGTGTTGGGTGTCGAGATTGGGGGGACCAAGCTCCAGGTGGGTTACGGCACGGTCTCCGGCAAGCTCTGGCGGCTGTGGCGGTGCCATGCACGGCCGCACGGCGGCGCGCGTGCGATCCTGGGTGATGTTTACGGTTTGCTGGGGCAGGCATTGCGCCATGCAGCGGAGCATGACTGGCCGAAGCCGGGGGCGATCGGGATTGGGTTCGGCGGACCTGTGGATGCGGTGCGTGGGGCGACCCTGATCTCGCACCAGGTCGACGGTTGGAAGGACTATCCGTTGGTCCAGGACTTCTCCCAACGGTTCGACCTGCCGGTCAGACTCGAGAACGACGCCTCGACCGCCGCCTTGGCCGAGGCCACGCTCGGCGGAGGGAAGGGGTTTAAGCGGGTCTTCTATGTGACGGTAGGGAGTGGGATCGGGGGCGGCTGGGTCCTGAACGGAGGCTTAGACCCCGGACAGGGGATCGGCATGGCCGAGATCGGGCACTTGGCCTGTCAGGATGAGCAGGGGCGGTGGGTACGGCTGGAGGACGTCGCGAGCGGCTGGGGGATTCAGGCGCACGCCCGTCGGCAGTTGGAGCGGGAGCCGGAGGCCGGCGCCACCTTGTTACAGGCGGCGGGGGGAGACCCATCCAAAATCACGACCGAGGAGATCGCCCGGTGCGCGGCGCGAGGGGACGATTTCAGTCTGCGCATGTTGGGATATGGTGCGGAGTACTTGGGCTGGGGATTGGCCAACATGATCACACTGCTCGCCCCGGACCGGGTGGTGATCGGCGGTGGGGTGGCGCTGGCGGGGGAAAGCTATTGGCGGATGCTGCAGGAGTCGGTCGAGCGCCACGTCTTCCATTTGTTCCGTGGACGCTATGAGCTGGTGCCCTCCGAACTGGGAGAGAATGTCGTGGTGGCCGGTGCGTTGCTCGTGGCCGGCGCACGCCTGCCCTGATTTTTTTTCACGCCCACGATTCAGAAAATTTGCGTTTGGGAAATAATTCACGAAGTGTGAACCCGTGCACGCATTGAGCGGGTGGCGGGTGAGGAGGAATCACGGGTCATTTCGGGAAGGCGTGAATGCAGGAATCAACTCCTGAGTGATCTGGTTCATCTGTTGCTGGAGCGATGCGGTACACGAACAATGCTCCATTGACGAGCGCATGGTCGCCGCCATGCAGGCTCTCGCAAAAAGGCGGTACTTCTGTCGGAGGGGAAAAGTGAATCTCAAAAAAACCGTAGGCCTGGTATTGGCCGTTCTGGTGTTCTTCATCCCGTTGGTGGTCCCGATTCCCGGTCTCCAATTCGCGGCGCGTCTGACCATGGGCATATTCATGTCCGCCGCTGTGCTCTGGATGTTGGAGCCGATTCCGATATACAGCACATCAATGCTCGTGATCTTCCTGGAGATCATGCTGATCAGCGGTCAGGGCCTGCTCTTCAACCGGCCGATGGCCGGTGTATCCGCGGTACCCGGTACCGTTGAGGGCACATGGGTGGTCGACGCAGCCTCGATTTCCGATGGCACTGTCTACACGCTGGAGGAGGGCCGTTTGGGCAAGGCGGTTCCGGTGGAAGTGCTCGAAATCGGCACTGAGCGCGTGACATTCAAGGCTGAAGGCCTGAGCGAGGCGACTCTGCTGGCATCGGACGCGACGGATTGGCGGGTACAGTACAAGCCATTGCCGTACAAAAATTTCTTCAATGCCTTGTCCAATCCGGTGGTGATCCTCTTCCTGGCAGGTTTTCTGCTAGCCGGTGCATCGGTCAAGTTCGACCTGGACAAGACCTTGACCCGATTCTTTTTGCGGCCCTTTGGAACGCGGCCGGCGATGATCGTACTCGGGCTGCTGTTGGCCACGGCGACGCTCTCCGCCTTCATGAGCAACACGGCGACCACGGCAATGATGGTGACGGTGATCATGCCGATCATTTCTCAATTGAAGGGGGATGACCCGCTGCGCAAGGCCGTGGCCTTGGCGATTCCGGTCGGAGCCAACATCGGAGGGATCGCAACACCGATCGGGACGCCTCCTAACGCGGTCGTTTTAGCGGCGCTCCAGGGCAGTGGGATCTCCATTCCCTTCGGCACATGGATGGTGCTCGCGTTACCGTTCGCGCTTTTCCTCCTGTTTGCCGCCTGGCTGCTGTTGATCAAGCTCTTCCCTGCGCAGGAAGCGAACGTCACCCTGGTCCTCAAGGGCAAGGTCAACAAGAGCGGGAAGGCGGTCATGCTCTATGTCCTGTTCGGCGTGGTCGCGGTGCTCTGGATGACCGAACAGCAGCATGGACTTTCGAGCAATATTGTGGCGATGCTGGCGATCGTGGCGCTGACGGTGACCGGGGTTGTGAACAAGGAAGACATCCGCGCGGTACCTTGGGATGTGCTCTGGCTCTTCTCCGGCGGTATCGCCCTGGGCGAAGCGGTCAGTCAGACCGGGCTTGCGGCATGGTTTGTGAACTCGATTAACTTCGAAACGGTCGGCTACATGGGAGTCGTGATTCTGATCGGACTGGTTGGGCTGGCCATGGCGAACTTCCTTTCGCACACCGTCACGGCGACCCTGCTGGCCCCGCTGGCCATCAGCCTGCAGTATTCCGGTGTGGTCAACGGCGCCTCGGCGATAGCGGTCTTGATGGTCATGGTTGCGATCGGTTCCAACATGGGGATGAGCCTGCCGATCTCCACGCCGCCGAACGCGATTGCGATGGGTACCGGCACCTTTGAAACCAAGGACCTGGCCAAGGTCGGGGTCACGATCGGCCTTCTTGGATTTGTCATTGCCGTGGTCCTGGCCAAAACAATGTGGCCCATGGTGTTGCAATCGTTGTAAAATGGTTTTGTGAAATGCTAGGAGATCACGCATGAGCGCTATCTACATTCTATGTTTGGAGGACGAGCCCGAGGTTCTTGACAACGTCGTTCGCGATCTCGGTGAGTTCGAGGACACCTTTCCGATCGAGGCGGCCGGCTCGGTTCAGGAGGCGCGAAAAATCGTCGCGGACCTGACAGTGCGTGGCGATCGAGTCGGAGTCATTCTCTGCGATCACATCATGCCTGGGGAGGATGGGGTCTCGTTCCTGGTCGAGTTGGCGGACCGGGAGGAAACGGTTGCCACCCGCAAGATCCTGCTGACCGCGCAGGCGGGACTTGAATCGACGATCGAGGCGATCAACAAGGCGCACCTGCACTACTATGTCGCCAAGCCCTGGAAAAAGGCGGAGCTGGTGCAAATCGTCAAGGCGCAGATGACCGAATATGTGCTCGGCCAGGAGAGTGATATCCGACCATTTCTTGGCGTCCTGGACAGCGAGCGCTTGGCCTCAGCCATTCGGCAAAAGGGTCTATTGACGGATGAGTGAGCTGCCTCCAGTGACTTCGCACTGTCTGGGGACCGGGTTGGTGGATGGGCGGTCGGACTCCGCCTATCCACTCCCATCTTTGGAGGAGATGCTCCGTCTGTTGAAGGCATCGGGGGCGGCCGACAGCATTCTGAAAATCCCGGCGGGGCGGGTGTTGCTGGAGGAGGGGCGGCCGAATCGCAAGATCCACCTCATCCTGGAGGGGCGGGTTCGGCTGACCAAAGTCGATTTCGGCACAACGGTGTTGATCGACGAGTTGGGGATGGGTGACTTCTGCGGCTTGATGAGCTTCAGCTCCGGGATGTGTGCCTTCGCCACGGGCACGACGGAGACGGAGGTCACCGCCGCGGAACTCGGCCGTGATCAGTTCGACGGGTTGATGGCCACGAATCCGACCTTTGTGCAGGCCTTCAATCCCATCCTGATTCAGCAGTTGGTGGCGCGATACCGCCGCATGGTCATGCTGCATCTGGACGTCGCGGAGTTGTCCCGCCAACTGGCTCAGGAACGACTTGAGCTGAAACAGGCGTTAACCAGTCTGGAGCGAACCCAGGATCGGTTGATCGAGCAGGAAAAAATGGCGATCCTGGGTAACCTGGTCGCCGGGGTTGCGCATGAGATCAACAACCCGACCTCGGCCATGTTGCGCTCCGCGGCCAACCTGGTTGATTGCCTGAAGGATCTGTGGCAGGCCGACATGGGAACCGAGGTCGAGGCGACCTATTTCCGCATTGGAATGGAACAGGGGCTCCTCTCGACCGAGGAGCAGCGGATTCGCATGCGCGACCTGGCTCAGCGATTTCCGCACCTGCCGCGCAGTTTCGTTCGTGACCTATCTCAACTTCCGCCGGTATTTTATGGGGAACTCCTGGCCGAAGTGCCGAGCAAGCGCAACACAGATATTCCGACGTCGCTCCAGCGCAAGATCCTGGCCTTTCAGACCGGCCGGATGGTACGCGGCTTGACCTTGTCCGGCGAACGGGTTGAAAACCTGGTGCACAGCCTGCGCAATTACAGCCGGAAGAGCGGGGGTGTCCGCCAGAAGGTCGATATCCGGGAAGGCTTACAGGACACGGTACTGATCCTGGGCACGCGTCTCCGGCCGTACACCTTGGTCATGGACCTGCCCGAGATTCCTCAGGTCTCAGGCGATCCCGGAGAGATCAATCAGGTCTGGATGAACCTGATCGTGAATGCCTGTGACGCCATGGGCGAGACCGGCGAGCTGACAATCCGATGCGGCGAAGACGGGGACGCTTGGATCTGGGTTGCGATCGAGGATCGCGGTCCGGGTGTGCCGCAGGCGATGCGTCAGAACATCTTTCAGATGAACGTGACGACCAAGCAGGCCGGTGCTGGATTCGGCCTCGGCCTCGGCCTCGCAATCTCCAAAGGGATTGTGGAGAAGCACGGCGGCCGCATTGAAGTCGCGGACCGTCCCGGCGGCGGGGCCTCCTTCAGGGTGTACCTGCCCGCGGGCGAATGAGCCCTCGCGCCCCGGAGCCAACCGCCAAGGACGCCAAGGGGGAGGGGAGTTCAACCGCCAAGACGCCAAGAGCGCCAAGGGGGAGGAGAATTCAACCGCCAAGACGCCAAGAACGCCAAGGAGATTGAGAGTCTGGAGAAGAGCGTCATAGGCACGTCGATGGGGTATGAATTGCATGAGTCGACTTGACTAGCTGAAGGCCGTCCGAAAAGGCACGCTCCTTCATGCGTCGCCTCCAGGCAATGGTTGCCGATCAGTCCGATCAATCCGATCAGTCCGATCGAAATCGAAATCGCGATCGGGATCGATCCCTGTCCTGTATGGCACCTGGCCCTTATGGAGCGCTCAAACTTCGCTGCTGAGTTATACCAGGACCGGACAGCGGGACCCGATGTCTCATGCCTGAATCCCATTCGATACCGAGACCGATAGCGAGCCCGATCTTGTTTGCCATTGACCTTTTCGGACGGGCTCTAGCTCAGGTCATGTCATATCCAAACGTGTCACCCTTCTCCCCCTCTTGGCGTCCTTGGCGCCTTGGCGGTTGAATTCCCTCTCTCTCTCCCCCTCTTGGCGTCCTTGGCGTCTTGGCGGTTAAATCCCCTCTCTCCCCCCCTTGGCGTCCTTGGCGTCTTGGCGGTTCTCCTAACCTCTCTCCTTGGCGTCCTTGGCGTCTTGGCGGTTCTCCTAAGCTCTCTCCTTGGGCGTCCTTGGCGTCTTGGCGGTTCTCCTAGGCTCTCCTTGGCGGTTGGCGGTTCATCTTATGCGCTCAGGGCGAGACTTGAGGCGGACGCGCGGCGACCACCCGGATCCCGCCGTTCTGTGAGTGAAGCTGCAGCATGCGTGGCTGATTCAACTCGGTATCGGCCAAGACGTTTTGCATCTGAACCTTGCCGTTGCCTGCCTCTGCGGCGACGTATGCATTGATCTCAGCATCGCCCTCGACCGAAATCCTGCCGTTGGATGTGCGAACAGTGCCGTTGCCGGCCCAGGGACCGTGCAGGAAAATATCGATGGCACCGTTGGAGGATTGGCAGGTGAACTCGGCCGGCGCACCCCGAAGCACGATCTGGCCATTGGAGGTCACGAGTTGAACTTGGCCGCCATGGTTATCGACCTCGATACGGCCGTTTCTGGTGCGTGCCTCGACTGTTGGCTGCGTGGACAAGACTCGGATCGAGCCGTTTGCGACTTCCAGATCGACGGGAATCCCCGCGGGTACGTTCAGGGTGAGATCGACCGAGTCGGAGGCGGAGGAGATCGGAGAACGAACCGAAACCGCAAGCCCGTCCGGGCGCTCTTCGACCACCAGTTGGATCTCCTGCAGTACTTCCTGCGCAAGGGCTGCGGACCTGGCATGCACTTCGAAGGCGGCTACCGCCTGGACGGCGGAATCTTGGCTTGAACGGTCCACCAGAATGTTGCCGTTGGGGATGTCCACATACAGGACTGACGCCTGCGAGGGCATCGCCCATTGGTATGACTTGGCCCCGCGGGCGGAGTGTTGGTTGAGGATCGAGATACAGCCGTTGAACAGACAAGCTGTGGTGACAAGCCCCAAGAGAATCCAAAAACGAGAGTGAGCAGTGTTCATGGCGTTTGACTTCAGGAGCGATCGGAATCGGGACGCAGACGATTCGTAGGGGTCGGTGAGCTTCGGATGATCACCCGAAACTCCCTCGAACATGGCCGCATCAGGACCACCCGAGCTGTTCGGGGAGTTGATTCAGATTGATACTACCTGAGGCCTGCACGATGTAAAGATCTTCGACGCGCACGCCCCCAACCCCGGCCTGATAGAGGCCCGGCTCAATCGTCACGGCATCCCCTTCCACGAGCATCGGTCCACCTTGATCGAGCAACGGCGCCTCGTGGACATCGAGTCCTACCCCATGTCCGGTGCCGTGGACCATGGCGCAGCGGGCGGTGTCCTCTCCGTCGCGCAGAAACCCGGATTCGAAGCCGTGCCCATGAATCACCTCGATTGTGGCTGCATGAACAGACCCGCCCCCTACACCCGCCCTGAGGGTCCGCTCGGCTGCCCGCTTCGCGTGGCAAACCGCTCGATGCATGCGGGCGATCGGGTCCGGTATGCAGCCATTGACGACCGTGCGCGTGCAGTCCCCGAAGAAGCGGGTCTGCGCATTGCGCGGGAAGATATCGATGATGACCGGTTGTTCGGTCCAGAGGGTGCCGGAGCCCAGCGCATGGCAATCTCCGCCCTGGGGGCCTCCTGCGACGATGCTGTTGCACGGCTCAAACCCCTCCTGCAGGAGGAACTGGTTGATGGCCACGCGGACGCGTTCACTGGTCAGGGGTGCACCCTCCCAATGCAATTGTCCCTGGTGGTCGGCCTTGGCGGTGGCGACCATGCGACAGGCGAGGACCATCGCGCGTTCGGTCACGGCCTGCGCCTGCCGCAGACATTCCACCTCGTGTTCGCTCTTCGCGCGGCGCTCCCGAACTCCGAGGTCGGGATCTAGCACCGGCCGGATACCGCGCGCCTCCAATTCCACTGCGACGAGAAAGGGGAGTGTTCGATCCACGGTGACCTGATGGATCCCGTTGCGCAGCAGCAATTCGGCAACGGCCTGGGCAGTCGCGACATCACGCTCCCCTGAGATGCGGGCCGTGGGAACGAGGTCAGCGGGGCAGACGACCTCATCCGCCTGTGCATCACGGGCGGCACGTCCAATCTCGATATCGCGAATGATCAGGGTCGTATGGCGAGTCCCCTCGGAGGATCCGAGTTCGACCCATGCAGCAGGGTCCCCGGCGAGGAATTGGATTTTGTGGAACAGGGCGTTGTTCTGGCTCGGCACACCTGCAATGAGACGTGCGGAGCCCCAGGTTGGGCTGGGGAGGGGGTGGGTCATGCGAAGTACGGATGTGTGTGGTGGAAATTCCGGAGCCAAAGAGAGTCCTTGGGGTGTTCAAGACCGGGCTGAGTATCTCACGCAGCAACAAGCTGTTCAACCTTTCACCCCATCTCCTGCTGTCGCTCGAGATCATCGGAAAGGGAAAAAGGCGTTTTCGCAACCTGACCACCCCATCCGGATCCGGAGAGTCTCCCGCAGAGTGCGCAGAGGCCTTTTCGACCTGGCTAGAGCCCGTCCGAAAAGGTCAATGGCGAAGAAAGATCGGGGTCGGGGTCGCTATCGGTCTCGGTATCGAAGGGTCGCGGGATGGGATTCGGACAAGAGAAACCGGGTATTGCAACCGTATTGTTGCGGTGCCGACACAACTCGGCAGCTAAGTTTGAGCGGTACAAAAGGGCCAGGTGCCAACCAGGACGGGAATCGATTCCGATCCCGATTCCGACCCCGACCCCGATTCAGACAATGATC
>ENA-UOOH01003585-UOOH01003585.1-fermentation-metagenome-genome-assembly--contig:-NODE-3585-length-11639-cov-3.974965_pt1 | contig 11639 bp, 10 predicted proteins | sample MGYA00245778_ERZ724025 | MGnify/ENA primary metagenome ERZ724025 (study PRJEB28704, sample SAMN03018313) | fermentation metagenome | biome: anthropogenic terrestrial biome; feature: soil; material... | reverse complement strand
AGACGATTGCCCGAAACGCGTCCACCGCCATGACCGGGTTAGGCAAAATGGGGTCCTTGCCATATTCGGCAACGTAAGAATCCGCCCAGGCTCTGATGCCGGGGTCCGCGAGGTTCGCGATGCTGGTCATAAACACACCTTCAGAACCTTCGCCGGCCAGTTTGATAAACTCCGGCGTTGAGGAGCTATCGGCAGTGAACAAGATGCTGGTGATACCCAAATCACGGGCCTGCTTGGTGATCATGGCAGCCTGGGTCATTTCGGTGGGGAAGTAAATCACGTCCGGGTTTTGTTCCTTGATCTTGCCCAGAATGGCCCTAAAGTCCACCTCTCCGGTGCGGAAGCCCTCGCGGTTGGTCATTGTGGCGCCCCCATTATCCATGGCTTCCCTGAAGAACTCCTCCAGGCCTTGAGAGTAATCAGAACCTACGTCGTAGATCGTGGCGTAGGTTTTGGATTTAAGTTCATCCATGATGTAACGGGCGGCAACCTTACCCTGGAAGGGGTCAATAATGCATGCCCTGAACGCGGTGCGGATCGCTTTCCCATCCGTTTCCGAGACGGTCACTTTGGGGTTCGTTGCCACAGTGGCAATGAAGGGCACACCGGCGGGCTCGGTCACAGCCGTCATGGCAATGCCGGCACCGCTGGCGCTTGGGCCGATAATCGCGACCGCACCGTCTGAGATCAGGCGTTTCGTCGCGTTCACGGCCTCGAGTTGGTCAGCCTTAAAGTCGTACGAAATCAATTCCACCGGGCGGCCAAGCACACCGCCTTTATCGTTAATGGCTTTCAGCTCCATTTTCAGGGCGTTCATTTCCGAGGTACCCCAGGCAGTATTTACGCCGCTCAGGTTGCCGATATGCCCAATTTTGATTGGGGCTTGGGCAGTTTGCCCGGCTGGCTGAGTACTTGTGCAGCCGATAGCGAAGGCCAAAACTGAGAGCAGAATCATCCAAATGACAAACTTTCTCATCCTATCCTCCAGTATTAATTATGATTGAGTGCGTATTCCCAGATAGGTATTTCTAACGGTTTCATCTTTGAGTAAATCACCTCCTGAGCCGGCGATCACATTCTGCCCTGACTCGATAACATAGGCGTAATCTGAATTTTCCAAGGCTTTCACCGCGTTCTGTTCGGTCATGAAAATGGTGGTTCCCGCGGCGCGAATCTCACGGATAATCGAAAACACCTGGTCAATAATCATCGGCGCCAGCCCAAGCGAAGGCTCATCCAGCATCAATAACTTAGGGCGGGACATGAGCCCGCGGGCGATGGCCACCATTTGCTGCTCCCCGCCTGAGAGCGTGCCAGCCAGTTGCTTCTCCCTTTGAGCAATGATCGGAAAGGTTGCGGCCATGCGCTCTAAATCTGCTTTGATCCCGCTATTATCCTTCCGGAGAAAAGCGCCCATCAGCAGGTTTTCTTTCACGGTCAGGTTTGCGTAGAGCCGCCTGCGTTCTGGAACCAATCCAATCCCCCTGGCTAATACCTTATAAGCTTGCTTATCCAGTACTTCGCCCTCAAAGAGGATCTCGCCGGAACTCTGCCGGATCACACCGGCGATGGTCATCATCAGGGTGGATTTGCCGGCACCATTGGAACCGATCAAGGATACGATTTGCCCCGGTTCGATCGAGAGGGATAGATCTCTGAGCGCCTGGATGGACCCGTAGGAAACGTTGAGCTGATTAATTTGAAGCATAGTCTTTTTTTCCAAGGTAGGCTTCCAATACCAGCTGGTTGGATTGCACTTCTGCTGGCGTGCCTTCAGCGATCAGCCTGCCAAAGTTCATCACGTAGATGTACTCACACAGCTCCATCACCAGATCCATATGATGTTCGATGAGCAGCACGGTCAGGTTGAATCGCTGCTGGATCTCATAAATCAATTCAGCGAGCACCCTGGATTCCTCAGGGTTCATCCCTGCCGCTGGTTCATCCAAGAGCAATATTCGCGGTTGAAGTGCCAGCGCGCGGGCAATTTCAAGGCGGCGCTGCAGGCCGTAGGGCAGGCTATCGGCCCGTTTGTCCTTGTGCTCGGCCAGACCAACCAGCCGCAAGTACTCCACCGCGGCATCTTTCGATTCCTGCTCCAGAACTCTGACTGCTTTGGTCGAGACCAGGTAACTCGGTAGGCCAAGCCTGCTGGAGTGCTTATCGATGGCGATCAGCACATTTTCCATCAGACTAAGGTTCTTGAACAAACGGTTATTCTGAAAAGTGCGGGTGATGCCCAATTCAACAATTTGATTGGGCTTGAGATTCTTAATGTCTACACCGTCCAGCTGAATACTGCCTGAACTCACCTTGTACACCCCAGTAATGAGGTTGAATAAGGTGGTTTTACCGGCGCCATTCGGCCCGATCAACCCGGCGATCTTGTTGCTGGGGAATTGGATGCTGATATCCTCACAGGCCACAACGCCGCCAAATTTTTTGGTGACTGCATCCAGAGTTAAGCGCGGTTCCGGATTATCCATGATTAAATCCTGATTCGTTTTTCCGCAAAAACCGAGGCAGCCGTAATTCCCTGAAGCCCATAATTCCTTGCGGCCGCAAGACCATCACCGCAACCAGAACTGCGCCGTAAACCACCATCCTCCACAGGTTGGCCACCCGCAGCACCTCGGGGATGCTGGTAAAAAGCATGGCCGCGATCACCGGCCCGGTGATGCTTCCAATCCCGCCAGCCACCACCGAGATAATCAGCATCGAAGATTGCATCTGGGTGAACATGGAAGGTTGGATGAAGCCGATGTAGTGGGCGAAAAGCCCGCCGCCTAAGCCCGCCATCGTCGCGCTGATGAACAGGGAGAGCATCTGGGTCTTATACACATCAATGCCCATCATCTCCGCGGCGGTCATGTCCTCCCTTAAGGCAATAGCCCTGCGGCCGTACTTGGAAAAAATGAAGTTCCTTGCCACCAGAATGGTTAGGACCGTAATGATAAGGACATTCCAAAAATTGGAGTGCTGCGCGATGCCCGGGAGCCCTCTGGCCCCCTGGGTGATCGAAAGGTGCTCCAGAATCACACGGAATGCCTCGCCAAAGCCAAGCGTGGCAATCGCAAAGTAGTCGCTTTTCAGTTTCGCCCTAAATGTAGGGATGCCGATGATGAAACTAAGGATTCCCGCTAGTAAAGCCCCGGCGGTGATCGCAATGTAAAAGTTGACCCCGAAGTTCTTGGTCAGTATCGCGGCAGTATAGGCACCGCAGGCAATAAAACTGGCGTGCCCAAGCGAAAAAATGCCCGTAAAACCGGTGAGGATCGTCATACCGGTCACTTCGATGACGCTGATCATGCCCAGGATGAGGATGCCTTGAATGTAAACGCTCATGGCTCAGACCTTCTCAATCGCTTCTTTGCCAAACAAGCCGTTTGGCATGAAGATCAGGATCAGGATCAGCAGGGTGAAGCTGAAAACGTCGCGGAAGCTTGACGAGGCATACACGCTCACGAATGATTCCAGGACCCCCAATATCACACCGCCCACCACCGCACCGGGCAGGCTGCCCAAACCTCCAATTACGGCAGCGATGTAAGCCTTGGTTGTAATGGCGCCCATACCCGGGTAGACCATGTACTTCATCCCGAAGAAAACACCGGACAGCCCGGCAAGCAGCCCGGAAATGATGAACACTAGCGAAATGACCGAGTTCAGGTTCACACCATTGATCATCGCGGTGATATTGTCGTAAGAAGCTGCCCGAATGGCGATTCCCAGGCGAGTTTTGGTGATGAAGGCATTGAGGATGAAGATGGCGCCAAAGGAAAAAATGATCGCGAAAATATCCAGAAAACCGAGGGTAGCGCCAAAAATAGAGACGGTGCCAAGTTCAAAGACCTGGGGGAAGGGGTAAAAACTGCCACCAATCAAGACGTAAACCAAATTCTCCAGAAGCATCGAGATGCCCATGGCGCTGATCATCAGGAACAAGGACGGTGCCCGCCTGACTCTAAGCGGCCGGTACGCGAAGCGTTCCGAAAGCAGGGAGAGGATCGCCGCGCCAACCATCGCCGCTATCAAGGCTAGCGAAAAGGGTTGTCCAAACCGGGTCATCGCGAAAAAGCCGATGTAGGAGCCGAGCATGATGATCGTCCCATAGGCAATGTTGCTGAAGCCCATGATGCTGAAGATCAATGAGTAGCCATTTGCCATCAAGGCGTAAATGCCCCCGATTGCAAGTCCCGTTACCAATGTTTGTAAAAACATCTGCCCATCCCTGGTTAAGTTGATGGTTGCTAGAAACTGGTTAAATTATTAGAAGACTTTTTCTTCTTTCATCCTTTGCGAAATGTTTCAAGATCGTATTGGGTGAAGATTTGTACAGAAACGCTAAAATTTGCAAGCCATTTTACCAGTAAAACGCCAACCTGCAGGGTTTTAATCATTTAGGCTCTTAAGTATGCGCAGCATGGGAAGAAACTTCCATCCAGCCGCTTTCGTGGACAATCGATACCCCGACCACCCAACTGCAAGCGCTCTTACTAAGTCACCAAGTCTTTAGTGGCTACGCGCAGTAATCTTTAGAAAAACATTAGAGCCTCCTCTGCCTCAAAAACCGAAGCAGAATGAACCATTCAGCATCCTCTCCAACGGTGAAACCGTTGACGCAGCCCCTTTTCCTCGGCTATAATCAATCGCCCGTTGGGGAAGTGCTGGAATTGGCAGACAGGCATGACTTAGGATCATGTGCCGCAAGGCGTGAGAGTTCGAGCCTCTCTTTCCCCACTTGCACACAAACTATTGCGAGGTAAACCTTGAAAATCACCAAAACCCCTACCGATGATCATCAGCTGAAAGTCACCGCTGAATTCGAACCTGAACTGCTGGAGCAGTTTAAACACCGCGCCGCGCGCAAACTGGCCCAGCGCACCAAAATTCCCGGTTTCCGGCCTGGTAAGGCGCCATATAACATGATCCTCACCTACCTGGGTGAAGCTACTGTTACCCGCGAGGCCCTGGAATTGATGCTGGATGACGTTTACCCCAAGGTGCTGGATGCGGAAGGCATTAAGCCCTATGGTCCCGGCAACCTGGATAACATACCCAGCGAAGACCCGCCCACCTTCGAATTCACGATCCCGCTCGAACCGGAAGTGGAACTTGAGGGCCTGGACGCGCTCAGCAAAAAATACGAACCCACGGTGATCACTGACGAACAGGTGCAAAACTTCATTGATAGCATGCGCCGCGAGCAGGCTACCATCGTGCCGCTGGAGACCCCAGCCGCGGAAGGGAACCTGGTATTCCTGAACCTGCAAGCCACCGATAGTGCCTTACCGGAATCCGAAGAAGCCCAATTAATCAAGCCTACCCCGCAACAAATTCTCATCCCCTCCAACTCTGAGGAGCGGGCCAGCGAATGGCCATTCAAGGGCTTTGCCCGTTCTTTCATTGGCCACAAAGCCGGCGAAACCCTGGATTTCACCCACGATTATCCCGAGGACAGCGAGAACAAAGACTTCGCCGGAAAGAAACTGCACTTCAAGGTCGACCTGCAGTCCGTAAAAGGCCTGGAATTACCCGCTGTGGACGAAGAATTCATTAAGAAGGTCAGCGCTGCAGAGGATGTGCCGGCATTTGAAAAGAGTGTGCGCGAGCACCTTGAACACGAAGCCCTGCACGAATATGAGGATGCGTACTACCTGGAACTGGTGGACCAATTACGCAAGCAATCGGCAATTAAGTATCCGCCCCAAATGCTGGCCAACGAAGAAGACCAGGTGCTGCATCGCATCGAGCATGACCTCTCGCACCGGAAATTGGACCTGGATCTCTACCTGAAACTGCGCAAAACCGACCGCGAAACCTTTATCAACGAGGAAGTAAAACCAACTGCCCTTAACCGCCTGGAACGCTCCTTGATCATGGAAGCACTCACCCGGCAGTACGAGATCAAAGTGGGCGAAGCAGAGATGCAAGAAGAGATCAGCCGGGTAATCGACAACCTGATCTACAGCGGCGACTTTGAAGCGATCCAGAAGGAATTAGGCAAGAAGAAGTTTGCCGAATCCGTAAGCATGGAAGCAGCCAACCGCGCGCTTGAAAAAGCCATCCGGGCTCAACTGCGAAAGATAGCGGACCCTGATTCGGTGGCCGCAGTGGAACCCGAAGCTGCCGCGGAGGAAGCCGAACCTGAAAAGCCTGCCGCCAAACCGCGGAAAAAAGCCGCCGCGCCTAAAACTGAAAAGCCCGCTCCTGCTGCAGAGGCTGAGGAAGCCAAGCCTGCCAAACCGCGCAAAACCAGCAAGGCCAAGGCTGCGGACTAATACAATTCTGATACTCAGGGTTTAAACTGCCTGAAACTATGAAGAAAAGGACGCTTATGCCCAATAAACCTTTTGAATCCGTGATTCCGATGGTCATTGAAACCTCGGGGCACGGAGAACGTGCTTACGACATCTACTCGCTGCTGCTCAAAGAGCGCATCGTTTTCGTGGGTTCAGGTATCAACGACCAGGTAGCAAACCTTATCGTTGCTCAACTGCTTTACCTCAGCCGGGAAGACCCGGATAAAGGCATCCAGATGTACATCAACTCGCCAGGCGGTTCCATCTATGCCGGCATGGCCATTCTGGATACCATGCAGATGATCCCGAACAAGATCTCAACCGTTGCCGTTGGTGTTACCGCTTCATTTGGCACCGTGCTTTTGGCCGCAGGCGAAAAAGGCCAGCGCTACGCTTTGCCCCACGCCACCATCCACATGCACCAGCCTTTGGGTGGCGCTGAGGGTCAAGCCACCGATATTGAGATCATCGCCAAAGAGATCCTGCGCTTGCGCCAGAAATTGAATGAATTTTTTGCTGAAGCCACCGGACAGGACATCGAAGTGATCAAGCGCGATACCGAACGCGACTTTTACATGGATGCCGAACAAGCCGTAAAATACGGCCTGGTGGATAAAGTGCTGACCACACCAACAAAATAGAGTGAAGCATTGATCAGCCAACGCTTTCCGCAGCTGAAAGGCGTAATCATTGACATGGATGGGGTTCTGTGGCGAAACACAGACCCCATCGGTGATTTACCAGCTATTTTCAGAAGCATCGAAGCCCAGGGCCTGCAATGGATCTGCGCGACGAATAACGCCACCCAATCCCCCGAGGAATTCGCGGAGAAACTGCGTGGCTTTGGCGTGGAAACACACCCGGGATGCGTGGTGAACTCTGCTTCAGCCACTGTGGATTACCTTAAGAGCAATTTCAGCTTGGATTCCAAGGTTTACGTTGTTGGCTCTGAATCACTCTGGCAGATGGTGAGCGATGCTGGTTTCGAAACCGTGCCCACCGGCGATGAAGAATGGCTGGAAAGAGCAGCGGAAATTGACATCGTTGTCGCTGGATTGGACCGCCGTTTCTCTTACAACCGTATGCGTGATGCCGCCATGGCCATCCGCCTCGGGGCCACTTTCATTGCCACAAATACCGATGCAACCTACCCCACGCCGCAAGGCTTGCTCCCGGGTGCCGGCGCCGCGGTGCGGGCAATCGAAGTTGCCAGCGGCAAGGAACCCATTGTGATCGGCAAACCCAACCCCATGGTTTACCAGGAAGCCCTCAAGCGTATGGGCCTGGAGGCCGCGCAAGTAATGGGTATTGGCGACCGTTTGGATACGGATATCCGCGGCGCGCAGGCGGCTGGCTGCCTGAGCGGCCTGGTTCTCACCGGTGTCACTTCCATCCAAGCTGCCAAGGCCTGGCAGCCCCCGCTAGATGCCTACGCTCCAGACCTTTGGAGCCTGGTGAATGACTAAACCTCTGATCTACGACCTGAGCACCGCCCAGCTTTCTCAGGTATTACAGGAGCTTGACCAACCCGCCTTCCGCCTGAAGCAGCTGCACCAGGGCCTGTACAACAAACTCTACACCAGTTTCGAAGAATTTGACGCGATCCCAAAAGCGCTGCGCTCCGCCCTGGATGAACGTTTCACGATTGAACCGCTAAGCGTCGCCAAAACTTTGCGCTCGCGCGACGGGAACACCGAGAAAAAGCTTTTCAGCCTGCAGGATGGAAACCTGATCGAAACGGTGCTCATGCGTTTTGAGCGGCGCAACACCCTCTGTGTTTCCACTCAGGTTGGCTGCCCCATGGGCTGTGTTTTTTGCGCAACGGGTCAAATGGGTTTTGTGCGCAACCTCAGCGCCGGCGAAATTTTGGGCCAGATCATCCATTTCCAGAAAGTGTTGCGTGCCGGCGATGAAGCATTGCGCAATGTGGTGTATATGGGCATGGGTGAGCCGTTCCTTAACTATCCCAACGTCTCCCAATCCCTGGATTATCTTTCGGACCCGGAACGTCTGGGGCTGGGCGCCAGGCATATTACCGTTTCGACCGTTGGGGTCATTCCCCGCATCGCGCAGTTTGGGGAGCAGCACCCGCAAGTGAACCTGGCCATCTCGCTGCATGCCCCCACGGATGAGTTGCGCACAAGGCTTCTGCCTGCCAACCGCCAATACCCTTTGGAAAAGCTGATGCAGGCCTGCCGGGATTACATCGCCCAAACCAATCGTAAGCTTACGTTTGAGTATGCCCTGATCGATGGGCTAAACGACAGCCCGGAACATGCCCGCCAGTTTGCCCAATTGGTACGCGGCATGCTCTGCATCGTCAACCTCATTACCCTTAACCCCAGTAAGCAATATGCCACACCTGGCTCGCCGCCCGCCCGGGTGCAAGCCTTTAGAGACGTTTTGGTACAGCATGGTGTGCGTGTTACGCTGCGGCTGCGGCGGGGCCTGGAGATCAACGCTGGCTGCGGTCAGCTGGCTTCGGCCGAGAACCCCAACTGATATAATCGGAAACATGGAAAATATCTTCAAAAAATGGCGCGATAGCCTCGAAAAAACGCGCGAGGTCACCTTTGGCAAGATCGCCAACTTCTTTGGCGCGACCGAGATCGACGATTCCAGCTTTGACGAATTGGAAGAGCTGCTTATCCAGGCAGACCTGGGCCCCGAGACCACCATCAAACTCCTGGATCGCTGTTCGGATCTGGTGGACGAACGCGGGCTCACCCGCACTGACCAGCTGGAAGGCCTGGTGAAAGCCGAGCTGGCCGCCCTGCTGGAGCAGCCGGAAGAGCCGGCACTGAACCACGGGCCTACGGTGATCATGGTCACCGGCGTGAATGGCTCCGGGAAGACCACGAGTATAGCCAAACTGGCCGCCCGTTATAAAGCCATGGGCAAAAAGGTGCTCCTGGTAGCGGCCGATACCTACCGGGCCGCAGCCATGGACCAGCTGGAAGTCTGGGCCAAACGTGTGGACGTGCCCATCATCACGGCCGCCCAGGATTCGGACCCCGGCGCGGTCACTTACGACGGTATCAAGGCCGGGCTTGCCCGGGGCAGCGATGTGATCCTCATCGATACTGCCGGCCGATTGCATACGCGTTACAACTTGATGGAAGAAATCAAGAAGGTGCATCGGGTGGCTGGCAAAGCGCTCCCGGGTGCCCCGCACTACTCCTGGATCGTTCTGGACACCACCACAGGCCAGAACGCACTGCGCCAGGCCGAGGCCTTTGCCAAGGCAGTCCACCTCAACGGAGCCATCCTTGCCAAACTGGACACCTCAGCCAAGGGCGGGATGGTCTTCGCCGTGCGCGACCAGCTCCAACTGCCCATCATCTACGCCGGCCTGGGCGAAAAGCTGGATGACCTGCAACTGTTTGACCGCAAATCTTTTGTGGACAGTATTTTTGACCGCTAAACCCTTTTGGAGAAAAAATGTCTGACTTAAACGCCCGCTTGGACACATTGGCTGCTCAAAACCGCCAGCTCCAGGAGCATCTTTGACTTAGCTGAAAAGCAAAATCAACTCCAAAACCTGCAAAAAGAATCCGAACAACCAGGCTTTTGGGACGACCCAAACGCCGCCCAAAAGGTGATGAAAAAAATCGCCGGGCTTTCCGATTCGATTGATGCCTGGACATCCATTACTCACCAAATCGCTGATCTTGAGGGCCTGATCGAAATGGATGATGGCAGCCTTAGCGCGGAGCTTGAAGAGCAGCTGGACGCGCTGGAAGCCCTGCTGGCAAAGAAAGAAAACGAACTCCTGCTCTCCGGAGAGTACGATCACGGAGGCGCACTGCTTGCCATTCATGCCGGCGCGGGCGGCACCGATTCCCAGGATTGGGCGGCCATGCTGGAGCGCATGTACCTCCGCTGGGCGGAAATGCACAATTACAAACTCGAACTTCTGGACCGCACCTTGGGTGAGGAAGCCGGCATTAAATCCGCCACTTACCTGGTGAGCGGGGACCTGGCTTACGGCTACCTTAAATCAGAAAAGGGTGTGCATCGCCTGGTGCGCCTCTCGCCGTTTGATGCCGCTCACCGCCGCCATACCTCGTTCTCGCTGGTGGAAGTATGGCCGGAACTTGAAGATAGCAATGAGATCCAGATAAACCCTGAGGACATCGAGATCGAGGTTTACCGGTCATCCGGGGCCGGCGGTCAGAATGTGCAAAAGAACATGACGGCCGTGCGTATCAAGCATCTCCCCAGCGGTTTGGTCGTGACCTGCCAGAACGAGCGATCGCAAACCCAAAACCGCGAGAACGCGCTTAAAGTGCTCAAAGCCCGGCTCTTCGAAATCGAGCAGCAAGCCCACGCTGATGAGATCTCAGACCTTAAAGGCGAGTTCAAAAAAGTGGAATGGGGCAATCAAATTCGCTCTTACGTACTGCACCCTTACCAGATGGTCAAGGATCACCGTACGGAATACGAGACCGGCAATACACAAGCCGTCCTGGACGGTGAATTGGATAGCTTTATGGAAGCCTGGCTGCGGTATAAACCTGCAGTTTAAGTTTTTCAGTTAATCCAGCAGGTTAGCCAGGCGCAGGGTCTCGGGGTCGATGCCCTTGGTTTTACCCACCACCTCTTCAAGCGGGGTAAAGGCCAATTCGCTCCGGATCTGGCCAACTAAAACCCCGTACTGCTCCCGCGCGATGGCCTGAATGGCGCCATCTCCTAGCCTGCTGGCCAAAATGCGGTCAAAAGCGCCGGGACTTCCGCCGCGCTGCACATGCCCCAAAATGGTGGAGCGCACGCTAAAGCCCAGACGTTCTTTGTGCGTTTCAAAGTATTCGGTCAGTTTTTGGGCGTTGTACTCGGCCCCTTCCGCGGCAATGATCAGGGCATGGGCTTTGCCATGTTCATAAGCGCTGATCATCTCCTGCGCGATGGCCTCCGGGTCGGTAGGGACCTCCGGCACGGTAATGGCTTCCGCGCCGCCGGCCAGTCCGGCCATCAGGGCCAGGTAACCGCAATTCCGGCCCATCACTTCCAGGATGAATGCCCGGTGGTGGGACGACGCGGTTACTTTCAGGCGGTCGATCGCTTCAAGGGCAATATTGAGCGCGGTGTCCACCCCTATGGTCAGGTCTGAACCGATCAGGTCGTTATCGATGGTAGAGGCGATCCCCACCGTGTTGAACCCCATTTTGCTCAGTTCGTAGTTACCGGTTTGCGAACCATTTCCCCCGATGACTACAAGGGCATCGATCCCGAACTGGTTCAAATTCCGAATTGCCAGCTTGCGGCCCGGTTCGGTCATGAACTCCGGGCAGCGCGCGCTGCCAAGAATTGTGCCGCCGCGCTGGATAATTCCACCCA
>ENA-UOOH01003583-UOOH01003583.1-fermentation-metagenome-genome-assembly--contig:-NODE-3583-length-11644-cov-3.706705_pt1 | contig 11644 bp, 15 predicted proteins | sample MGYA00245778_ERZ724025 | MGnify/ENA primary metagenome ERZ724025 (study PRJEB28704, sample SAMN03018313) | fermentation metagenome | biome: anthropogenic terrestrial biome; feature: soil; material... | reverse complement strand
GATTATTTTAAAGGCTGTTGCTGTTCAAATTCTAGAACTTGCAACAGCCCCTTTTCTTCCTTTTGTTATGCATAGGCATGAAAAAAAGCGCGCCTACAACCAAGCGCGCCTCATCCATGTTTGTATCAGACCCAACCGTCGGACCAACCGTCACCATCATCATCCCAGATGGACCAGTCGAAGCCACTGGTGGTCATTACATCATATGCATCAAACAAAATCAACTGCAATGCAGGGGATTCATATTCCCGTTTTATTTTCATTCATCCGACCTCCATTTATTATTACAATTTGATAGTAACATACTTCTTTCAATCTGTCAATCATGAATAGAAATGTATCTTGTCTATTTTTTTCAATCATTTCCTCCCTTTATACCGCTTGACAAATATCCTGTGTTGTGATAAAATCAAATTGATTAAAACAAGGAGAAAAAAATATGAAAATACAACGTCTTCCTTTTTTCGCAATTGCCATTGTGTTGATTATGGCAGCTGTTGCGATTATTGTCATCAATGCCTATCAAAATAAAGACAATTATATAGATCCCAAAGAAAAAGAAGGACAGAACAACCAAGAACAAACCATCGTCCCCACGGATAACAACAAAAAATCCGATGAAAACAGTACCGGTAAACAGCAAAAAGAAGACAAACCGAGTAACGAGGATGGGGATATCACCAACCCCGGTAACAGTTCCGACATGGGATCCAACGGCGGCACCAAAAAACCCGGCGGCGACAATGGTACCACCATTGATTTGGACAAGTTGTCTGAATACGACAAAGACGGTGATGGATGGACGGACGACTGGGTAAAATAAGACAAAATGCAAAGCACCCTCTTATTGCAAGATGGTGCTTTTTCATCCCCCAAAACGGATGTATGGAAATTCCTTGCAAACAAATCGGGAAAATGATACCCTAAAAAAAGAAACCACCCGAAAGGAACAAATAGCATGCGAAAACTTCTCTTGTGCGCACTGGCACTGATGATACTTTCTTTCACGCTTGTTTCCTGTTACGATCCCGCAAACCCGCTGGGTCAGTATATTATATCTGATCATGTAACCCTGGGACAATATCTGGAGATTTCATATACCCCCGCCAACCAAGAATTGACCGAAAAAGACATTACTGCTGCATTATTCGATTTGCAGGATAAGCATAAAGCCACCCAAAACGTCACCGACCGTCCCGCCGAAAATGGAGATCAGGTCACCGTCAGTTACACTGCCGATGTCAATGGACAAACTCTTTCCTCCACCACGGGGGAAACCCTGATTCTGGGGGCTGCAAAAACCAATGAAAAAGCGGACCAATATATCGATGGGTTTGAAGACGCCATCCTCGGCTTGTCCGTCCATGAAACCAATACGGTCAACTTGACCTATCCCACGGACTTTTCTGAAAAAAAATTTGCCGGCTTGACCTGTACCTTTAAAATCACCTTAATATCCATCACCGCTTTTTCCTATCCTGCACTGACCGACGACTTTATTTCTAAAAACACAGATTATGACACCTTGGAAAAATATGTAGCATATTTGCATACCTCTTTGGCAGAAAAGAAAAAAGCTGAAGCCGTGTCCGAAAATTTGAATACCGTGTGGAATCAGGTGATCGAAAATGCCAGCTTCCAACTTCCCGAAGAACGGGTACAAAAATATGCAGATCAAGAACACAAGGCATTGGATGAATTGGCAAAAAAAGAGGGCATGACGGTGGAAGCTTTTTTGGAAACCAAATTGAACGTAACCCTTTCTTCCTACCAAGAATATATCCGGTCCGTTTGTGAGCGGAGGGTGAAAGAAGAATTCGCCTTTTACGCCATTGCCGAAAAAGAAGGGATTCTTTTGACCGACGAGGAATTCCAAACCAAGGCAGAAAAACTATCCGATTATTACGGAAGCGATTTGGATACATTTTTGAAAACCTGGGGCGATGAATACATCCGCATCACCCTACAGGGACAAAAAGTCATGGAATATGTACTGGAAAAAGCCATCCCCACCACAAAATAACAAATATATCACATGCGCCGCAATGAATGAGGCGCATGTATTTTGTTTACAAATGGAAAAACCCCGCTATAAAAAGCGGGGTGCGATTGTGCGTCTTGATGCGATTTGTCAGATGGAGCGGGTAACCGCGCCGCAACGAAGACATCGGGCACAAACATGGACGCGGGTGGGTGTGCCATTTACCAGTGCTTTCACCTTCCTGATATTTGGCTTCCAAGCACGGTTGGTTTTTCTGTTGGAGTGAGAAACTTTAGAACCGAATGAAACGCCCTTACCACAAATTTGACATTTTGCCATCTCGCAAACACCTCCTATATCACCCGTCATAACAACGGTACCTATCAAAACCTGAACAGAAAGATTGTAACACAAACAAATCAGAATTGCAAGTATTTTTTTAAAAAATGTATTGTTTTCTTACATTTTTTTTTACGAAGAAATGTAAAGCCGAGCCACAGGAAAAATCCCTGCATATCTCTTGCAAAAATCATGCATTTGGTGTATGATGAAATGTGTTTATTTATTTTCGATTTTTTATGTAAAATATCAATTCAATAACTATATAGAATATGAATTGAACAATACTCCTACGAAAGGAGACGGGAAATGCCGAAAGTCACCCTGGGAAATCAAACGCTATGGGCGGAAACCGGCGAAACCCTCTCAGGGGTTTTGCAGCGCCATGGCATTGCCCATCCCCATCCCTGCGGAGGAAGGGGCACTTGCCTCAACTGTCGGTTGACCGCCGGCGGGCATCTGTCCCAACCCGATCAAGACGAGCAGACCCGCCTTTCGCCCCGAGAGTTGGCATCCGGCGTTCGGCTCGCCTGTCAAACTCGCATTTTTGGGGATGCTTTTATCATTCTCCCCTCCTTTGGAGGTGCGGCGGTACACTGGGAGTCAGACAGTGAAATGCCCCACACACCTTCCCCGGGATTGGGACTGGCGGTGGATTTAGGCACCACCACCTGCGCTTTTGTGCTAACCGATCTAGAATCGGGTACCATCTTGAACCGCACTTCTGTATTGAATCCTCAAGTCGCATTTGGACAGGACGTTTTGACCCGCATCAGCCGGGTAGACGAACAGCCTGAAACGTTACATACATTACACACCCAATTGACTGAAGCCATTGATACACAAGCACATTTTTTATGTGAACAAACAGGGAGATCGTCCCGGGATATCCATTCCATCGTTTGCGTGGGTAACACCATCATTCTGCATTTTTTGGCGAGATATAATCCCACCTCCATCGGCAGGTATCCCTATACCCCACAAACCCTCTTTGGTACAGAATATCCCGCATCCCATTTTTCCTTTCACCATATACCCAACGCAACGGTGTATATTCCCCCCTGCATCAACGGCTATATCGGCGCGGACATCACCGCGGGACTGTTGATTCCCGAGATAAATAAAGAACCCTTTGTGTTTTTAGATTTGGGTACCAATGGGGAGATTGCTTATTATTCTCCCGCATCCGGGTTTTCCTTTGTATCTGCCGCTGCAGGCCCCGCCTTTGAAGGGGGCGGCATTGAAAAGGGCATGACCGCTCTAGAAGGAGCCATCACCGGTGCCAAGCGGCATAGGGGCCAATGGGAACTGACGGTGCTGGGAGGCAACAAGGCAACCGGCATTTGCGGCTCCGGTCTGATGGATGTGGTAGCCTGCCTTATGGAGGAAGAGCGGATCACCCCCGAAGGGCGGCTTGTTCGTCGGGGGGATGCAAACGATCCCGTGATAGAATGCGGTGAAAAACTCCTCTGTATACTGGAAGAGTCGGTATATCTGACCCAACAGGATATTTATCATTGCATGCTAGCAAAAGCGGCGATTGCCGCTGCCATTGATTTTGTTATGAAGGACAGAAAAGCCGATACCTTGTATCTGGCGGGAGGATGGGGAAAATACATGCAAATATCCTCCGCCCGTCTCTTGGGCTTGTTTGGTTCCCATTCGTTTCAAACCATTCGCCCTTTGGGTAACACCGCCCTCGGCGGAGCACTTACCTTGCTTGTATCCCCAAAATCCCGCGAGATTCTTCGTACCTGCCGGGACAACAGTGTTTGTATGGAAAGCGCAGGGGATCACGAATATTCGGAATTATTGGTTCATCATATGCAACTTAGACGTTGAAAGGACTTATTTTTATGGACTATCGTATATCAAATCGCATGAAAGAGTTGAAACCCTCTGCCATACGTGAAATTTTCAAGTCTTTGACCGACCCGGCCGTTATCCCTTTTGCAGCAGGCAACCCTGCTGCGGAATCTTTCCCCACAACCGAAATGTCAGAAATTTCGGCGGCTATTTTTGCCGATCCCGCCGTCACTTCCCAGGCCCTGCAGTATGGCATCACCGAAGGGTATACACCCTTGCGCACCTTGATTGCCGGGAGAAACAAGGCGCGTTTCAACTTCGGGCGGGAGTTTGATACCACCATCATCACCTCAGGCGGACAGCAGGGAATCGACTTGACCTGCAAAGTACTGTGCAACGAAGGGGATGTGATTCTCTGCGAAGAACCCAGTTTCATCGGTTCTCTCAATTCCTTCCGTTCCCACGGGGCAAAGCTGGTAGGTGTTCCCATGGAGGATGACGGTATTTCTTTAGAGGGACTGGAACAAGCCATGCAGGCAAACAAAAACGCTAAGATTCTCTACATCATTCCCAACTTCCAGAATCCCACCGGCATCACTCTGCCACTGTACAAGCGTAAAGCCGTGTATGAAATGGCAAAAAACGCGGGTATGATCATTTTGGAAGACAACCCTTATGGGGAACTGCGCTTTGCCGGACAGGACATTCCCACCATCAAAAGCATGGATGAGGACGGCATTGTGGTGTATTGCAGTTCGTTCTCCAAAATATTGTCTGCGGGCATGCGTGTAGGCTTTTTGGTCGCACCCGATGCGTTGATGCAGAAAATCGTGGTGGCAAAACAGACCAACGACGTCCATACCAACCTGTTTTTCCAGATGATTTGCGCCCGGTACATGGAACATTATGATTTAGATGCCCAGATTCAAAAGGTCCGGAATTTGTATGGAAAAAAATGCCGCCTGATGCTGAACGCTTTGGACAAGCACATGGACAAACGCATTGACTATACCCGACCCGAAGGCGGCCTGTTTATCTGGTGCCGTCTCCCCAACCACCTGTCCACCGCTCCCCTGGTAAAACTGGCAATGGAACGAAAAGTGGCGATCGTTCCCGGGGAAGCCTTTCTCAGCGATAGTAGCGGCGTATCCGACGGATTCCGTCTGAACTACTCCACCCCCACGGAAGAACAAATCACCCGTGGCATAGAACTTCTTGCTGACGCCGTAGCTCATTATTTACAATAACGGAGTATACCATGGAAAAAACTGAAAACAAAAAGATTATTTTTTCCGGAGCACAACCCTCCGGTGTGTTGACAATCGGAAACTATCTGGGCGCACTGAAAAATTGGGTCACCCTCCAGGACGCATACAATTGCCTTTACTGCGTGGTGGATCTTCATGCCATCACCATTCGCCAAACCCCGGCGCATTTGCGAAAACGCACTTTGGAAACTTTGGCGATTTACATGGCATGCGGCATCGATCCGGAAAAAGCCACCCTCTTTGTCCAGAGCCATGTGCCTGCCCATGCGGAATTGAACTGGGTTCTGGGATGCAACACCATGTTCGGGGAATTGTCTCGCATGACCCAGTTTAAGGATAAATCCGCGAAAAACAGCCAGAATATCAACGCTGGGCTCTTTACCTACCCCGTGCTGATGGCGGCGGACATTTTGCTTTATCAAGCAGATATGGTACCCGTCGGCGCCGACCAAAAACAACATCTGGAACTGGCAAGGGATATTGCTATACGTTTCAACTCTGCCTATTCCCCCACTTTCACGGTTCCCGAACCCTATATTCCCAAACTGGGTACCAAAATCATGTCATTGCAGGACCCGGAAAAGAAAATGTCCAAATCCGATACCAACCCACTTGGATTTATTTCCTTGTTGGATTCCCGGGATGTCATCATAAAAAAATGTAAAAGAGCCGTTACCGACTCTTTTACAGAGATCAAATATGATCCAGAAAACCGCAAAGGGGTCTCCAATTTGATGCAGATTCACTCCTGCTTTTCAGGGAAATCTTTGGATGAGATCGAAAAGGAATTTGCAGGAAAAGGATACGGAGACTTCAAAGCGGCCGTTGGTGAAACCTGCGCAAACGGACTTGCTCCCATCCAGGAACGGTACAATGCCATTTTGGCGGATCAAGCTTATTTAGAGCAAATCATGAAACAAGGCGCGGAAAAAGCAGCCCGTATGGCATCCAAAACCTTACGCAAGACGTATAAGAAAATTGGTTTTTACTCAATCGGTTAATAATAGGTATGCTAAAATGCCCACCAACAGATAATCCGGTTCTTCCGCCATGAATAAGAAAAATACCATCAATCCCAAAATCAACCAATCGCCTTGTGTAAAGGAAATGGTGGTCAACTTCTGGGAAATGGTTGGCGGCGGCAGAGGTTCGGGTGTGAGATTGTGCCTTACCACCGGAAACCCTCTCCCTTTTTCATCCATTCTTTCCTTGAGCTTTCTTGTATATTCCTGTCGCAACTGGGAATTTTTGGGTTCATAGGAACCTTTTTTTAAATCACCGTTGTACACACGCTCCCTCCTTTTACAGCAAATCTTTGGTGGTCAGCAGCAATTCGACCGATTGCATGGTTTTCATTACTTTATCGATTTTGTTTTGTTTGTTGTTATGCATATATGGTCTAATGGCTTTTAATACAGTAGATCTTTCGTTTTTCCCTTTGTTCAGTAAGTTTTGAATGGAGGGGGAACCCAGCACTTTCGAGATTTCAGCCATACTTTCCTTGTCAAAACCAACCCCTGCTCCTTGCGCGTGCTCGGTTTTCTCCGGATCTTTGCCACCGGAACCATCTTTCGGGGAAGATTGCCCCAAAGCTTTGGCAACCCCCATGATGGCTTCCAATCCCTTAGGGTCGGAAAACAAAGATTGCAGCTTATCGCCCAGATTATCCATGTTTACCACCGTGTGCGGCGTCCTCGATTGCTTTGGTAATCATTTTCAAGTTGTCTTCACTTAACTGAGAACTGAACGCCTTAATTTGTTCATCCGACATAGCGCCGACACTTTCTTTGAGCCTGGGAAGGTTTTGAATCATTTTGTTGATTTTCTTATCTTCAACCTTCATAGCCCGCATAATTTCCGTTAATCGTGTCTGTAATTCTTTCTCATCCATATTCAAAAGATATTGTAACTTTTCTTTGTTCATGTCCAAACATTTCACCCCATTTCTGCTATCATTTTATGCAATGATAAAAGGTCGGTGCTAATAAAATGAGATTCCTGGTGTTTTCCGACTCTCACGGCTGTACCGCCCCCTTGCTTTCGGCGTGCCAATCCCATCCCGACATCCGCCATGTTTTGTTTTTGGGGGACGGTTATGATGATATTGCTGCCTTGCAGGCAGCCCTTTTGGATGTGCAGATTATTGGCGTAAAGGGAAATTGTGATCCATCTTCTTGTCCATTGCCCCCGCTGCGATTGCTGGAAATAGAAAACATTCGCCTGATGTTGACCCACGGGCATCAGTATGGAGTCAAATTCGGTCTGGAGGGCTTAAAAAAAGCGGCAGGGGATTTTCACGCACGTGTCGTTCTCTTCGGACATACCCATGTGCCAATGGATACATACCAAAACGGCGCATACTTTTTCAATCCTGGCAGTATTGCCCAAAATAATAAAAATTACGGTGTGTTGGAAATCACCCAAAAGGCAGTTTTGTTCGGACAACCAAAAGGATAATGCCATGAATACCATCCCGATTCATCATTTTGATTCCCTTCCCTCCACCAAACGATATGTAAACGATAAAGCCACCCGCGCCGTGGGTATCAACCCGGGAAGGACAGCTTTTGGTCACCGATGGAAACACCCTGTATCCCGTCAGCGCAAAGGAATGCGCCGCCGGGGGATTGTATAGGTATGAATGAGGATAAACATGCTGCAATATTCACCCAAAACAAAAAGAAAATCCTGGTTCGCTCTGCTGATCGCATTTTTGCTCATGATCGTTTGCTGGGCAGCCTCCCAAACTATAGAGGCGTATCGGCTGTTATTTCAAATAGGCAGCCTCATTGCCGCGATGCTGTTTATTCAGATTACTTCCCGGTACCTGTTGCCCCGCTATCATTACAGATTGGAAGGCAAAATGTTTTCTGTCATCAAAGTCCAGGGAAAACGGGTCTCCACCCTTTGTCATGTCGACCTATCGGAAGCAATCCTGTTGATTGACCGGCGCACCCTGCAAAAAAGCAAAGAAAAACACCCCTCCCTATCATGCTACAATTTCTGTCAAAACCTGTTTCCAGACAATCCGTGCCGATTGTATCTTACGCAAAACCAAAAAGAAGTTTTCATCCTTTTTGAGCCTGACGAGATATTTCGAAAAACCATGATAGATCAGATAAACTTGATCAAAACAGAGGTATCAAACCATGTACATTAAATTGCGCCTTCCTTCACTTTTGTTGATTTTCGTCCTGCTTTTGTCCTTGTTTTCCTGTGCAGGTGAAATTCCCGACAATACAACCAAAAAACCCGACAACAAACCAAACGATCATAACACGGAAAACCCTGATCCTACCCAGGAAAATCCCAAACATGATACCAACGAAAAATTGGAAAACTATCATCCCCTGCTATGGAAAGTCAGCGATGATCAGGGGCACTACATGTATTTGTTTGTAACATTGGAAGCGGCGGATGCTCCCATTTTTCCTCTCCCCGTTGCCGTGTGGAACGCATACTATGACAGCGTAGCCTTTTTGGCAGAAAAAGATGTATATTCTTTTGAAAAGCTGTTTGAAAAAAAGGATGATGAGAACGCGCAAAAACAGCTGATCGAATATTATAAAAAGCTCATGTATATGGACGATACCATTGCCTCGCACTTGTCCAAAAGTGCCTATACGGCAGCAACGACCATTTTTACCCAATATAACTTAACGCATAAACTGTACGAATATTACAACCCCATCTTCTGGATGGATAAAATGGATGAAATCATCATTAGGGAATCCGGGCTATCGGATCAATACAATACAGACATCCATATGATCGAGCAAGCCATGAAAGATGATAAACTCATCTCTTTGATGCGTATGGATGAAAAGGCAGTGATGCAAAGCAAGCTTTCGGATAAACTCCAGGAATATATGCTATCTTCTTATCTGGAAGAAGGGGCGATTGATAAAAAAATCGAACAGATGAAAGACGGCTATCAGGCATGGATACAAGGGGATAAAGCCGCTTTGGAAACCATTTTCGCCGCCCCCCTGTTCCCTGAAATCCCCGCCACTCCCGCTCATGGGGAAACGGCATCCGAGATGTATACGTTATATACCGAATATATGGAGAAATACTATACTCCTATCATGAACGACGTGTTTGAACAAGTAAAAGGATATTTAGATGGCGGATATACCATTTTCTGTTCTCTACATGCCTCTTGGCTTTTGAGAAACGACGGATTGATCAACCGCTTATTTAACGCAGGTTATACCGTGGAACTTATGAATACCGACACCGAACAATAAAAAAATCAAAAACCTCTTGTATTCCCCCACAGCTTTGTGCTATACTCTATTGGCACAAAGCGATGTGCGGATGTAGCTCAATGGCAGAGCACCGGCTTCCCAAGCCGGCAATGCGGGTTCGATTCCCGTCATCCGCTCCACGGGGAAGGATGGATACCATCCTTCCTATTTTTTTAGGAGGCATTTTGACATGACCATCTCACAAGAACTGACAAAAAACGGCGTAAAAATGACATTAATGGGGGCCATGGACAGCAATTCCGCTCCTGGTTTTTCCATCGCTATTTTGAGTGCCATCGATGAATACGACCATGTGACCCTGGATTTTTCCGGATTGACTTATATATCCAGCGCAGGGCTTCGGGCTTTGCTTTCCGCCCAGAAGAAAGCCAATGTAACTCAAAAGGAAATTCAGGTGATAAACGTGCCCGCCAATGTACGGGAGATCTTTTCCATGACCGGATTTATGAGCATTTTGCATGTGGAGGAATGAAATGAAATCATCCTATGCCTGCCAAACCTTTTTGGAATTGGTGAACATCGACTGTGTATCGAAAGAAGAAGAGGCTGTATCCAAAGTCATACAGCAAAAACTCACGGAACTCGGCATATCCTTTCAAGAAGACAAAGCCGGAAAATCCATCGGGGGCAATGCGGGAAATTTGTATGTATATCTTCCCGGAACCCTGCCGGGTAGCGTCTTTTTCTCTGCCCATATGGATCGGGTCATCGGGGGCAAAGGCATTCGTCCCCACGTGGAACAGGACCGCATCACTTCCTCGGGAGATACGATTCTGGCAGCCGACGATCTTTCCGGTGTGGCGGGGGGTTTAGACGGGCTGCGCCGCATCCGTGAAAGTGATCTTCCCCACAAAGGAGTGGAAGTGCTTTTTACCGTGGCGGAAGAAATCGGACTTCTGGGCAGCAAGCATTTTGATTACTCCCGCATCCGCTCCAAGGAAGGGTATTTGTTTGACGGAGATGGAAGATTGGGTACCATTGTAAAATCCGCTCCCTCCCAAGCCGTTTTAGAAATTGAAGTCTTCGGAAAAGCCGCCCATGCAGGCTGTGAACCCGAAAAAGGTATCAATGCCATCATCGGTCTTTCCCGCATTTTAGCTTCCATCCGGGACGGTCGTCTCGATACAGAATCCACCGCGAATTTCAGCTATATCCAAGGGGGCAAGAGTTCCACAAACATCGTGTGTGACTATGCCTATTGCAAAGGGGAAACCCGCAGCAAACACCATGAAAACATGTTGGATTATATTGCCTATTTCCACCGCCATGCCAAAGAAGCCGTGGGGGATTTGAACGTGGTGGTAAACACGAAAGATACCCTTGTCTGTGAAGCCTTTGATTTTGACCGGGATACCGCCGTGGTCAAAAACGCTATCCGGGTGTGCGGCGATATGGGTATTCCATGTGAGGTGGTGGACAGCGGCGGCTGTATGGATGCCAATATTTTCAATGTCCATGGCATGGAAACCGTGGGGATGGGTACCGGCATGGAAGAAGTACACACTTTTTCAGAATATCAGTGGCTGGAGGACTTGCACCGTATCGGTGAAATGATAGAAAGAATCACACGCTGAAAAGGCATGTGCAATGAAACACGTTCCCTCCTTTCTTTCGGATCCCCGACATGTTCCCTCCACTTATTATTAAAATATACCACACTGTATGGTTGAAAGGAACCCTGAAAAATGAAGTATACATACAAAACAAACGGAACGTGTTCGTCCGCCATTGATTTTGAACTGGAAGGAAACGTGATCCATGGCGTTTCTTTTACCGGGGGATGCAACGGTAATTTAAAAGCACTGTCCGCCTTGGTGGAAGGGATGACGGTGGAAGAATACGAGATAAAATGCAAAGGTATTTCCTGCGGCTTCCGCTCTACTTCGTGCTCCGACCAGCTGGCACTTGCCCTGCGGCAGGCGCTGGACAATCAGAAAGCATAACAACAAAGGGGCTGTTGCAATAACAACCCCCAAAAA
>ENA-UOOH01003581-UOOH01003581.1-fermentation-metagenome-genome-assembly--contig:-NODE-3581-length-11648-cov-5.171310_pt1 | contig 11648 bp, 9 predicted proteins | sample MGYA00245778_ERZ724025 | MGnify/ENA primary metagenome ERZ724025 (study PRJEB28704, sample SAMN03018313) | fermentation metagenome | biome: anthropogenic terrestrial biome; feature: soil; material... | reverse complement strand
ATCACGGGGAAATCTCGCTCTCTCGCATGCCTAGCCGTGTCAAAGTCGGGTTGAGAGGACCCCACCGATGAACCGACGACTCCTGCTCCCCGCCTCGCTCATCGCTCTGCTCGCGGCCGGCTGCCCGGATGATGAGCCCCTGAAGAAGCAGCCCATCGCCGACGCTGGGGTCACGCCCGACGCGGGCCTGCTGCCCGACGCCGGCGAGCAAGACGCCGGCCTGCCACCGCCCGCGCGCACGCTGATGCCGGCCCGACTACTCGGCGACTCGCCTGTCGAGAACCGCGTCCAGAACCCGCACTTCGACATGATGACCGAGCTTTGGTACGGCTTCTCGAACAACGACTATCTCGACATGTGGCGCCTCGATCTGCCCGCGACCCCGAGCCGCCTGCCCGCGCTCGAGCTCCGTCCCTCGCCCGGGGCGCGCTTCTTGATCGGCCCGCTGGTCGCCTCGGTCTGGATCGGTCACGAAGCCGGCGCGACTCTGGATCCGAACTTGCGCTTCGTCCTCTACGGGCTCGGCGAGTCGTCCACCGAAGACCTCGCCTTCGACCTTACTCCGCTCGAAGGCTCCGACCTGGAGCTGGAGAGGATCCTCTGGCGCCGCTACGAGGCGCGCGTCGCCGAGGAGCTGCTGGGCGTCGGCACCTTCGTCTTCAGCGACTCGGGCCGCGGCAGCGTCTACTTGAACGCGCCCAGCCTCATCGTCGAGAGCGAGGCCCAGGGCATGCCGTCGAAGACGCCGCCACGCGCCGCGCCGGCCCGCAGGCCGACCGCAGAGGAGTCAAAGGCGGTGCGCCGCGCGCTCGACGAGCTGCGTAAGCGGCCGCCGAGGCTGCCGCCGGATCCCGCCGACGGCCTCGCCCGTCAGCGCCGGTGAGCCCGATGATGGGGAAGGCTTGCTGAAGCGAAAAGGCCGCGCGCTTCGGTGCGGCCTTTTCGTTCCTCGTGGGCGCTCCTGCGCTTGGAGGCTCGCGCGCCGCCGGGCGCGGCCGCACGCAACCAAGCGGCAGCGCGCGGGCGCTTCAGCCCAATCGCCCGGGCACGAGCCGATGGCCGAAGGTGGAGCCGAAAGCGCGACCGCGCACAGACGAAGCGCGAGCTTCGTCCTCCATTCGCTCACGCTCTACGGGCGGTCCGCAGCGGACCAGCCAATCCGTCAGCCGATGGCGCAGTTGAGCGCCAGAAAGAGGATGTCGACGTAGCGCTGCAGCATCGCGAAGAACTGCTGGACCACTTGCGGGAACAGGCCCGCGGCCGCCACCGAGCCAAGGAGCAACGTGGTGACCGAGGCGTACTCGACCATCGCCTGGCCGCTCTCGTCGCTCAGCAGCCTGCGCGCCTCGTGGGAGATTCGAGCGAGCCTTTTCATCGCGCCACCCTCGGGGAGCTCTTGATTGCGGTCACTGCGGTCGCCCCCCCCTTGCCTTGACTCTCGGGAGTGATCGTCACCGTCCAGTCGCCGCGCGGCGACGAGAAGCGCAGGAACCGCGCTTTCGATTCCGGCGAGTTGGGCTCCTCGCGCTCGACGTAGCCGAGCCGGGCGAGCTCGGCCCGGTAGAACCCGGCGACCTTCCCCGCGTCGTCGGGAGTGCTGAAGGTGACGGTCAAGGTCGCAAGCTCCGGGTCGAGCGAGCGGAAGGGGATCGGCTGGGTGCCTGGATAAGACGGCAGGTCGCCGATGTCCGGGCTCTCGGTCGGGCCTTCGCGGGTCATGTCGGCCAGGCCCAGGACAATCATCGTGCGGCCGCGCGCCGGGCCCATGTCCATCACCGTCGCCTGCAGCTCGCCGGTCGGGTCGGTAGCGCTGATCGAGGGAAAGGGCACCACCTTGAGCGCGTCGTCGAGCCCGGTCAGTGACCAGCCTTTCGAATAGAAGTAGCGCCCGTAAAACTCCAGGACCTCGGGCCCCGGGCGGTCGGTGTGGAACCAGGCAAGGTTCATCGGCAGCCCGTTGGCGACGAGCTCGTCGCCGATGGGTTGGAAGGGCTCGCCCGCCGGGAACTGCGGGAAGTGGTAGGTCAGCGCCCCCCAACCGCTGCGCGGCACGGCCGCTGGCGCCGCACTCTTGCCCGCCGGCTCGGCCTTCGGCTTGGTCGAAGGCGTCTCGGCGCGCGATGCGGAGGCGGACAGCAGGCTCACGAGCAGCGCGAGAGCGACGAAGCGGAGGCGCCCGATCATTGACCGTTCCAGTGCGAGTCGGCCATTCCCAGGTAGTTGTTGTTGCGGCGCATGCCGTAGATGCGGGTGAAGAGGTTGCCGTATCCGTTGGAGGTGTCGCCGAGGTTGTCGTAGGCCGACATATGGGCGCGCCTCGGGCCGCGGTCCTCGGAATCGGCGGCGTCCTGCCACGAGCGTACGGAGTTGACGCGGTCGAGGTAGCCCATCTTGAACTGGTCGGTCTGCCCGAGATCGACTCCTGAGCCGGTCATCACCTCCATCGCCTCCTTCACCGCGCGGGCGCCAGCCTGGTAGTCGTTTCCGTGATCGGTCTGCTGCCGGAACATCAACTCGCCAATGCGGTAGTAGGCCTGGTTGCGGCTCGTGCCGACCGGATTGGCGCGACTGTCGCCGAGCGCCCAGTCGTCGGTCAGCAGAGCAAGGCCGCGGTCGTCTCCGCTGCCGCAGCCGCTGATGTTCGGCCCCAGCCCGCAGATCTGCAGGTTGCGGATCGAGCGCGGGAAGAGACTATTCTCGATGAACTCCTGGTGCGCACGCTCGGGGATGAAGTGGTTGACTAGCGAGATGCGTGCCCGACAGCGCACCAGCCCGTCGTTGTGCAGCGGGCCGATGTATCCGCTCCTGTCGCCCCCGCCGCCACCGGCGTCATAGGAGATGGTGACGAGCGCCTCGGGCGCCTCGGGCGCCAGCTCACAGTCGAGCTGCTGGAGCTCGGCACTGGTGATCGGCCCCTTCCAGCCGCGCCCGCCGCGTGGGCTGAAGCTGTCGAAGTCGGCCAGCGCCGCCCGCGCGCTGGCCTCCGACCGGCTCATCGCCTGGGCGTACAGCGACCGGTGCCCGCCGCTCGGAAAGGAGTGAAGTCGATAGGCGGTCGTGTCCCAGGCGGCAGCGATCTCGGCCTCCTGAGCCTTGATGGCCATCATGAACGCCTCGCCGGCGTACATCGAATAGAGCGCGATGGGCACCAGCAGCAGCGTCGAGAGCGCATACTCGGCAACCGCCGCGCCCTCTTCGCCTTTGTGCTTCCGCTTGGTCATCGAGCAACCCTGGGAATCAGTAGTTGAGCACCGCTTCGCCGACCTGCCGAAGGACGCGAGCCGAAGAGTGCCCTTCGAGCGCGGCCTGCGCGTCCGAAAAGCGAATCGGATGAGCCTTGGCCCTCCAGAACGGATTCCAGAGCGTCGGCGGCTCCCGCCAGTTCTCGCCCGAGCCGTTGTCGGGCCGGTGGTAGTAGACCAGCGCGCCGCCGATGGCGACCATCGGCTCGGTCTGCGAGAGGGTCGAGAAGCGTACCGGCAGCGGCAGGCTCGCCTCGAAATCGAAGTCCCAGACCTGGCGTCGGTTGACGTCCTTGCTGAGCGCGGCGATGACGTGCGGCTGCATGAACAGGTTGGCCTCGGCGTTCACCGAGGTCGGGTCGTAGCGCATGAAACCGAGCGCGATGCCGCAGTTCCAGATGGGCCAGAGGCCGTTGTAGACGCGCTCGCCCGGGTCCTTCCAAACGGTCCACTCGCTCTCCGGCAGCAGGTCGCAGCCGCCCAGCGAGTGCCCGGAGCCATTGTCGCCGTCGTCCCAGGTCGGGAAGACGTAGACCTTCGCACCGGCCTTGCCTGAGAGCGCCTCCTGTACCGAGGTGGCGTGGCTCTCGGGCATGTCCTCGTGGAGGACCTTGCCGGCGTAGCTGTGGAAGCCGTGATGGTTGGCATACCAGGGCAGGTAGACCTGGATGGTGCCGAGGTTGAGGCGAAAGCCGGTGTGGTTGAACTCGGGGTTGTTCGGATCGGAGTAGATGCCGTTCTCCTGCCCGCTCGCACTCGCGCTGGCCGAGCATCCGGTACATTGCCAACTCGCGCTGGTGCGGCCCTGGTCCTTGGCGCCGGCGCCCATGAAGCCGCCGAAACGGTTGTGGTCGAGGGCGCGGCGATCATTTCGCGTCCCCGGCAGGTTGATCTCGTTGCGCAGCATCCGCAGGTCACCGAAGCCGACGCCGTAGTTGAGCTCGGTGATCGTCAGGGAGTTGCCCTCGTTGAAGAACGAGCTGGAGGTCGAATCGCCGACCGAGGAGGCGATCTCGCGCGCCTGCTGCTCGAGCCGCCGGATGTTCGCGCTTCGGTAGAAGCCCCGCTCGTGCAGCCAGGTCGGATAGCGCGTCCCGGCGAGCACCTCGGCGAAGTCCTCATACGTCGGCCATCGGTTGACCGGGCCGCTTTTCCCCTTGCCGGCCATCAGCGCCGACTCGTTGCGCTGGCCCACGCGCTCGGGGCCGAAGGCTTGGATCTGGGGATCGGTGAGTTGGGCGAGGGCGACCGCAAGCTTCTGCCCCTGGATCTTGTCCTCGACAAGATCGCGGTGGATCACGTGCTGCTGATTGCGGATGGTCGAGGCGATCTTGAGGTGTGTACGGCTCGCCTTCGCCATCGCGTCGTCGATGTTCGAGATCTCGTTGGAGTGCCGCCAGACGAGCAGCCTCCACCAGTTGCGGGTCCCGGGCGGCATAAAGGCGTCGGCCATCCGGTCGAACTCATCCTTATAGAGACGGGCAACCCTGTGCGCGGGCCCGACCGCGCCACAGGCATCGTGGCACCGGTTCCACGGCCGCGCGCACTTGGCGGCGAGGCTCACGGCGATCCTGTCGTAGTGCTCGGAGGTGTCCTTGACCGCGTGCATCAGCCAGCTCAGGTAGCTCTGATGCGAATGGATCGACAGGATGCTCACGTAGTGGCTGATAAGCGCCCGGTTGCTCCATGCGTAGAAGTTCATCGCCCGCGCCTCGGCGACGGCGAGCGAGTAGGCTGCCGCGTCGGCGGTCGCCTGCAGCTTGACCTTCTCGCGGGTGCGGTAGCCGGTGGCGAAGGTGACCATCACCACGAGGGTGATGACCAGCGCCATCAGCGCGGTGATGACCAGCGCCTGGCCGCGCGGTTTGCGCCGCCGCCGGTCTCTTTGGAGCGACTTTAGAGACATGAGCCAGAGCTCCTGGTGCCGGGGAGCGGATCGCTCATCATTCGCAGGGTCCACGAAGTAACAACCGGAAGCGAAAACAGGCCACGGTCGGCGCTGCTGGCGACAAGCCTGCCATGCGGGTTGATGCCGACCCTCTCGACGTTATAGGTGCGGCCGAGGACCGCGGGATCCTGGACCCGAGTCGAATGCCCCGCGAAGTTTTGAGCCAGCCAGGCCTGGCTGATGAAGTAGTTCACGAACGGGATGCGCAGCTCGTAGAAGTAGGTCAACCGGACGCGCACCCTCATCGGGTCCTCGCCCGGCTCGAGCGGAGTGTCGAAGGGCTTTACGGGGTTTTCGAGCACGTAGTCGATCTTCAGGTGCGGATTGCCGACCCGGTTCTGATTGGGCCGGCGCTTGAGGACCTGATGCAGCGTGGAGATGTAGGCCTCCTCGACGCTGCCGCTGGTGCTTCCGGACGGAATCGTCGGGGCCAGGGCAACCAGCGCGGCGTTCCTCATTCGGCCACAGTCGAGCCGATAGACGCTGGCGGCACGGGCGGTCTTGAAGGCCGCATACTCGGCGACGATGCGCGCTTGGTAGGCGATGGCGATCTGGAGCACGCCAAGCAGCGCAAAGACGAGCCCAGGCACGACCAAGGCGGTCTCGACGGCGGCCTGTCCATCTTGAGGCCCGCAAGCGGCTCTGAGCGAGCGTAAGCGCATGATTTTACCGTTCCACCAATTGCTGCACCGCGGCATCGGTCGACTGGCCGTATGAGGCGAGGCAACAAAAAGGGCAGCGCGAAAGGCTACCCTAACCCGGCCGATCCACTTCGGCTGGCAGCCAGCCGCTCGACCGTTGGGCCGCTCGGAAGGTTGTCGGCCGGTCGTGAATCGCGACCTTGGAAGGCAAACCCGGCTTGGCGGGCTCAGCCGCCCGAAGGTCTCCCTCTCCGTCGCAAGGCCAGCAGCGCCCATCCTAAGACCAGGAGAAGCGCCCGCCGCCTCCGTCGTGGAGCAGCCGCATCCACCGTGCGCCTCGGCGACGGCGGGGGCCGCGGCGGGCGTTGCGCCATCCCGCGCGCCCGCATCGAGCCCCTGCCCGCTATCGGGCCCGCCGGCACCATCCACAGCCGGCGACCCGGTATCCGGCCTCGGGGTCGAATCACAAACATCCCCTTCCCCATCGCCGTCGGCGTCCGCCTGGTCCGGATTGGCCACCGCAGGGCAGTTGTCCTGCAGGTCGGGGACGCCGTCCCCGTCGTCGTCCGCATCGCAGGCGTCGCCTGCCCGGCGGCGTCGAGGTCGGCCTGGTCGGGGTTCGCGCGCGCAGGACAGTTGTCCTGAGCATCGGCAATCCCGTCTCCGTCTGCACCCTCGAGCAAAGCGGCCCGGCGTCGGCCGACGTCGGAGGAAGAAGCGGTCCGCAGGTTGTAGATGCAGCCGTAGCTGCAGCCATTGCACTCGTAGGGCCAGAGGTGTTGCCCCAACCTCCGTGCGGTCCACGGGGTGAGCGCTTCAGGTAACGGGCGGCCCCGCAAGCGGTGGCTGCGGAGCCCGGCCGCTATTTTCCGGCGGTAGCGAGAAGGCTTTGCGCCTTGGGCGACAGCCACACTCCGGGCGCGGCGCCGGGCTTCGCCTCTCGAGCGAGGGCGCGGTGCACCAGCACAAACTGCGGCCATTCGCTGGCTCGATCGGCCGGACAGCCATCGGTAAGCACGAGGTGGTTGGGCAGGGCGAGCCGCAGTTGCTGCTGCAATCCGAAGTCCCCCGGCGGAATCTCCTGGCCGGTGAAGACGAAGAGCGAGGCCTCGGGGTGCCTCGCCTTCAGGTCGGCGAAGCGGGCCAGGCCCGAGGTCCTGACCGAGCCGGCCAGCGACAGCCACGCGTTGGTCGCCACCAGCGCGACCGCGCCGGCCGCAAGCAGCCCGCGCGCGACCCGGCACCGAGCGGCGCTGCGGGTCAGCCGCGCCCCGGCGGCCACGAACAACAGCGCGACGCAGAAGGGCACGTGCACCATGCGCTCGAAGTACGTCCAGTCGTTCCTCCAGGCCGCAGGGAGACCGCACAGGACCAGGGCGAGACCCGCCAGCCCGCCCATGCGTGCAGCCGGCGAGGAACCGGCGGCGCTGCGGACCACGGCCCGCGCGGCGAAAGCGGCGCCCAGCAGCAAGGTTGCGATTACCGGCGCCCAGCGCAGCGGACTGGTCTCGAGCGCGCCGGCGGGCCATCCCGAAGCGACCGCCGAAAGAGGATGTGCGGCCAGGTAGCGCAGCATCCCGTAGAGGCTGCCGGAGCGCTTGGCGAGGGAATGGGGTGCGCCCGTCAACACGAGCTGGACCCAGTCGAGGCTCTCGCCCGGGTCGGACGCCACCACCCAGGCGCCCCAGAGGGCCACCGGGACCACACATCCGGCCAGCAGTGCCGCGAGCCGACCGGCCCGGGCGCGCGGGGCTCCGGCAGTGACGGCAACCCCGAAGACCACGACGGGCGCCCAGACGACGAACGAGTAATTGAGCAGAAAGACGCTGCCCAGGCAGGCTCCGAGGAGCGCGGCACGCCGCGCGCTCGAACGCCCCGTGTCGAGCAGCAGGTAGAACAGCACCGGGATGGCCGCCGCCGACAGGCAGTCGTCCTCGAGCGTCCGGATCAGGAAGAGGCTGGCCGGGCTGACTATCCAAATCGCGAGCGCGAGCCCCGCCGAAACCCGGCTCGCCCGCAGGGTTTGGAAGAGGAGGGCGGCCGCGAAGGCACCCGCTCCGAGGCAAAGCGCATGACAGACTCGCACCGCCTCCAGAGGCGAGGCCCCGAAGACCGAGAGGACAGCCGCGAAGACGGCGTAGAAGGGCACCAGCGCCAGGTGGGCGGTATAGCCGCAAGTCGCCAGGCTGCCTGCCGCTCCGCATCCCTGGGCCAAGCCCGGCAGATGCAAGGCGTTGTCGTAGTCGATCCCCAGCATGAGCGCCGGCCCCGAGAGCGCGTACGCGAGCATGGCGACAGCAACGCCGGAGACCCCTGCGAGGCGTCGAGAGACGGCCTCGTCGTCGCGGCTGATCGGCACGACCGGCCCCTGCTGTTCGGTCAGCGGCAAAGCCTGCATGGCGGGAAAGCTAACACACGCGCGCGGGCGGGCCCGGTTGGCACTCACCTCGTTTACCGGGTGCGTGGTGAGCTCCAACCCCTCCTCTCGGCTGCGTTCAAACCCGCCCAGAAGCCTTGCCACGCGGCGAAAGGCGGGCTCGCGGCGCTGGCGAAGCGGCCGGAGACCCGGCACGAGCGTCCTCCTCGCTCAGCGAGGCGCGACCATCGGCAGCGGCGCCGGCAGGCAACGAGCGAGACCGTCGTGGTGGAGCGCCCAGCTTGCGCCCGGAGCGAGGCGCAACCAATCAAGCCAAAAGCAGCCCGCATTCCCCAATTCAGCGCGCACTCTTGCTGTCGCTAACTACCCTGAGCTCTCACGCTGGTCGCCTCGACGCGGCTATGGCTCGTACGAAGTCTGGAGCCCTGGACCTGACGCCCTCGGCCTTCAGCCAGTGGGTCGAGTAGGCGCGGGGAAGAGCGAGCGAGGGACGCTCACCACCGGCGAGAAGGCAAAGCTGGCGCGTCTCGAAAGGAGCACTTCGTCCCGCCCCTCGGCGCCATGCGCTTCTTCGCGGACTTCGTCCACGAGGGCGGAAGGCCATCTCGGTGTCCGATTCTTAGAACCGACTGGGGCAGGGGGGCGATCTGTTTCCTAGAGATTTCGCAGAGATGCGTTACCACCCTACGGCCGCCGCATGAACTCTGAAGCCCACCAATGCCGGGTGGCGTTTCAGGGAGGTGCGTAGAGGATAAAAGTTGTGCGGGCTTGACGGCAGGTCCACGTTCACGGAACGAAGATCTTTGCCTTCAGCGACAGCAGCTTCTGGTAAGGGAATTTGTGCCGACCGACGCGCTGAAGCTCTCTCGCTTCGGCCCAAGAGCCTTGGGAAGAAACATGGTCAGCCTGGGTGATAACAGCGTTTCGCGGCTTCGGTTCGAGACGCTCCTGAAGCGCCGCGAGAGACGGTCAGCGTTCGGAATGCCCGATGTCCGGGGCGGCACCGCGATAGCCCATCGGATCGGAAAAGTCCGGGACCATCGTCGCCAAAGGCGAAATGACCGCGGTGCCTGCGTCGCGGTATGCGGGGGAGGTAACCGTGTTGGCCGCATCGAGCTGAGGATCGCTCGTCACGCTGTGCGAGCCCTGGGGAGCCAAGCTCCACCAGCCATTGTGGGACAAGGCGTGTACGTGCGAGCCGCGAATCGGCGATACCGATACCCGGCCGCCGACGAAGAGGTTGTTGCGCAGGTAGATGTCATAGGTGTCGGCGAAGTAGCCGGTGGTGAGCTGTCCGGGTATCGCCGGGCTCGAGGGCCTCGCGCTTCCGAAGTTGAGGACGCTGTCGACAAAGGTGTTGTTGAAGATCAACCACGTGTTCTGAGGGTCGTCCACCCCGTGGTCGTTGTTGTTGCTTTGGTAGATGCTCGTGCTACCTGCCACGGTTCCCACGAATAGATTGCGGTAGATCCAATACGTAAGGTGGTGAGAGGGCGAGCCAGTATATGGATTGGTAGTCCCCTCGTCTTCGTTGCAGTTATTGATCATCTTCTGGTTTCTGAAGCGGCAATTGCGGACTGTGATGTTGCCCCGCCGGATGCTCAGAGACCAGCCGTTGGCGTTGTCGCCGAACTCCACGCCGTCGAACAGGTGCCCGTGGCCTCCAGAAGGATAGACCCCGTGCACCCCGTAGCCGGGGTTCCTTCTGCCGGTGTCTTTGATCGAGCCGCGGATAAATGTGAAGCGGTCGCCTGCTTCGTCTCCCAGGAGCACTCCATTCTGGTCCATGCCGCGGATGTCGCTGTCTACGAAGGTAAGATCGCTATCCCTGGGGGTGTAGGCGACGACGCCTTCGGTGGCGTCATGGATGTAAAGCCGCTCGAACCTGACGAATTGGACCCGACCCGCCGAGGTGCTGCGGGCGGTCACCACGTTCGGGTATTGTGCGGTCCCGCTCGCCTCGAAGTTGCGAAATACCAAGTGCTCGGCGTTGGTCAGAGCGATGCCTCTGATTCGCGCGCGGCCATCGAAGGGCCCGTCGCCAACGAAGACAATGGGCGCTGCGCTCGTGCCACGGCCCGGGTTGCCAATGGGTTGGTCATCGATGGTTCCCGAGAAGTGCACTACATCGCCGGGGCTGAAGGTGATGGAGTTGACTTTGGCCATCGTCTTCCAGGCACGACCGAGCGCTAATCCGTCGTTCTGGTCGTTACCGGTCGAGGAGCTCACGTAATATTCGGTGCCGATCACTTGGGCGTTGGCCACCCCGACGTTGATCGCGACCGAGGCAGATCGACCATCGAGATCGAAAGCTTTCGCCTCGAGGACGTAGGTTCCGTTCGCAGACTGGGTGGTATCCCAGAGGCAGGAGTATGGGGCGCTCCTTTCCGTATTCAGCAGTGCGCCGTCGAGACGAAACTCGACCCGGTCCACACCGGCGCTCGCGGTCACGAGCGCCTCGCAGTTGGCGTTGGGCTCATTGAGCAAGCCGGAGACGGTCTGTCCTTCGACGGGGGTACGCCAAATCACCTCGAGATCAGCTCGCTCGACCACCACGATGACCGAGGTGGTGGCCGTTCGCCCGAGCTCGTCGTAGGCCACAGCCGTCAGCTCATGAGCGCCGAGTGATGCGCTCGTGGTGTCCCATCGGCAGGTGAAGGGGGCGGCGGTGTCCGTGCCGAGGGCGGAGCCGTCGAGAAGGAACATGACTTGGGCGATCCCGGCGGCGCCTGTGGCCTCTACTGTGCACGCTTGGTCCTCAAGAACGCCTGAGACCGTGGCACCTTGGGATGGCTGTAGCCAGGCCACCTGTGGCCCTGGCAGATCTCCGGCGTCGGTCTCGCCAGCGTCGTCCGGCTCTGCGCCAGCGTCGTTCAGCTCTTCAGCGCCGGCGTCGTCCGGCTCTGCGCCGGCGTCGTCCGGCTCTGCGCCGGCGTCGTCCGGCTCTGCGGCGCCGGCATCGGGCCGTCCCTCGAAATCTCCGCCCAGCGGCATCGTGGTAGGGCCGCATGCGAGCAGCCAGATTGTTGCCGTGAGGAGAGGAAAGAATGTGCGAGAGAACATTCGAGGGCTCCTTGCTTCGTCCTTAAGGACTTGATGGCCGAGGCGCCTGGAAAGACAGCAATCCACATTCGATATCGCTTGAGCAAGTCGAAAACCTCGGGCGGCGGTCTTGGGCAGACGAAAGGCCTCGGAAGTCGTTTGGGGCCTCGATAAAGCTTGGACGGCGGCCCGATTCGCGGGGCGATTGAGGTAAAATGCGCAGCTCGCTTCGCAGCGTGGCACGATGAGTACGCACCTCCGCGACGGCGGCCGTGTTGTCGGTACCGGTCGCGCAGGCCCGCAATTCGTGCACGCACTGCAAGTGCTCGAGATGTCACCGCTTCCCGAGTTTGACAGTCGTTCGGGGCAACAAGAAGCACGACCCGAGTAGTTTCGCT
>ENA-UOOH01003570-UOOH01003570.1-fermentation-metagenome-genome-assembly--contig:-NODE-3570-length-11673-cov-60.794973_pt1 | contig 11673 bp, 15 predicted proteins | sample MGYA00245778_ERZ724025 | MGnify/ENA primary metagenome ERZ724025 (study PRJEB28704, sample SAMN03018313) | fermentation metagenome | biome: anthropogenic terrestrial biome; feature: soil... | reverse complement strand
GCTACTTCGACGACTACGCGGCCCTCGCCCGGGCCGTCGAAGCCCTCGACGCCGACCCGGCGGTCGCCGGGGTCTACGTCACCCTGAACGCCGCAAACCCGGCGCTCCTTGCCCGGCGAGCGAACCGGATCAAGATGCGGCTCTCCCGGAAGGATGCCACCACGGCCGACGCCGACATCATCCGCCGGCGCTGGCTCCCGGTCGATATCGACCCGGCCCGGCCGAGCGGGGTCTCGTCGACCGATGCCGAGCACGCGGCGGCGCTCGATGCCGCAGAAAGGATCGCAGCCTACCTCGCCGAACAGGGCTTTCCCGCACCCCTCCGGGCGGACTCCGGAAACGGCGCCCATCTGTTGTACCGGATCGACCTCGAAAACGATGAGGCGGCCACCGCGCTCGTGAAAGGCGCGCTCGCGACCCTCGACGCCCTCTTCTCGAACGAGACCATAACGGTCGATACCGCGAATTACAACGCCGCCCGGATCTGGAAACTCTACGGGACCGTCTCACGGAAGGGCGACAACACCCCGGAGCGGCCGCACCGGCGGGCGAAGATCCTCACCGTGCCGGACGAGATTGCCATCGTCCCGATAGATCGGCTCCGGCACCTCGCCGGGCTCCTCCCCCGGGAGGAATCTCCCCGGCCGAAGAATACCGCCGGCATCGACCTCGCCGCCTGGCTCGCGGAGCACGGGATCGCCGTCCGGAGCACACGGCCCTGGCAGGGCGGCACCCTCTTCACCCTCGATGAGTGCCCGTTCTCGGCGGCCCACAAGGACGGCGCTTTCGCTATCCAGTTCGCGAACGGCGCCGTCTTCGCCGGTTGCCACCACGCGACCTGCGGCGGAGGGGCGCAGCGCTGGCCGGAACTCCGGGGGATGTATGAGCCCCGGGAGAAGCAGAAGAAAAAGCGGGAGGTGATTTCAAGGACGGAGGAGGAGCCAACCCCTCCTCTTCTCCCTCCTGCTCCGGTTCCCGCCGAGGATGAGTACCGCCGCCGGGCGCTTGCAATCCTCCAGACCGGCGACCCGCTCGCCTTCCTCCTCGACACCTTCAACAAAGCCCACGTCGGCGACCGGACCGTCGCCGAGTGCCTGGTGATGTCCCTTGCCTCCCAGTCCGTCGAGAACACAAATGGCCTCCACGTCGCCGTCTCCGGCAACTCCGGGAAGGGCAAAACTCACGCCTGCACGACGATGCAGAACCTCATCCCCGACGCTTACAGGCTCAAGGGCACCGTCTCCGACAAGGCGCTCTACTACGACGACAGCCTCCGGCCCGGCACCGTCCTCCTCTTCGACGACGTCTCGCTCTCCGTTGATCTCCAGGAGGTTCTCAAATCCGCGACCGCGAACTTCCGCGAGCCGATCGAGCACCGGACCCTCACGACAGAGCGGAAGCTCCGGGTCTGCACCATCCCCGAGCGCTGTGTCTGGTGGCTCGCCAAGGTCGAAGACATCGGCGACGACCAGGTGATGAACCGGATGCTCACCGTCTGGATCGACGACACCGTCGAGCAGGACAAACGGGTGCTCGACCACATGAAGGAGGCCGAGGCGGTTGGGAAAAGCCCGGCAGAGGACGACATCCTCACCTGCCGGGCGATCTGGGACGTTGTCAAAAGCGAAGTCCTCCCCGTCCGGATCCCGTTTGCCCGGAGAATCCAGTTCTCCACAACCCAGAACCGCCGGAACCCGGGCATGCTCTTTGACCTGATCAAGTGCCGGTCCCGGCTCTTCTCCCGCCAGCGGGACCGCGACGACGACGGTACGGTGATCGCCCGGCCGGAGGACTTCGCGGCGGCGGCCAAACTCTACTCCTCCCTCTCCGGAGTGGCCGGCGGCCAGGAGACCAAACTGACGAAGAACGAGGCGGCGGCGCTTGCGACGGCCGCGCAGATGGGTGTCGAGGTCTTCACCATACGGCAGCTCCAGAGCGCCCTCGGCCTCTCCTACTACCAGACCCGGCGGCTCCTTAACGGCTACGTCAGCCGGGGGACACCCTACTCCGGCCTCCTGGAGAAGTGCCCGGCGATCAGCCTCTACGACGCCACCGTGACGGAGGACGGCGGGTGCGGGGTCACGGTTCGCCGCCGGGAACAGTACTTCACGTTCGACCGTGAAGTTTACCGGGCCTGGGGCGGGGGAGTCTCGGTCTGGCTGGACGACGACCCGACGAGTGGCAGCAGTGCAGCAGATGTACAGCAGATGTACAGCAACTGCTGCCAACAAGAGACCGGTCGGAACGAGGGAGATTCCGGGAACAAAGGTCAGGATCCTGATATAGATCGATCTATGTACGTACATGTACAGCAGAATAAGAGAACGGAGAGCACGGACGGTGGGGCTTCCGGTGACGACCGGGGTGCCTGTGTTTTCCGCACTGCTGTACATGAACCGGGGAACCCCTTGCGTCGGGGCGAAAAATCAGATCCCGGCTCAAATGTTGCTGCACTCATTGGCAGCACCTGCTGTACATATGCTGCCAACATCAATCCCGCGGACTACATCGCCCTCCCGGTGGAGAAGGACGAGCCCTGCCACGTCTGCGGCCGCCGGCCGACGTCATCGGTCAGACGCGGCGAGGGGAAGTATCTCTGCTATGACTGCCTCTCAAAAGCGAAGCGGCCCGGAAAGGTGCAGCCCCTGCCGGGGGTGCTCGACCACCGGACGTTTACCCGGACAAAGGTTGAACTCGGCCGGTGCGATCTCTGCGGGACGGGGAAGGCGGTCTACCGCTCGCGGGAGGCGCAGGCGAATATCTGCGAAGGCTGCTACGCGAGGCTGGTCCGGGAGTGGAACGGCCGGGCGGGGGTGCGGTGAGCGGCGATCACCGGGTCCGCCTCAGCAGCGCCCGGGTGCTCGTCGACAACAATCGGATCTGTAATGAACGCTCAGGGATCCACGGCCCCGGTTCTCCTCTCTGCAGATCCGTAGCGCCCCGGCCCACACCCGCACCGGCGATGAAGCTCGTAACACTAATCCAGATTAGTACTCATCATGGTTAGGGAGTTCATCGGCCGCGAGACCGGGCTCGCCCTCTACCGCGGCGCGGAGATCGACCTCATCGCCGTCCGGGAGAGCGACGCGAGCGTCGTCTTTGGGGAGTGCAGGTGGGAGATCTCACGGAAAGAGAGGCCCGCGGCGTGCTCACGCGTCTCGTGCAGAAGGCGGAGCACGTCCGGCACGACCGCTACCCCATGAGCGCTTCTGCCTCGTCGCGGGGAAAGACCGGCTCCGTCATGAGGGGTTCCTCGTCTACGACCTTGAGGACGTCGAGGCGGCGTGCAGCACCCGGTAGGGCCCCGCAGGGTTTGTTGCGGGTCTGAAATGTGAATACTTTTTGTATCCGGATGAATACATTATTTATCCTAATGAATACAATATGTATTCATGCTTGAGGCGCTCATCTCCTCAAAGGTCCGGGTGAAACTCCTCACCCTGTTTCTCCTCAACCCGGAGAGCGAGTTCTACGTCCGCGAGATCGTCCGCATGACCGGCGAGAACATCAACGGAGTGCGCCGCGAGCTTGCAAACCTGGAGTCGTTTGGGCTTCTGATCGGGAGACGGCGGGGGAACCAGCAATACTTCACGGTCAACCGTGATTTTTTCCTCTACACCGACCTCCAGCAACTCGTGCTCAAGACGGAAGGGGTTGCACGAGTTATCCGGGAGAATCTCTCTTCCTTGCAGAATATCGAGTGCATGTTCATCTACGGATCGTTTGCAAAAGGTACCGCAGGGGGAAGGAGCGATATCGACCTCTTCATCGTGGGCGATGTGAATGAAGAGGTGCTGATCCCGCTCGTGAATACGAGCGAGCGCGCGATCAACCGTGAGATCAACTACACGCTCATGCACGGCAGCGAGTTTGCGCGAAGAAGGGAGGCTGGAGACCCATTCGTAAAGAATGTAATGGGTGAGAGAAAGATCATGATCATCGGGACCTGCGATGATTGAAGACCTTGAGAGGCAGGGGCTGATCAAGAGGCTCCCTCTCGACCGGAAGAAAGTGGACGACGCGATGGCTCTCGCCCGTCGGGATATTGATACCGCTCGTACACTTCTTTCGACCGACTGCGATTGGGCATATAACATCGCCTACAACGCAGTCCTCCAGGCCGGCCGGGCCCTGATGTTCGCAAAGGGTTACCGTCCGGACGGTGCAAACCAGCATATCTCAGTGGTAAAGTTTGCCGGGCTCTTCCTTGGTGAGGGTGACGTTCTCATCTTCGACCGTATGCGCCGTAAACAGCACAGTTCGGTCTACGACGCCGTAGGTGTAATATCTGCGGCCGAAGCGGAATTTGCGGTGAGTGCGGCTGAGGCCCTGGTGCAGAAGGTTGCGATGCTCCTTGGGTGACCTCATCTCGGCCCGGAGGGCGTCCCATCCCTCTCCGCCACCATCTTCTCCCGCGCCTCACCCCACTTCCCCCACCGCCCCCGTCCGGCGGCTCCCGTAGGCGAAATAGATGACAAGCCCTCAGGAGCCAGACCACGAACCGGAGGTGCGTGACGGTCGGCAGGGCGACGATGAGGTAGGCGCAGGAGAAGATGGCGAGGAGCGGGACTGCCGGGACAAACGGGACCCGGAACGGCCGCTGAGCATCGGGCCGGGTGTGCCGGATGACGATCACCCCGGCCGAGACGATGATGAAGGCGGCGAGCGTCCCGATGTTCACCAGCTCCGCGACCGCACCGAGGGGGAGGAGGCTCCCGATGGCGGCGGTGACCAGCCCGACGACGAGGGTGACATTCACCGGCGTCCGGAGGGTGGGGTGCACCTTCCCGAACGCCGCGGGGAGCAGCCCGTCGCGGGACATCGCGAAGATGATCCGGGTCTGGCCGAAGAGGAGGACGAGCAGCACCGAGATGATCCCGAGGAGCGCCCCGCCCCAGGGGATGCCGATCCGGTCGAGAGCAAAGGCGACCGGTGCCGGAACGTTCAGCTCAGGGTAGGGGACGATGCCGGTGAGCACCAGGGAGACCGCGATATACAGCGCCGTGGCGATGAGGAGCGAACCGATGAGCCCGATGGGGAGGTCCCGCCGGGGGTTCCTGACCTCCTCGGCCGTCGTCGAGACCGCATCGAACCCGATGTAGGCAAAGAAGACGATGGCCGCGCCCGTGACGACCCCGCCCACCCTCGATGTAGCGGAGATTGCCCCGCAGGGAGGGGGCCGTCGGACACGCCCGCGGCAGAGAGGGTTCGGGGCGGCCCGGGCGCCGGACCCCGTGCCTAAAAATGGTGAATCCTGCAGTCCTACCGGGCAAGGAGTTTCTGCTTCTCCTGCTGGAACTCCTCCTCCGTCAGAGCCCCCATCTGCTTCAACTCCGCGAGTTCCCTGAGTTGAGCCATCTTCTCCTCCTGGGTTATCCCTGTCGGGGCAGGCGCCTGCACCTCGTATGGTGCTGTCTGCTGCGCTTGCGCCGCCTTCTTCATCTCCCTCTCCCGCATCCTCTTATCGACAGCGCGGGTAGTCACGGTGGCTGTCCCCGCGACCACCGCTGTACGGGCCACGGTGCCGATAAGGCCCGGCCGGCCGCCTCTCATGGTGCCGCCTCCAGTGCTTCCTGCTCCGCGGGCCTCCAGGCCAGCGCGGCATCCACCCTCTCTTTTGGGATACGTTCGCCCGCGATCAACCTTCCATCGGCGGCGAGAACGGCGTCGCGGAACTTCGTTGCCCATACGTGCTCGAAGAGGAGCAGCGCCACGGAACTGTCGTCCTCCATGACCTCGCTGACCTTCTCCACGTCCTCTTCGGCGAAGAGCGTGCTCGCCTCCCGTGCAAGCGGGGCGAAGGCATCCGCCGCATCTTTCTGGAGGTCGGCAAGCTCCATCACGCTGACGCTGCCCTGCTCGTCTTTCCTCACGAAAACGAGGTCGATGATGCGGATGATACCCGCATCGACCACCTCGCGCAACGCCGGGATGATCTCGCCTTTGAACTGGTTTCCCGGAAACTCGATGACCATATACTCGACTGGACCAAGAGACATAGCGCGCCTCCGGAGCAGGATGCCGGTTCGACTATATAACTCAATCCGTTGTGCGGAGTCAGGGCTGCCCCTGCCCTTTCTGCACCGCTCACGTGACGGCGGAACCGGCGCTTCTTCTGGGCACTTCCCACCCTGATTAAAAGATCACCTGGAGGAACCCGAGCGCCACGAGCAGGAGGAGCCCGGTGACGATGACCCATCCCAGCGTGACGAAGAAGACCGACTGGACCTTGTTCCAGCGCAGAAGCCACCCGATGACGACGCTTGAGTAAAGGCCGATCACCGGGAGCGCAGGAAGGATGATGAGCGTGACTGCGCCGTACTTGTGTAAGATCGGGTACCTCGCCATCTTCTCTTCCGTGCTCTTCGTGAAACGCTGGACTCTCTCCGACTGCTCGGCAAACGTGTCCAAGATCTCGTAGATGGCGAGGACGATCCCGAGTTCCACGAGCGTCATGACGACCAGGATGAACAGTGGATGCAGGCCAAGTCCCATGCCGACGAAGGCGGCGTTTGCCTGGAGAACGAGGGTGGAGATGATCAGGGTAAAAATCTTCCCGGTCGGAACGGAGAAGAGAAACCCGAGGAGTACGGGGATCAGGGTAGCGATGACGAAGGCGATGGCGATTGCCATAACCCCCTTCCTGATTCCGTCGATCACCTTCGATCCATCCATCGTTCCACCCGAATGCCGCGAGAGGGACGAACCCCGAGTTCTTACCATGCCAGCGTGCCGTAGGATGCGCACTTTGCTATATGAACCTTGCCCCCAAACGTTTCGTGCCGTGCTCCCCATGCACCTGCAGCAATCATGGTGGTGAAGGCCCCTCTGCACCGCACGAAACCGGGAGAACGATGACAATCCCGGGGAAGGAAAACAGCGATGCTCTCGATATATTTTTATATGGGCTTGCAGGATGACCTGCGCATGCGCCGCTGGCTGGAGTTGTTTGAGCGTTTTACCTACATCGTGCTCATGGCCTTCCTGGTGGTGGTACTGCTCTTCGCACTCTTCGAACTGGGGTGGCTGTTGTTCGCAGGGCTGTTCGAGGGCCCTCTCTACCGGCTTACCAGCCAGAAGCTCTTCGACCTCTTCGGGTACTTCCTGCTGATCCTCATCGGCCTGGAACTCCTGGAGACGATAAAGGCCTACCTCGAAAGAAGAGAGTTCCACGTCGAGATCATCATCCTCGTCGCGATCATCGCCATCGCAAGAAAGGTCATCCTCCTCGGCTCGGCAACCGCGGGCGAGCTCATTGGGATCGCGCTGATCATCATTGCTCTCTGCGGCGGCTACTACCTCATACGCCGGGCGGGAATGCCGCACTCACTCCCGCCGGACAACCACGGCCCTTCACCCGAAAGACGAGAGGAGCCCTGACCGGGGCTCCCTCGACCCCCCGCGGCAGGTGCGCATTCGAAGGCCTCCGGGTTGATGGTGCAGATATGGCTCTATGACCCGCTGGTATGGGTCACCCGGGGATTCCTGCGACCGCCAACATACTGTCATCAGGCGGGATCGGGCCCGGGCTCCGGGCTCCGGGGCACCGGACTCACGGGCAGCATGAACGCGGCTGCGAGACCTACCAGAGCAAACAGCACCAGAACAACCAGGGCGAGGGCGTAGCCCAGGTTCCCCGTGACCAGGCTGGAGACGATGACGGTTCCTGCGATGGCCACGCCGAGCGATGAGCCCAGGTTTGAGACGCTGCGCGAGAGGCCCGATATCTCCCCCTGGTCCTCCTCGGGGAAACTGGACTGGACGACAGTGACCGAGGATGTCAGCATGACCCCGACGCCTAGACCGACCAGAAAGAGGCCCGGCACGAACGTAAGGACGGGGGATGTTTCTCGTACCAGCAACAGCAGGAGGAAGACGCCGGCTACCGTCACGATAAACCCCGCCCGGATCAGCGTTGCCTGGGAATACTTCCGCGCCAGTCTGCCCGCAGCCATCGAGGAGAGCAAAATACCGATCGTGGCCGGCGTAAGGATCAGGCCGGTCTCGATCGCGTTGTAGCCCCGCACGGTCTGCACATAGACGGAGACCACAAAGGAGAGGCCGAGCAGCACCAGCCACTGGATGTTCTGCGTGATGAGACCGAGGTTCGACGTGCGGTTCTGGAACATCCTGGTGTGCAACAGAGGCTCCTTGCCTGCCCGTTCCATGGATCGAATATGCCAGAAGAACCAGATCAGCAAAATCGCTCCGATGAGCACGAACAACCATACCGGCGAGATGCCGCCTTCCGGGATCACGACCGTATTGCCGATGACGAAATCCTGGCTGGCCCTGAACCAGCCGTACGTCGAAGCCTGTAGGATGCCGACCACCACAAAGAAGAGTCCCGTCGCCGAGAGGATAGTTCCGACGATGTCGAAAGCGGGTTTCTCGCCCTGCAATCCCGGATCAACGATCTTCCGGCTCTGTATGATGATTATGCCGACAACAAGAGCCTGCACGACAAAGGCTGCGCGCCAGCTGATCGCGGTGGTGATGATCCCGCCGACCAGGGGACCTGCCGCCGCCCCGATACCGCCCGCCGCACTGATCGCACCGAAGGCGCGGGCGCGTGAGGTGAGGTCGGGAGAGAAGACGGTTGCGAGGATATACACGGGCGGGATCAGCAGCGCGGTCCCGATGCCTTCGAGGAGCGAGTAGCCGAGGATCAGGATCCCGAGCCCCGGCGCCGCTGCCGCTATCAGCGCTCCCACGCCGTAGACGAGGAGGCCTCGCCTGAACAGGAACGTGCGGCCCAGGATATCCGTCAACTTGCTGCCCGGGATCATCAGGGCTGCCATGGTGAGTGTAAAAACGGCGATGGTCGTCTGGACGCCGCTTACCGTCGTCCCCAGGTCGGCGGCGATGTTGGTTATGGCCACGTTCATGTTCGAGGCAGCGTAGCTGCAGATGAACTGGGCCAGCGCAAGCGGCAGGAGCACGCCCTGCGGGGTTGCGGTCGATGCCCGGGGGGCCGGACCTGGTTCGCTCTCCATTCTATCAGCCCTCGAATAAAGTGCGTCAGAAGGACCCGGTGTATATTAATGTAATTGTTTGACCTGTTGCCGGGTAGTTTGTACCTTCCGTACGGGAAAGCGGAGGGCCGATCCGGCGGCAGCGATGAGGGCGCCGCCCGGTCTTCGGGTACGCCAAAAGTTCCAGGACGACCCCCACTGGCGTGACGACCTCCTCTTCTACGAGTACTTCCACGGCGACAATGGGGCAGGGATCGGTGCCGGCCACCAGACGGGGTGGACGGGGCTCGTTGCCGGGATCATCCAGTTGTTCGGGTATATGAGCCCCGAACAGGTACTCAGGAAGGAAGCGCGGAAGTTCGTCTACAGGAAGGAGGGGTCTGCCCCCCAACCGGTGCAGGGGCCTGCTGCCGGATAACAGATGCACCGGCCCAGAAAGACGGCAATCCCGGCGGAGCGCTGCTCGTTCCGTCGGACCGGGCCGGGCGGATGAGGGGAAATGCCTATATAGTGTCACTGAGTCCTCCGCGTGGTGTTGTCATGGTTAACACACTGTCCGGTGCCGGCTCCGTTGAGTCCGGCGCTGCTATGGCTTCGTCACGCTGGCCCGTGCTGCTGCTCGGCATACTCGCGGTCATCTTTGGCGTTCTCTTCTTCATTTACCCGATCCCGACGCTGACGCTCCTTGTCACGTTTCTTGGTTTCTATTGGCTGTTCAACGGTATCGTCGCGCTCATCGACCTGTTTCGAGACAAAACAGGCCGGGGCTGGAAACTGCTGGTCGCGATCCTCGGCATCCTTGCAGGCGTCCTCGTGCTCGTCTATCCCCTCTACAGCGCCGTTCTCATCCCGTCCGTCCTTGCCATCATCATCGGCGTGGAGGGGCTGATCATCGGGGCTGTCTACACGGTGCAGGGGTTCTCCGGTGCCGGGTGGGGGACCGGGATCCTCGGTATCCTGAGCATCATCTTCGGGCTCATCCTGATCGCAAACCCGCTCGTCGCCGCTGTCGGCCTGGTGCTGCTCCTTGCGGGGCTCGCCATCATCGGCGGCATCGCGGCCATCATCTTTGCGTTCCGGCTGCCGGGGTGACCGGAGAGAGGGGCCTGATCGGTGATCCCGGTCTGCAGGCACGACCTCCCCCTCTCTTTGCCCGTAAAGAAGTGTATCCGGCTGCCGTTTTCTCCGGTATGGGGGCATGCGGGAGCGCCGTTGCGTGACACCCGGTTCGCCGCAATGCATTGGGATAATTTTATATAAGTCGCGCCATAATCCGGCCCCGGGCAGCCATCCTGCCCGGGAGATAGGTATGAAGATAATGGGGGTACTATTCGTTGCGCTGGTCCTCGTTCTGGCCTGTGCCGGTGCCGGATGCGTCCAGCCTTCGGAGCAGGAGGCGGAGGCGCAACTCTGCCAGAGTCTCGCAGACCTCGGAGCAGCGCTTGAGAGCGTGGAGAACACCAGCCTGAGATCCACTGTCGGAGATATTCGGGATGGACGGGACCAGGTCCAGTCTGCCATGGAGAATGTCAGGGAGTCCGCGAGCCAGGTCGCTAACGTCCGGATCGACAACCTCAATGCGGCATACGAAAACCTCAACCAGGCCGTGGAAAACCTCCCCAACGATGCGACCGCCGTTGAGGCCATTCAGACCATCCGCCCGCAGATACAGGCTGTCCGGGATGAACAGCGGAACCTTTCTGCAGACCTCAACTGCACGGCGCAATGAGCGCCGCGAGGGTTGGGTTGCAGCAGGAGACATGAAGAGCGACCCGGCGGGTACCCGGAAGGAACGGTGCCCGGGGATGGGGGTCATCGACTCCCATACCCGCCGGATGCACATATTGCGGCTGTAGATGTAGATCTCAGTGTGAATACTCACGTTCTTGCCCCGCAATAGCATCCAATCGAGCTCGCGTGGGGAACCGGGAGAGATGATACATGCCAGAGGGAGATCCACGGGCCTTCAGGGTCGGGGTGGTTATCGGGCTCATTGTCGCACTCGTCATCACGTACCTGATAGCGATCGGCGGTGCGTTTGTCGGAGGTCTTGTTGCGGGCTGGATAGCGGGGGGAGGAGGAAGAAAATCCAGGCAAATCGGAGGAAGAGCAGGTGTGTATACGGGCCTCCTGGATGCGCTTGCCCTGGCAGCGGTCGTTGCGGTGCTGGGCATCGAAGCTGCTCCGGGCGATCTCGCCCTTCTCCGCTTCCTCGGTTCGACGCTCATCATCACCCTGATGTTCTTCCCGGTCCTCGGTTTCGTCGGCTACCTGGGAGGAGTGCTGGGAGGTGCCTTGAAGGAGCGGTGAATGCCTGAGCGGTTCGGGATATGAGGAGGATCCATTCTTTCGGCGAGGCATGGTCGACTGCACTGAAAACAGGCCCATTTCCGGTTCTCAACGCCTCCAGGCGGTGCAGCGGGAACGAGGTCGGCCGATGAGCGGATCAATATTGTCCTGAACTTCGACTGGGCGCTCGCGGGATGGCAGGGGCGGTCTGCGCCTTCGCCCCTGCCTGCGGCCCTGGCGTGGCGCTCGAACATAACGGCGACCTCTACTCCTGTGACCACCTCGTCGAACCGGACCACTTCCTCGGCAACATCCTCACGACACCGCTGGTCGAACTTGTGAGTTCGGAGAAGCTCCGAACCGTGAGCATGAGGTCCTTCGCTGACGAATGAACGATCGAGAAGATATG
>ENA-UOOH01003569-UOOH01003569.1-fermentation-metagenome-genome-assembly--contig:-NODE-3569-length-11683-cov-5.434469_pt1 | contig 11683 bp, 11 predicted proteins | sample MGYA00245778_ERZ724025 | MGnify/ENA primary metagenome ERZ724025 (study PRJEB28704, sample SAMN03018313) | fermentation metagenome | biome: anthropogenic terrestrial biome; feature: soil; material... | reverse complement strand
CGGTTGAATCCCCTTCCCACCCTTGGCGTTCTTGGCGTCTTGGCGGTTGAATCCCCTCCCCCCCTTGGCGTTCTTGGCGTCTTGGCGGTTGAATCCCCTTCCCACCCTTGGCGTTCTTGGCGTCTTGGCGGTTGAATCCCTTCCCTCCCTCGGCGTCCTTGGCGGTTGAATCCCCTCCCCTACCGCACCGCCTTGACGCCTTTGCCGCTTTTCGCGCGCTTGACCTCGTCCTCGACCGCCTTCTGGTTGACCATGGTCACGTCTCCGGGGATCTCCTGCACCAGGATGCCATGCGCCGCCCCCCACTCGACCGCGGTCTGGAGATCCTTGCCCTGCAGGATCGCGCCCAGGACACCGGACGCGAAGCTGTCGCCTCCGCCCGTGCGATCGATGATCGGGATGTGCTCGCGCACCGGTGCCACATGCCATGCGGCATTGGCAACATCATAGAGGACCGCGCCCCAGCTGATCATGTCGGCATTGTGCGCACCGCGCCACTGGGTGCCGATCAGGCTCAGGTTCGGATAGTCCTTCGCCACCCGGACCACGGTCGCCTTGTAGTTGTCCAGCCACTCCTCGAAGGTCGAAGCCTTCGTCTTGGGTGTCTCATATCCGAGCGCATCCGCTAGATCGCTGTCGTTGCCGACCAGAAACCCGAGGTGCGGTGCGAGCTTGCGGTTGATCTCTCGAGCACGCTCCTTGCTCGGCTCCACCTTCGAGCGGTAGTTCAGGTCCGCGGTGACAAACGTCCCATACAGAGCCGCCTTTTGGGCTGCTTCCACCGCCAAGTCCGCTGTTCGGGGTCCGATCAGCGTGAAGATCCCGCCGGTGTTGAAGACACGAACCCCTTCCGATCCAAAGAGTGTGTCGAAATCGAAATCGCCCGGCTCCAAAAGCCGCGAGGCCGTGTTGCCCCGGTAGTAGGTCGTGTTGGAGGGGATCACGCCCCGCCCGTTGTACGTGAAGTTCACTCCATTACAGATCGTGCCCTTTTCGTCTGTCGAATATTTGCTCCCGTCGTTGCGGGTGTTCCACCAGAGAAGCTGCCCGGTATCCACCCCGAGTTCACGGAACTGGTTGCGCAGGTTCTCACCGATCGTGTCCTGCACCAACGCCGTTAAAACCGTCGAACGCAGGCCAAAGGTATAGGCCAATCCACACGCGACGTTCGTCTCTCCACCGCCTTGGGAAACCCGAATCTGGTCCCGCGCACGGGCGGTGGGTACATCCCGCGGGTCCAGGCGTAGCATCACTTCGCCCAAAGACGCTCCGTCGAAGCGACATTCCGCTGCACTCTTGATACTTCCAATTCTTACTACCTCGCCCATGGCTCCATCCTCGGTTCTTTTTCTGTTCCGGGTTCCGACGCACAACCACCCAAACTAGATCCCGGTCCAAAAAATGCAATCTCCATCCCATCCAGGAGAGCTCCAGGCAGAGGCCTGTGGTACGCCATGGGTGGACGTTTGACACACGAACCAATCCCAATCCCAATCCCAATCCCAATCCCAATCCCAATCCCAATCCCAATCCCGATTCCGATTCCGATTTCGATTTCGATTTCGATTTCGATTCTCTCGATTTCCTCGACCTCCGACCTCCGACCTCCGACCTCGCGCAGGGGCCCAAGGCCCCCCGCGCCGCGGCACGCAATGTCGTGCCGCGAATCGCTCCGGCCTTGCCGAACGCCGGGATTGGTGGTACCAACTGCGACCTGGAAGAAGCCTTGATCCGGTCCCGATCCGAACCGCTCCGCCCAGCCGAATGCCAGCCCTCACAACAGGAAGGAATCGTACGATGCACATGGCCGACGCCCTCATCTCACCCGCTGTGGGCGGGTCGTTCTGGGCCGTCTCCTGCGGCCTCATCGGCATCTCTGCCCGAAAGACTCAACGGCACCTCGAGGATTACGCGATTCCCATGATGGGAGTGTTGGGTGCGTTTGTCTTCGCCGCACAAATGATCAACTACACGATTCCATCGACCGGCTCCAGCGGCCATATCGGCGGGGGGCTCCTACTCGCGGTTCTTCTCGGCCCCTGGGCCGGGTTTCTCGTCCTGGCCTCCGTCCTCTCCGTCCAGGCGTTCTTCTTTATGGATGGCGGACTCCTCGCGCTCGGTTGCAACATCTTCAACCTCGGCTTTTTTCCCTGTTTTGTCGCCTATCCGCTGGTCTTCCTCCCCGCTTCCGGCGCCCATCCATCTCCCGCCCGCCTGACGTTCGCCGCGGTAATCGCCACCGTTGTCGGACTCCAGTTCGGTGCGCTCGGGGTCATCTTCCAGACCCTCGTATCCGGGATCTCCAGTCTCTCCTTCTCGGCCTTCGCCTCGATCATGCTGCCGGTGCACCTCGCCATTGGTCTGGTCGAAGGCGTGATCACCTCGACCATCGTCACACTCCTTGCCAAGGCACGCCCCGAAGCAATTGCGCTCGGACGAGAGCACAAAACTACCCCTCAAACCGCATGGATCATCGCCAAGGTATTTCTACCCATCGCGGCCGTCATCGCAATCGCTTTGTCTTGGTTCGCTTCCACCCATCCGGACGGCCTGGAATGGTCCCTTGCGAGGCTCGGCATCGACACGGAGGCCGAGGCAGCTCCGAGCGGCCTCAATCAGGCCCTGAACCGGACCCAGGAATCGATGGCACTCTTCCCCGATTACCGGTTACCGGCCCCCACCGACGCGGCAGGGGCGGGGCCGTCCACGGAGTCGTGGCCGAATGTGGAGGCCGGCACCTCACTCGCTGGGTTGGTGGGAGGGATGATCACCCTGATCACCGTCGGCCTCTGCGCAGTCCTGCTTCACCTGGCCAAACGTCGACGGGAAAGAGCCCGCGCCTCGCAACCCGTTCATCCCCTATGAAGCAGCGTTCCATGGAGGATCGGTTCCTGGAGTTCGGGTTGATCGATCAGCTGGCCCGAGCCGATTCCCGGCTCCACAGGCTCGATCCCCGGGCTAAACTCCTGACCACGCTCTTTTTCTGCGCGCTGGTCGTCTCCTTCCCCCGCTATTCCGTGCTCGCGATCCTGCCGCTGCTGCTTTACCCGGTTCTACTCTCCGCCATGGGGGAGCTGCCTCTGGCCTATGTCGCCCGCCGCACCTTGCCGGCTCTGCCCTTCGCATTCATGGTCGGCATCTTCAATCCGTGGATCGATACCAAACCAGTCGCCAGCCTTGGACCGTTGCTCATCTCAGGCGGCTGGCTCTCCTTCACCTCGATCCTCTTGCGTTGCATACTCACCGTGTCGTCCGCAATCATTCTGGTCGCCAGCACCGGTATCTCGCAGATCTGCCTCGCCTTTCAACGGCTCGGCGCGCCCCACCTCTTCTCGCTCCAGATCATGTTCCTCTACCGCTACCTATTCGTCCTCACTGCGGAGGCCGTTCAGATGGTGCGCGCACGGAACCTACGCACCTTCGGCAGGCGGGGACTCGGTCCCGGACCCTTTGCATCCCTGATCGCATCCCTGCTCATCCGCTCGCTCGATCGTGCACAGAACATCCACCGCGCAATGGTCGCACGCGGGTTTCGGGGGGAGATCCAACCGCTGCGTCAGAGTCGTTGGCGAAGGCATGACACGTTCTTCGTGCTCCTCTGCATACTCGCCTGCTCCACTATCCGCCTCTGGAACCTCCCGCAGGCCATCGGCGGATGGCTCCTTCAACTCTTGCCCTAAGCCCAGACAGAGTATGAGTCACCACATCGTCGAAGCACGCGATCTCGCCTATGCCTATCCCGATGGCACCCGCGCCCTGAAGGGGGTCAGCTTCCGAATCACCCATGGTGAATCGGTCGCCCTGGTCGGACCCAATGGCGCCGGAAAATCGACCCTTTTGCTGCAATTGAACGGGTTCCTGCGGCCCACCCAAGGGGAGGTGCGCATCGGGAACCTGCCGATTACCCCGAAGACCCTTGATCAGATTCGTCGCACCGTCGGAGTCATCTTCCAGGATCCGGACGACCAACTCTTCATGCCGACGGTTCGGGAGGACGTCACCTTCGGTCCGCTCAACATGGGCTTCCCGCGGCAAGAGGCTGAGTCCATCGCAGAGGCGGTGCTTGCGCAAGTCGGAATGAGTGACATCGCCGATCGAGCGCCGTACCATCTCTCCGCCGGTCAGAAACGGGCCGTCGCCATCGCGGCCGTCCTGGCCATGTCGCCCGATATCCTGGTCCTGGATGAACCCAGCTCACACCTCGATCCTAAAGGCAGGCGCCGACTGATCGATCTTTTGCACGGATTCTCCCACACCAAGATCATTGCTACGCACGACCTCGATCTTGCGCTCGATCTCTGCCCTCGCACCATTGTGATTGCCGATGGCCGTGTTCGCGAGGACGGGCCAACGTTGCGGTTGTTCCAGGACCAGGCCTTGCTGGAAGAATGCGCGCTGGAGCTGCCGCTGCGCATGCAGGGTTGCCCGATCTGCCACCCGCAGCATCCCCCATCACCTTCCCCAGGTCGTTGATGGGGGGGCCCCATCGCCCCGAAGCTCCCGAACTGCGCGTTGAATCAAATCCCAGATGTCCGGATCCCACCAGAGCGTTTGAACTCGAGGGTCCATCCAGACCTCTGGCCACGCTCCGTTTTCAAGTTTCGGGAGGATTGCAGGGTCCTCCATCAGGTCGACCACACGGCGGTCCTCCAGGAGCATTTGCAGCGGCTCGTTTTGCTGAACCAGGGCTTCCAGCGACGGGCCGTTGGTGGCGATTTCAAGCAGGTACTCCACTCGGTCGAGTTGATCATCCGTCGAACGGGTCAGCGGCTTGGAGATGTCCGCCAACACCCGTCCCAGACCGCCGCGTGCCAAACCGCTGGCCCCGTTCAGCCAACCCGGCTGATGGAACTCGGCCACCCCCGGAAAGCGATTCGGCCAATCGTAAAGCCGGTCCGCGATCCGCCCTACCCCCGCGATCAGGACGCAGACCACCAAGGCTTCGAATAGGCCGAGCAGGAGACCACCCTTGCGCGCCCAGCTTCGTTTTGAAATCGCATCCAACCGTTCCCGCCATCCGCGTTGGCGATTCAGAACCAAACTGAAAAGGATATTGAGGATGCTGACGCAGACAAGCCACGCAACAAACCGTCCCACACTCTCACGCATCGGGCCGTTGCCGATGGCGGGTAGCAATCGTCCAACCAGCGGAACGAATAGAGCGGAAATGGGTATCGCGATGAGTACCAGGCCAACCGAAATCGCCCCGCGCACCAGGCCGTCACGATATCCGCGCCACCCAAACCAAAGCATGAGGATCAACATCAACGCAATCATGTCCCAACCCTTCCACGGACCGCTCTCGGGTTCAATCCTGGTTTGAGTCTGTCCGAAAAGGTAGCTTCGTCCAGAAGCGTAAACCACAGATGAACACAGATTCACACAGATGATTTTCTTTTATGATCTGTGTCCATCTGTGTGAATCAGTGGTTGAAAATAATGGATTCTTTGCACCTCGATTACCTCGATTACCTCGATTGCCTCGATTCTCTTCCGACCCCGACACCGATTCAGGCAATGATCTGGCTTTGATCGGCAATCTTCGGCCTCCTCCCCCATTCCCATCTCTTCTCCGTGCTTGACGATTCAGGGTCCAACCAACAGGATGTGGTCGGGAACTGCGTTACCTCCACCCTTTCAATCTCCAGCCCTTAGGCACCCGGACGAATCCATGAATAAACCGTTCTCCCTCGCTTTGTCGCTCTCTCCCGCACTGCTCCTGCTCGGTCTCCTCGCCGGCTGTACGACCGGTCGTAAGGTCCAGGTCAACCGTCCGCTCAACGCCAATGATCTGCATCCCGAGGAGCCGCTCTACCTCGTGCTCTTAGTCGAAAATGCTGCCGAGAGTGCAAAGTCTACGGAATTGAAGGCCCGGGGCGAGGAGGTCGCCCCACCGGATCATGAGGTGTTCAATGACCTGTTTAAGGAGCTTCTTGCCTTTCGCATGCGCGAGGCGGGACCCTATAACCAGGTGGAAATCGCCGACTTCGGTCCGGACGAGCACCGAAGGGTCTGGCAGCAGGCGACCTTTCTCGAGATCCGTGTTTTGTGGAATATCTCCGGCAAACCAGGCGCATTGAAGGTTCAATACACCTCCATGGGACAGATGGTTCGACGCCCGATCGATAAGGTGGTCTGGCAAGGGAACATCATCACGACTGTGCGCCAGAAAGATGCCTCCCAGAGCCTGGAGGAACTGATCAACCAAGGCATCGGGAAGCAGGTAGATGCAATTGTCGAGGGCGTGTTCAAGGAGCCCTGATCACGCAAACGCTTATTTATCCATAGACCAGCTGCATCCACGAGCCGCATTGGCTCACGAACCGGCGAGACCACGTCGGCTCCAGGGAGGATTCTCTCATGCCCAGCGATACCGATATCCGCGTGACCTCCACCGAGCTCTATTTCTTGCCGGTCCAGGCCCGTATTCCCCTCAAGTTCGGTCATGAAACCCTCACCTCTGTGATCTGCGCACGGGTGCGAATGGAGGTGGAAGATCAGACCGGTACCCGCGCTTACGGCTGGGGGGAATCCCCACTCAGTGTGCAATGGGTTTGGCCGAGTCCCATCGCCTATGCCGATCGCCTGGGGATTCTGATGGATTTCTGTCGCACCCTTGCCGAGGCATGGACCCGGCTTCCGCATACCGGACATCCCCTGGAGTTGGGTCACCTGTTCCAGCGGCAACCGCTCCATGACCTGTTGGAAAAATTCAATCTGGCTGGAAACGGTACCGAGCCGATGCCGTGGCTTGCCGCCCTCGCCTGCTGCGCCCCCTTCGATATTGCCCTGCATGACGCCTTCGGCTGCCTTCACAAGGTCAATGTCTATGAGACCTACCGAGCCGACTGGATGAACCATGACCTCCAGTGGTTTCTGGAACCGGCATCCGATGCGTCCAAGGAACTGTTCGCCGGCAGGTACCCAAGCGACTACCTCGTCCTCGATCGTCCCCCGAGGCAGCTCCTCGCATGGCACCTGGTCGGTGGCAAAGACCTGTTGGACGACTCCGAACGTACCGGACAGGAGCCGGAGGACGGATTCCCGGTCACCCTGACGGAGTGGATCGCCCAGGATGGCTTGCGGTGCCTGAAGGTCAAGCTGACCGGGACCGATCCCGCCTGGGACCTCGCCAGGCTCGTCGCCGTGGGGCGGATCGCTTACACCATGAATTGCCTCTGGCTGTCCGCGGACTTTAACTGCACCGTCATCGAACCTGCCTATGTCAATGCGATCCTGGACGACCTCCTTCGTCATCATCCACGGATCTACGCGATGTTGCTCTACGTGGAACAGCCCTTTCCCTATGACCTCGAACGCTACCGAATCGATGTCCGAAGCGTGGTCGCGCGCAAGCCGCTCTTTATGGATGAAAGCGCCCACGATTGGCGAATGATCCGCCTCGGGCGCGCCCTGGGTTGGAGCGGGGTCGCCCTGAAGACGTGCAAGACCCAGACCGGTGCCATTCTCTCTCTCTGCTGGGCCAAGGCACACGGCATGACCGTCATGGTCCAGGACCTTACCAATCCGATGCTCGCCCAAATCCCGCACCTGCTCCTTGCCGCCTATGCCGACACCATCATGGGAGTCGAGACCAACAGCATGCAGTTCTATCCGGAGGCGAGCGCTCCCGAAGCATCGGTGCATCCCTATCTCTTCCGCCGGCGCGATGGGAAGGTCGATCTATCCTCGCTCGGCGGCGGCGGGTTCGGCTACCGCCAAGACGAGATCCTCCGGCAATTACCGGACGTCGACACCTTCTTCTCCGGGTGAAGCCATCACGCCCACGACCGGCTGAACAAAAAAAGCGGCCGTCGCCCCCTTGAACCAGGGGGCGACGGCCGATGAAACCTTCCCGATGACCGGTTTGGAATCGGTCAGTTGCGCAGGCGCAAGTCGCTCTGGGACCAGTCGACCCACTTCGTGTAGCGCCACGTCAGATACGCGAGCGCGGCGATTCCAAGAATGATCACGATCGCGGACCCCGTACTGCTCTGTCCATCCGCCAACAGCTCCTGTGCTTGCACAAGCGAAGCGAGTTGGTCGTTGGTCAAACAGTGAAGGTATACGGAGGCCTGCTCATAGCTGATCCCAGCATTCTGAAGTTCCGTGCGAACCTCCGGCTTTGCCAGGACTTGCGCGGCCTGTGCGACCAGGGCATCCCGCTCAGCGACCACCGCCGAGGCCTGGGACTGGACCGGCATGGCCAGTACCGGCCGAACCGGAAGCCCCACGGTAAGGACCGCAGCCAAGGCAATGGTTACAGTCAAAGGGTTCAAGATCAAAGATCTACGCATCACACCCCTACTCCTTTCATCTTCCAAAAGTGAATGAGGACAGCCGTCACCTTAGGGGACCAGTAACGGCCAAGTCAAGCCACTCAAAGAGCCGCTTTCTCCTCGGCACCGTCACTCGTTGAGTCCCGGCCGGGAGCCTCTTCATGCTCTTGCTCTACATCGGTTTCTGATTCAGATAATTCCTCACCCGAGTCCATGTCGTCTTCTTCATCACCATGGTCCCAGGCGATCTCGAAATGGTATCCCCGCGCACACCTTTCCATTAGCTCGAAGGCCAGGTCTTTGTAAGCCTTGGCCCCAGCAGTTCCCGGCGCATACGTGACCACCGGCTCCCCAAAACTGGGGGCCTCGCTGACACGCACCGACCGAGGAATCATAACATTGAACACGCACTCCCCAAGGTAATCGCGAACATTGCTGACGACCTGTTCGGCCAGATTGGTCCGGGAATCGTACATCGTCATCAGGACCCCGGCAAAGCCAAGGCCCGGATTGACCCCACTGGTTCGCAACTGGTCCACAACCTCGATCAGCGTCGTGAGCCCTTCCAGTGCGTAATACTCGCATTGCATCGGCACCAACAACTGCTTCACCGCGGCCATCGCGTTCATGGTCAGAATGCCAAGGCTCGGCGGGCAGTCGAGGATGATAAAGTCGTAAACGTTCGACCCATGCACCCCACGCAAGGCCTTTGCCAGACGGTATAGATGTTGGTCACTGCGCGCGATATCAACTTCGACCCCGGCCAACTCGAGCTCCGAGGGGACCAGTTCCAAGCCTGGAATCGAGGTCGGCCGGATCAGGTCCTCCACGGTACACTCGTCCATCAGTGCGGCATAGATGCTCGAACCCGGTACCTTCTCGATTCCCAACCCACTCGTCGCATTCGCCTGCGGATCGAGGTCGATCAGTAGCACACGCTTGTTTTCCAAGGCCAACGCCGCAGCCAAATTGACCGCGGTGGTGGTCTTGGCAACTCCACCCTTCTGATTGCCGACTGCTATGGTATGTGTAGCCATAATTTCCCAACCACCCCCCCGGCAATCCATTCCGGAGGCTCCCCTCACAACGCCTCCGAGGCCAGAACCTTGATTGCGTCCCTCTCATTTACCCGGCTGCAGGCTCAAGAGCAACACTTCCCGTTCAGGAAATCGAGGAGAATCGATCGCGCGGCCGTCGATGCAAGGCGTATAACCTCACATCGGACGGCTCAATACGTCCTCGGCACACATCTGAATCCTATGGGCCAGCTTGCCCAACAGCGCGTCCTCTTTCCCCTCGATGAGCAGGCGCAGGATCGGCTCGTTTTCTGAGTAGCGGGCCAACAAATACCCGCCGTCCTTCTCAATCTCACGCTTGGTCTCGGAGATCACTGCGGCCAGCTCTGGGACCTGGTCCAAAGACGGTTTGCGGGTCACCGGGATGTCGATCCGGGCCTGCGGCAACGGCTCCATGCAGCGGGCCAATTGGCTCAACGAACGCCCGGTCTGAACCATGATCCGCAACACCTGCAGGGCTGTAATGATCCCGTCGCCCGTGGTCCCGAAATCCCGAAAGACCACATGACCGCAAGGCTCGCCGCCCAGGTTCGCGTCCAACTCCACCATGCGATCGAGGAGGTAGCGACTGCCTACCTGGCAGCGCACGACACGGCCGCCCGCCCTCGAGATCGCCTCGTCCAATCCGTGGTTGCTCATGGCATTGGCGACCAATACATTCTCCTTCAGCCGCCCGCGTCGCAGGAAATCCAGGCCCACCATCGCCAAGATCCGATCCCCGTCCAGGACCTGCGCGTTCTCATCACACAGGATCAGGCGATCCCCATCGCCGTCGTTGGCAATGCCGAGGTCCGTCCGATGATCGATCACGGCCTTCTGCATCGTCGCAGGATACGCCGTGCCACACTCCCGGTTGATGTTGTACCCGTCCGGCTGGCCGTTGCAGACGATTACGTCCGCCCCCAACTCACGTAGGATTCCCGGGGTCGTCTCAAAGGCCGCGCCGTTGGCGGTGTCAACCACGATCCGCACACCCTCCAACGTCAGACCCTTCGGGAAGACACGCTTGGCGAAATCCACATAGCGTCCTACAGCATCCCGCACATGCTCGACCCGGCCGATCCGATCGCGTGTCGGACGGATCTGGTCGATCTCACCACTGAGTACCGATTCTTCGATTCGGCGTTCTGTCGCAGGCGCAAGCTTGTAACCCTCACGGTTGAAGAAGGTCAGCCCGTTCTCCTCAAACGGCCGCTGCGAAGCCGTGATCGAGACGCCCGCATCCGCACGCAGGCTCCGGGTGATGTACGCGATGCCAGGGGTCGGCATCGTCCCGGTCAACAGGACATCCACCCCCATTGAGGTCAGTCCCGCACAGAGTGCACTCTCCATCATGAACCCGCTCAGCCGGGTATCCGTCCCGACAACCACCTTGAGCCGGCGCGACGCATCCGCCTCGCGGCGCAGAACATAGGCCATGGCTCGGCCAAGCTTCAAAATGACCGGGGCCGTCACCGGCTCGACATTGGCCACCCCGCGTAGGCCGTCCTTGCCAAACAACCGCCGCCCTGGACGTGTGCCCGCGGAGCCCGGGACCGATCCCTGCCCCGCCGATTGGGTGGTCTGCTCCACGCTGCCAACCTTGGTGGCCGCGCCCTCTGCTGAAGTCTCACCCATGCCGGTCGGCCCCCGACGCGACGATGGGTGTGATACCGTGGGTTCAGGTCTCGAATCTGCCGCTGACATCTCTTTCATTCCCTTGTTACACTGTTCCTTCAGCAAGGCCTGGTATACTTGCGACTTGCCGCGGTTCGGCCAACCATCTCAAACGCGGATAAGGTGCTACCCCATGCCCATCGGCCCGGCCCGTTACCCGATCAATAAAAGACCCTGACGTATCCATCCATACCCAGCAAGCACCGTTTGGAGAAATCCACCGATACACCCCTTTTTTGTCAGCTCTAAATCCAGACTGCGTAGGTCACGTCCGAACTGATGCAACCCACATGACAAACCTCCCCATTCGGAACCGGAGGTCGCGAGCAGCGGCGCGGTGGCGTCTTCGACTTGGCCATGCGGATGTAGAAACCGCCAATGCCCCAAGTGCGCCAAGGGGGAGAGGGGATGGCACGGTTGGACGTGACCTGACCTGAGCTAGAGCTCGTCCGAAAAGGTCAATGGCAAAGCAAGATCGGGCTCGCTATCGATCTCGGTATCGAATGGGATTCAGGCATGAGACATCGGGTCCCGCCACCGTATGGCTGCGGTGCTGACACAACTCGGCAGCAAAGTTTGAGCGGTCCATGAGGGCCAGGTGCCATACAGGACAGGGATCGATCCCGATCCCGATCCCGATTTCGATTTCGATTTCGATTTCGATTTCGATTT
>ENA-UOOH01003566-UOOH01003566.1-fermentation-metagenome-genome-assembly--contig:-NODE-3566-length-11688-cov-73.596923_pt1 | contig 11688 bp, 15 predicted proteins | sample MGYA00245778_ERZ724025 | MGnify/ENA primary metagenome ERZ724025 (study PRJEB28704, sample SAMN03018313) | fermentation metagenome | biome: anthropogenic terrestrial biome; feature: soil... | reverse complement strand
ACGCGTTGGAGACAGGGGAGGGGAAGCCCCCTCCCCGTCAGCCCCACCCCCATGGTGATAGCCACCACGGTCCACAGCATGAGGACATGCTTGCGAGAAAAGGTCGAACTCAGGGACAGGCCGGGTCCGGCACCAATCTCGTCAGGGATGAACGACAGCCGGAATAGGGTGGGCGTTACCAGAGCCCGATAACGGAAATTTTCGGTCGGATCCACCGAGATCGATTATCAGTTCTCTGCTGGAGCACTACCGGATACTCGATATGATGAAGGATACAGACCGCCTTGAGCGCTTTCTCTGCTGCCTGCTGAGCGTTGAAACAGAGATCCTCCAGGTATACGGAAGTGTCGGCACGGGTCCCGGCAATTGCAAGATTCGATTGCGCCCGGTTCAGCCATTCCCGTGGATCATCAGGTGAAAACCTCTCCGGCATGGTAAACCTCGCGGCCCTGCTGGAGTGCAGGGTATACTATAAAATAAGGGGAGTTCCGGAACCGCTCCACATCCCGGGAAGAAATAACTATAATATCGACGGCCTGGCCGATACCGATCAGGCTCATATAGATCTCTTCTGTGAGACTCCCGGCATCGAACTCACCGCTCTTTATCACGAGCAGATCGATATCGCTTGCCGGTCCCATCTCACCCCGCGCACCGGAACCAAAAAGAACTATCTTTTCCGGATTTGAACAGGCAACAATCCGGCGGATAATCTCTTCCAGCACTTCCGGATCTACTGTCCCTTCTTTCATCATTTTTTCTTCACCAGCGAGACCGGTTTTGTATTCAGGTTACCTTACCTCCGCGCTACGGCCCACATATCCCGCTCATGCCGCGGCGCCCCTTCGCACACGACCCGTTTTCATGCCGGAGCCGGCATGATTGTATATGCAGGGTAGCGTATCAAATATTCTTCGATCGTCTCGGCCCCGTCAAGGCTTCGCGCTCTTCCGCGTGAGGCCGGATCATTACCTTCTGCTGAAGGCTCATGCGAAGAGCGCGAAGAGTGAGAGACCGGTATGGCAATCAGGTCCCGGCCCTGCCCCTCACGCCTCTGCCGCCTCAACCTTCTGCCCGAACTCCTTCCGGATCCCCTCCGCGAACTTCTCGAACCCGATCTCGTCCATCTGGTCGGCGAGGAGCCGGTCGCTCCAGGCGTTGCGGTAGACCCAGTAGACGATACGGTCGACCACCTCGACGACCTCCTCATCGGTCTCGACGGTGACGAGTTCCCTTCCCACGCGGGGTGCGGCGCCGCGCCGGCCCCCGACCGTGATCTGGTAGTGGGCGTACCCGGACTTCAGGAGGCTATAGGGGCAGGAGTGGATGCAGATGCCGCGCTGGACGCACCTTTCCGGAGTCACTCTTTCTTCCTTCCAAGTTCTGCGTATCGCTCCAGTGTTCATCGTCCGGTATGTTGACGGTAATGACCCGAAGATGGTCGTCACAGATCCCGGGTACTGCATGATATGCGCGGTCATATATAATCCCTTTGGCAAAAAAGACCTCTCCGAAGGGAGATACGGATTGAACGAGCAAAACATCGGGGATCGCTTCGGGACTATCTCTTATCCTTCCTCACGGAAAACTGTTCCCGTGACAGATGCACCGCAGCCTTCAGTTTCTGCTCCAGCAGCTCGCGGGGCGGAAGCTCGGTAAGATATTCGGCGACGTGGATGCCCGACCGGTCGAGTTCGAGGAGGCTCACCTGCTCCTGATTCGCACCGGCACAGAGGATCAGCCCGAGCGGTCGTTCTTCTCCGTTTTCTCTCTCATATTTCTCAAGCCATCGCAGGTACAGTTCCATCTGTCCTTTATACTCGGCCTTGAAATGCCCTATCTTGAGTTCTACGGCGATGAGGCGGCGAAGTTTCCGGTGGAAGAAGAGCAGATCGAGATAGAAGTCCTCATTTCCGATCACCATCCGCTTCTGTCGTGCAACGAAGGTAAATCCGGCGCCAAGTTCGAGCAGGAACTGCTCAATCTCCTGGAGAATAGCCGCTTCGAGATCGTTCTCGCTGTACGTATCCTTGAGCTGCAGGAAATCGAGGATGTAAGGGTCGCGGAAGACCAGATCTGGTGTCATCCGGTCTTCCTCACGTAGAGCCGAGAGTTCCTGTTGTGCAAGGACATCGGGCTTCCGGGACAGGGCAGTCCGCTCAAAGAGCATCGAGTCGATCTTCTTCTGCAGAGTCCGGGTGCTCCATCGCTCGACCCGGCACATTTCCGCGTAGAAATCACGTTTCAGGGGATCGTCGATGTAGATAATCTGCCGCATGTGCGTCCAGCTCAGGTAGGGTGCGAAGGATCTCACGATCTGTTCATCGGGGAACACTTCGGCAAATCGAATCATATTAAAGAGGTTGCGTCTGCCGAACCCCTCCCCGAACTCACTCTTCAATTGTGCACTCAGTGCGTGCACAATCTTCTCGCCGTATTCTGCCCTCTCATTACCGAGCACCTCCCTGCGGATCCGTCTTCCGACACGCCAGTATAGCAGTGTCAGTCCTGCATTGATGGTTGCGGCAACTGCGGACCGGGCTTCGGTGACGAGGTACCTAATATCGGTGATCAGTTCATCTGGAGCAGGTTCAAGCCCGGATCGGGTAATCTCGCCTTTTCCGGACGGATCTCTTTTGTGGCGCATATCCCCCATAGGTCTCCTCAAACGGCTTATTCTCTTCCTGATCGACAATATCCGCACCGATACAACAGCCTGATGCGGAATGTCCGGGCAATCCGAAAGCTTTACCCATTGGTCGGCGCCGGTTATAGCCATCGAGTCTCCGCAGTTACGAATAGTACCATTTGAGGGTGCATACAAAAGGGTTGTCAATTTGATCTCCGGGCCGTAATGCGATGTGATCCGGTACTTCTTTTATTCTGCGAGAAGCCATTGTTCTTTCATGATAAGGAGTATACTGGGCGAGTAATAAAAATATGTGAATAATAAATGTGAAATAATTCGATACAGGTGATATCAGTGACCACTTATCACATTACCCCTCCTCCGCCTGCTCCTTCGGCCCGAACTCCTTCCGGATCCCCTCCGCGAACTTCTCGTACCCGATCTCGTCCATCTGGTCGGCAAGGAGCCGGTCGCTCCAGGCAGTCCGGTAGACCCAGTAGACGATACGGTCGACAACCTCGACGACCTCTTCCTCGGTCTCGACGGTGACGAGTTCCCGCCCTATCCGGGGTGAAGTCCCCCGCCGGCCGCCGATGGTGATCTGGTAGTGGTCGTACTCCGTCTTCAGGAGGTGGTAGGGGCAGGAGTGGACGCAGATGCCGCACTGCACGCATTTGCTCTCGTCAAGGACAGAGATGCCGTTCTTCAGCGCTATGGCGCACTGCTTGCAGTACTCCACGCAGGTGCCGCATCCCGTACAGAGCCCGGGTGTGCGCAGCGGCCGGATCCGGCCGATGATCCCGATGTCGTTCAGCATCGGGCTGTTGCACATGTAGGTGCAACCCGATATGGCGATGCGGAACCGTATCGGGAGTTCCTTCCCGAAGACCCGCGCATCAATCTTCCGGGCAAGGTCGATCGTCTCGCAGTTGGCGTACTTGCACCGCTCTGTCCCCGGGCAGGCCATGATGTTCACCACCTCGTTCTGCTCCGCCCCGATGGGTGTCCCGTTCTTTTCGAGGGCTTTAGCGATCTTTACGAGGTTCTCGGGGTTCACATGCGGAATCTCCACTGCCTGGCGCATGGTGAGGTGGAGTGAGCCGTCCCCGTATTTCACGCTGATCCTCGCGAGCTGCCGGACTTGCTCTGCGGAGAGGACACCTGCCGGAACCCGCAACCGTAGCGTCGCATAGTCCGCGTTCCGCTCGGTGATGACACCTCCCCGGGAGTAGAGGGTGTAGTCTTTCTTCATCCTACAGTAGTGGCGACCGCCGGGATAAAAAGGATGGTCACAGGAGGGCAAGGAGGAGGATGACCCCCGCCCGGGTGATCTCGTTTGTGGCGCCGACAACGTCGCCGTTGACCCCGCCGAAGAGATGCCGGGCAAGAAGCATCATCAGTGCGGCGATGGCGGCCGTGAGCGCGAGGGCGAGCACGATACTCGCACGGGGCACCGGCAGCAGGAAGAGGGGCAGCGCAAGCAGGGTGGCCGGGACGAGGAACCAGGGTCTCGCAAACCCGTGGAGGTAGGAGTGTATCCCCTCCCGGAACGGCACGCCGAGTGTGGTGAGGTAGGACATCGCGACCTTTGCCGAGACTTCGGCCGTGAGGATGGCCGCCCAGAGCGGTGCCGCGCTCTGGAGCCCGGCGAACGCAATGAGCGTGACGACGACGCCCGCCGCGACGGCACCGGCCCCGGTGGTCCTGTCGGTCATAGCAGCGATCCTCTTCTCCCGGCTCCCGTGGGCCATGAGCCCGTCGCCGAAGTCCAGCAGGCCGTCGAAGTGGTTGCACCCGGAGAGAACGAGCACAATGGCGAGGGCAACGGCCGCACCCACTACCGGGGGTGCTATCCAGTACGTGATGCCGGCCGCTATTCCGCCGATAACATACCCGGCGATTGGGTAGAGGTAGGAACGGCGGGCGAAGTGCTCGAACTCAACCGGTCTCCCGAGGGGGAGCGACGTGCAGAACTGCAGGAGGGCAAGGACGGACTTCACATCGATTCACTGTAGAGACGTGACGTGCAACCCGCGATCAACCCGGCGACGGCGTCGTCGAGGAACGGCCCGAGTTTGCTTAAGATCCCCGGTTTTTTCTGGTCGTAGCGGGTGAACTCGAACCGCGCGTAGGTCCCCCCGATCACCTCGGCGATAGCCATCCCGATGATCTCGTCCGAGAGGAGGAAGACCGGATCGTCGGCGATCTCGGAGTTCTTCCGCTTCCAGTAGAGTTCATCCTCGAGCAGGACGGCGCCAAGGAGGAGCGATGAGACGTTGGGGTCCTCGAAGGCCTTCCCGATCTTCGCATCCAGTCGTTTCGCGGCCTCCTCTGCCCCGATTCCGTGGGGGACGTAGAGTTCCATTGCGGAGGCGATGATATCTCTCCTCGCGATACCCTTCTCTTCCAGCCTGCGCTCGATCTCGAACATTGTTCATGTATTGAGCCCGGCGGGTATTTCCGCGTTTGGATATGGCGTTTGCGATAGCATTCCGGAGGATGGCTGCCTCGTGGGGGGGTGGCTGTTCGCCAGGCGTTCAGGTGTGGGCCCGGGCTGCCCTTTGGGGGAGGGAGATGCTCACGGTCTCCCGCAGAGCAGAGAGCCAGCCCCCGGGGATGCAGGTTACGACCCCGGGCCCCCATCACCTCCGGGCAATTGTGCGCCCTGGCAACGGTTGTGCCGGAGACCCGCTGCCCTGAGCCACCCTGCCGGCAGCAACCTCTTCTATCCCCCGGCACCTACCCTGTACTGATGTCTAACCCGTTCCTCTCAGAAGACCCGGGTATCAGGCCGCGCCGCCCGATGATGGCGCTGGTCCTCGCGAACACCATGCTCTCGACCGTCCCCGGCATATCGGGCGCCGGGCCGACTCCGGAGAAGACCCTCCTCACGCCGGTTCTGGATGCGGAGCTGGTCACGACCGGCGCGATCACGAGCGTGCCGGCCCGGCCGAACACGCCCACCGGGTGCCCGACGCCGGCGACGATCACCCGGTCGATGGTGGAACTGACCGGTCTTGCCCCTGTCCTCATCAACGCCGGGCTCGCCCATACCCCCACCGTCCCCTGCCTGGACGTCTACGGGAACCCCGGCGGCGACCCGCGGAAGGAAGATGCGGTGCCGCACGCGATGCTCCTCTTTGAGCGGGGCGAGATGATCGGCCGGCTTCTCTCGCAGTACAGCGACTTTTTAATGCTCGGGGAGTGTGTTCCCGGGGGGACGACCACCGCACTCTGCGTGCTGCGGGCGCTCGGCTACGATGCCTCGGTCAGCAGCGCCTTCGCCACGAACCCGGTGGATCTAAAAGATGCCGTCTGCAGGGAAGTGCTCGCCCGGATCGATGAGACGGGCGCGAGAGAACCCCTGGATATCCTCCGTGCCGCGGGCGATCCCATGATGCCGGTAGCGGCAGGGATCGCGAGTGCCTACTCCGGGGATATCATCTTCGCCGGCGGGACCCAGATGCTTGCCGTGGCGGCTACCCTGAAAGCGCTCGGGAAAAGAGTACCGCATCTGGCCACAACAGTATACGTCAGGAATGATCCCACGGCCGGGTTCGCCCGGTCGGTCGCCGACGTCGGCACCACCGCGTACTACGTCGACCCGAACTTTGCCGGCATCGGGCACGTCGGGCTTGCCCGCTACTGCATTGGTGAGGTCAAGGAAGGCATGGGCGCCGGGGGGGCGCTCGCGCTCGCCTATCTGATGGGCCACGAGCCGGAAGAGATCACCCGGAAAGTTTTCGATTTCGTCCAGAAGTATGCCTGAGGGAAGGACTATACCCTTTTACATCCATCTATAAGCAATGCTTCCTCTCTATGTGGTCAACAATCACGGACAGTTTAACCACCTGATCCAGAGGACGCTCCGTGATATGGATATTCGGACCACAATGATCTCCAACAATATGCCGCCGGACGAGGTCGCCCGGGGCTGCCGGGGCATCATCCTCGGCGGCGGCCCGGCCCTGGACCGTGCCGGGGTCGCTCCCGGGTACCTTGACCTTGGCCTCCCGGTCCTCGGCATCTGTCTTGGACAGCACATCATGGCGATGGCCCGGGGGGGTGCAGTCCGCCGGGGTGCGAGCGGCGGGTTCGGTGCGGTCGAGGTCGATATACTCGAACATGACGATATCCTGCAGGGCTACCCAGACCGGATCCGGGTCTGGGCGTCGCATGCGGATGAGGTCTCGGTGGTGCCGGAAGGATTTGTCCGGCTTGCAGAGTCGGCCATCTGCGGTGTGGAGGCGATGGCGTCTCCTGGTGAACGCCTCTACGGTGTCCAGTGGCACCCGGAGGTCAGCCATACCGTCAACGGGCGGCTTCTCTTTGAGAATTTTGACCGGATATGCTCGGAGTAGACGACGTTGCGGATCGGATCGAGTCCGTCGGGTTCCGGTGCCGGAGATGTGGCGCCTGCTGCCGCCGGGTCGCGGAGGACTCGAACCTCGTGATCGTGAGCCCGGCCGAGGTGCGGGCAATCATGGCGGCGACCGGGATGGCCTGGGATGAGGTCGCCGAGCCCTATCCCGACTTCATCGACGCCGGGAACGGCGGGGAGTACACCCTCGCCTGGTGCATCCGGCGCACGACAAAAGCCTGTATCTTTCTCCGGGAGGGGCGGTGCTCCGTCTATGCCCATCGCCCCTGGATCTGCCGCACCTACCCGTTTATGCTGGTGGACGACGAACTGCGGGTCTCGGAATGCTCCGGGCTTGGCATGCCTCTCTCCCCCCCCGGTGCGCGCGATGCAGCAGCCGACCTCTGCGGGCGGCAAGCCGCCGAGGCGGCAGAGGAGGCCGGCATCCGCGCTGTCTACCGGAGAGCGACGGTTCCACCGGGGAAGCGCGCAGTCATCGATAGTGAAGGCGTGAAGGTGCTCCATGGCTGATATCCATCTTGTCGGGACGGCCCACGTCTCGCAGAAGAGCGTTGAGGACGTCCGGTCCGCTATCGAGGAGTTCCAGCCCGATATCGTCGGCGTCGAACTCGACCGGGGCCGGTTTATGTCGCTCACGCAGGAGATGGCCGAGCCTTCGGTCACGGACATCCTCAAAGGCGGGAACTTCGGCCGGATCCTCGTCCAGTGGGTGCTCACCTACATCCAGCAGCGGATCGGCGCCGAGACCGGTGTGAAACCCGGTTCCGAGATGCTGGCCGCCATCGAGGAGGCGGAGGCACACCAGAGACCCGTGGCGTTCATCGACCGGGATATCCGGATCACGCTTTCCCGGTTCTGGGGAAAGATGGGGATCTGGGAGAAGATCAAGCTCATCGGGGCCCTCATCTACTCGCTTGTAAGTGTCGAGGGGCAGGAGATCAACGTGGACGAGTTCACGAACCAGGACGTGGTGAGTGCCGCGATGGAGGAGTTCCGGAAGTTCTCTCCCCAGGGTGCTCAGGCCCTGATCGATGAGCGTGACGCGTATCTTGCTCACCAGATCCTGATGCTCGGGGGCCGGTACGAGCGGGTGCTCGCGGTCGTCGGTGCCGGACACATTCAGGGTGTGCAGCGCTACCTGAATGCGCCGGAGACGCTGCCGCCGCTCCAGTCCCTGACCGCCGAGGTGAAGAGCCTGCCGTGGGCGAAGATCATTGGAGCGGCCGTCACCGTCCTCTTCCTCCTCCTGATCGCCGCGATAGCCTTCTCGGGCGTGGGGCTCGAAGTCCTGCTGACCGCCCTCGTCTACTGGATCCTCATCAACGGGGTCTTGAGCGCCGCATTCACGCTGCTCGCCGGCGGGCACCCCTTCTCGGCCGCCACGGCGTTTGCCGTCTCCTGGCTGACGTCGCTCAACCCGCTGCTTGCGGCGGGATGGTTTGCGGCCATCGTCGAGGCGAAGATCCGTAAACCCGCCGTTGGAGATCTCCGGCAGATCATCGAGGCGGAGACCCTCTCGGAGATGCGACGGGTTCCGCTCTTCCGGGTGGTGCTGGTCGCCGCTCTTGCGAACGTCGGGAGCACGCTCGGGACCATCGCCTACTTCGTATTCATCTTCCCGATTCTCGGGATCGACCCGGCCGTGGTCATCGTCGACGGCTTTGCGAACATGCTGCAGATGATACAGGGGCTCTTCTGAGTCCCTCCCCCGGATCTCCGTTTCCCCAAGGTATTTAGACCTGGAGTGCCCACCATCGTTGCATGAGTCCGATTGGTGGAACGGTTAACCTTGGGGTCACCGTCATACGGAGCAGGCACAGCGTGCGGAAGTACAAGGACAATCCTATCGAGGATAAGGCCATCAAGGATGCCCTCGACTGCGCACGCCTTGCCCCGACTGCCAGGAACGAGCAGCCCTGGCTCTTTGGGACCGTCCAGAACCGCGATACGCTGCGGGCGATCGCCGACCTGACCGACAACGCCCGGTTCATCGCCGATGCGCCCATCTGCTTCGCCGTCTTCGGGAAGCGGGACGCGAAGTACTACCTCGAAGACTGCTGTGCGGCAACAATGCAACTCCTCCTCGCGCTCCAGGCGTGGGGGGTCGGGTCCTGCTGGGTTGCGGGGGAGAAGAAGGACTACGCCGAGGATGTTAGAATTCTCCTCAACGTCCCGGAGGAGTACACGCTCGTCTCGCTCGTGCCTGCGGGATACCCTGAGGAGATCCAGATCGCAAAGAAGAAGCTCCTCGACGAGGTCACGTTCTTCGAACGCTATGAAGAAGAGGAATAAGCCAATATAACACGGATTTACTTTTTTTATCGCGTTTCAGATGCCCCGGCGATACCTGTGCGCCATCAGATATCGCTCTGTTTTGCCGGGCAGTAGGGGCAGAGGGCGTTCTCGACATCATCGGCTTTCTCCCGGACGGGGCAGAGATACTCCCCGTTCCGGACCTCGACCTCGAACCCGCCGGGAAACGGTGTGCCTGCCGGGTGGGCGGGGCGCCCGAGGACGAAGAGGTTGAAGGCGGCAAGAAGGAAGTAGAGGAGTTCGAGGTGCTCCTCCTCCTCGTCTCCGAGAAGGCACGTCCTCTCGACCATCGCGCAGAATTCCTGGAACTCTCCGACGAGCGGCTCGTCCGTCACGTCCGGGTTGTCCCGGCGCATGGTGGAGATGAGGGTGTGGTGTGTATCAAAGATCTGCTCCATCACCCGGGGGTAGAGGCGCTGCCGGTATCCGGCCGGGACGGACCGGAGGTCCCGCTCCACCCTCCCCCGCATCGCCTGGAGGTCGAAGAGCGAGTAGTCCGAGACCTCGCGGTAGAGAATTTCCGCGAGTTCCGTCCCGGTCTTTGCCGACCGCAGGCGGACGCAGGTCCGGCGGACGCTTGCCTCCTTCCCTCCTGTGCTCATCGCATCACGCAGATGATCTTTGGCTGTCAGGATGCATCAGTCCTTCTGTAGTGTGCGGTGCAAGAAAAATTTATATTCGGTGGAACTATACTTCCTCCCAGATGGTCGGCAACAACTACCTATGGGTGTTCCGGAGGCCGGAATATGGTTGATTCCGGCGATACGGCGTTTATCCTCATCTGTACGGCTATGGTCATGCTGATGACACCGGGAGTAGGGCTCTTCTACGGCGGGCTCGTGCGGCGGAAAAATCTCATCTCCATGATAGCGTTGGCGTTCATCGCGTTTGCCCTCGTCAGCATCCAGTGGGTTCTCTGCGGCTACAGCCTTGCCTTCGGTACCGACATCCACGGGCTGATCGGGAGCCTGGAGTACGCGTTCCTGCAGGGTGTCGGGATGGGGGGCGACGGTATCCCGGACCTGCTCTTTGCGGCCTTCCAGATGGTCTTTGCGGGCCTCGCGCTTGCAATTGTAACATCGGGGGTTGCAGAGCGTATAAAGATCAGTTCGTTCGTCGTCTTCGGCTTGCTCTGGACAACGCTGGTCTATGACCCTCTTGCACACTGGGCATGGGGCGGCGGATGGGCTGCGCAGCTTGGAGCGCTCGATTTCGCCGGCGGTACGGTCGTCCACATCAGTTCAGGCTTCTCGGCGCTGGCGCTCGCGCTTGTCATCGGGAAGCGTCTTGGGTTCGGGGGCCACGGCATGGAGCCGAACAACATCCCGCTAGCTCTCCTTGGAGGGGCACTCCTCTGGTTCGGGTGGTTCGGGTTCAACGCCGGGAGTGCTCTTGCCGCGGACGGCCTTGCGGCAAACGCATTCATCGTGACGAACGTAGCCGCCGCTGCCGGGGCCCTCGCCTGGCTCTGCGCCGCCTGGGTTCGCGGCAGGCCGGGTTCGCTCGGGATGATCAGCGGAGCCATCGCGGGCCTGGTTGCCATCACTCCGGCAGCCGGGTTCGTCGGCCCTATGGCCGCCATCCCCATCGGCGCGGTTGCAGGCCTCGTCTGCTATGGCGCCCTGCTCTTCCGGGTCCGCAGGGGTCTTGACGAGAGTCTCGATGCGTGGGCTATCCACGGCATGGGGGGTATCTTCGGCGCCCTTGCAACAGGGATGTTTGCGGTCGCGGCAATTGGAGGCGTAAACGGCCTGTTCTATGGGAACCCGGAGCAGCTTCTCATCCAGGTCGTGGATGCAGTTGTGGTCGTGGCCTACTCGTTCGGCGTGACCTTCGCCATCGCAAAGGCTGTCGATGCGGTGATGGGCCTGCGCGTCACTGAGGAGGAAGAGTACGTCGGACTGGACATCGCCCAGCACGGTGAATCTGTGCGGGTGTGAGGGGTGGTGCGGATGAAGATGGTTGCTGCAATCGTCAGGCCCGAGATGTTCAACTCCGTGAGAGCGGCGCTCGAGGCGGACGGCATCTACGGGATGACCGTGACCGAGGTCATGGGGCGGGGGGCACAGAAGGGCATTGCTCTCCGGTTCAGGGGAAAGGTGATGCCGGTCGAGCTCATACCGAAGGTGAAGATCGAGATGGTGGTCCCGGATGCTGATGTCGATAAGGTCATCAGGGTCATCCGGGAGAACGGCCGGACCGGCAAGCCCGGCGACGGCAGGATCTTTGTTCTGCCTGTCGAGAGCATCTGCAGGGTGCGGACCGACCAGATCGATCCGGCCGACCCGTAACCCTGTTTTCGGCCGGCCTCTACTGCATCGATTCTCAATATGTAGTACAACCAGAGAGCACCATCGGATCTCGC
>ENA-UOOH01003565-UOOH01003565.1-fermentation-metagenome-genome-assembly--contig:-NODE-3565-length-11689-cov-13.232422_pt1 | contig 11689 bp, 7 predicted proteins | sample MGYA00245778_ERZ724025 | MGnify/ENA primary metagenome ERZ724025 (study PRJEB28704, sample SAMN03018313) | fermentation metagenome | biome: anthropogenic terrestrial biome; feature: soil; material... | reverse complement strand
CTCTTAATGAAGTGGCATCGACTGGATTTGAACCAGTGACACAAGGATTTTCAGTCCTCTGCTCTACCAACTGAGCTACGACGCCTTGATTAAAGTGGGTGCAAAAGTATAATAAATTCTGAAACCCACCAAATTTTTATCAAAAATTCCTATAATTTTATTCGTATTTTATGCTTTGAACCTCTCCTCTGATAAGCATTAAAGCGTTTAGAGCCAATGCTCCCATTTCGTCTTCTCCTGGGTAAACATGAACCGGAGCAATAAACTCTATTCTTTCTTTTAATAGTTCAACAAATGGCTTACTATATGCTATACCGCCCGTTAGGAAGATGGCATCAACCTTTCCTTTCAAAACTGTTGACATAGCACCGATCTCCTTTGAGATTTGATAAGCCATTGCTTCTTGAATAAACTCAAATTTCTTATCTCCTTCCTTAGCCTTACACTCAACTTGATAAGCGTCGTTTGTTCCTAGATAAGCAACATAGCCACCTGCACCTACAACCATTTTCTTTATTTCTTGCTCAGTATATTTTCCACTAAAACAAATCTTAATTAATTCATTAACTGGAAGAGTTCCTGAACGTTCTGGAGAAAAAGGACCATCACCATCAAGAGCTTGATTAACGTCAATAACTTTACCATTTTGGTGAGCAGCAACACTTATTCCACCTCCCAAATGAACACCAATAAGGTTAAGCTCTTCATATTTCTTGTTTACTTCTTTAGCATATCTTCGGGCAATTGCTTTTTGGTTAAGAGCATGAAAAACTGATTTGCGAGGCATTAAAGGATGACCGCTAATTCGAGCAAAATCGCATAATTCATCAACAACAACAGGGTCAGCAATAACAGCTTTTGCTCCCGGAATGCCTTGTGCAATGTCGAACGCAATTAGTCCTCCAAGATTTGAAGCATGTTGTCCTTCTCTTCCATTGCGAAGGTCTTCCAACATTGCTTGATTTATTTCCAAAACTCCTGAAGATACTGGTTTAATTAAGCCACCACGACCAATAATTACTTTAAATTCCCTAAGATCAAAGTCAGCATCGCTTGCCTCTTTAAGGATTAATTCCTTTCTGAATTCATATTGATCAGCAATTTTGGCAAAAGGAGCCAATTCTTCAGCAGCATGTTTTATGTTTTTAAGGAATAATTGTTCTGTTCCATTATATATTGCAATTTTAGTTGAGGTTGAACCAGGATTAATTGCAAGAATTAGATTTTTCTCAGTCATTTCTTTTAGAATTTCTTTAATAAATAAAATCAAATATTTAGATTGCAAATTTACATCCATTTTCGAAATTACAAAAATTTCTATTGTGTTTATGTCAATAATTTATATTAAGTTTGCAACTTTAACAATAAGAAATTTATAATATTATGGCATTACAAGTAACAGACGCAACTTTTGAAAGTGCAGTTTTGCAATCAGACAAATTAGTTGTATTGGATTTTTGGGCTCAATGGTGTGGACCATGCCGCCAAATTGCTCCAATTATTGACGAGTTAGCAACAGAATATGAAGGAAAAGCAGTAATTGGTAAGGTAGATGTTGATTCAGCCACCGAAATTACATCAAGATTCTCAATCCGAAATATTCCAACAGTTCTTTTTATAAAGAATGGAGAAATGGTTGAGAAATTGGTTGGAGCACAATCAAAAACTAAATTTGTTGAAATCATAGAGAAACATCTATAAAGAAAAGATGTCCGATAAGATTGAAAGCATAATCGGATATCCCTCGCTTGAACTTGTAACGAATCAAGTTGTTGAAGGGTTTATTACAGGTTTGCATAAGAGTCCGTTTCATGGCTTTTCGGTTGAATTTGCAGAACACAGACTTTATAATAGTGGAGAGTCAACTAAGAATATTGACTGGAAGCTTTATGGGAGGACGGATAAGCTTTTTGTAAAAAAATATGAAGAAGAAACCAATCTACGTTGCCTTTTGGTTGTAGATAATTCTTCTTCTATGTTTTTTCCAACCCACAAAGAACCTTCCTTTTCCAATCCAAATAAGATTACATTTGCTGCTTATGCCTCTGGTGTTCTAATCCAAATGCTTTCTCGTCAAAGAGATGCCTATGGGATTAGTCTAATTTCAGATAAGATTGATTTAATTACGGAAATTAAATCAAACTTTGGACATAAAAAGCATGTGTTTACTCTTTTGGAAGGTCTCTTGAAACCCTATGATAAGGAATCAAAACTCCAAACCAATATATCTCCTTTGCTTCATCAGCTGGCAATGCAGGTTCATAGGCGTTCGCTAATTATTATTTTTACAGATTTACTTTCCGAAGAAAATACGGAAGATTTGATTTCTTCCCTTCAACATCTCAAACATTCAAAGCATGAGGTTATTCTTTTTCATGTGAATGACAAGGAAAAGGAGATAGACTTTAATTATAGTAGTCGCCCTCATCGTTTTGTGGATGTGGAAACCTTAGAAGAGATTAAGCTAAATCCTCAAGAAATTAAGGATGCTTATCAGAAAACAATTCAAAACAAAATTCATGAAGTGAAAACCTCTTGCGAAAATACGAGAATTGATTTTGTAGAGGCAAATATTAATAATGGATTTGACCAAATCCTTCTTCCGTACATAATAAAACGAACAAAAATGCATTAATTTCGTTTCAAATATACGATAAGTCACAAAATATTAATATTTTTGCATATTGTAAAGTCAAGTCTTTACGTTTTTATTGCAGAAAAGAATTAAATTAATGAAATAAATATTATGAGAAAAGCAGTATTAAACACTTTATTAGTAGGTCTTTTAGTTTTGGTTGCAGCTTCTTGTGGCAGCATAAAAGACATGCAAAAGAACCATAATAAGGTACGTTATCAGGTTTCTCCTAACCCGCTCGAAGCACATGGAGATAAAGTTATTGTTACCATTAATGGCAATATCCCAGAAAAATACTTCCAAAAGAATGCAGTTGTCTATATGCAGCCAATTCTTACTTGGGAAACAGGTGAGGTTATACTTTCCCCAATGAACCTTAAGGGTAGCAAGATTGAAGGTAACGGAAAAGCAATTGAAAAGAAAACAGGAGGAAGGTTCGTTTACAAAGATACAGTCCAATACAGAGAAGGAATGGAGAATGCCCAACTAACCCTAAACCCTGTTGCATATAAAGCAAAGGCAGTTAACGAAGCAGATGCCACACAGTCTGAAGCATTAGAGAATAAGGGAGCAATTTATTTGGGTAACGTAAAGATTTCACAAGGAATTAACTCAACCTCAAACAGGGTTGACACAAGAGGAGACCTCTCTATGGCATCTCACAACTACTCCCCAAAAACAACAGAACTAATGTCTGCCAACATATACTTTACCGTAAACTTAGCCGACCTTAACTGGAACAACGAACAAAATAAGAAAAACGATGCCAAAAGAGCAGTTGACAACATGAAGTCCTACATTGCCAACAACTCAGTACCACGCCAAATATTCGTAAACGCATGGGCATCACCAGAAGGGGAAGAATCCTTTAATATAGGTCTTTCTAAGAAAAGAGCAGAAACAACCGAAAAATTAGTAAACGATATCCTCGACCAAGCACTTACCGAAAGAGCAAAAGCAGAGAACATTAAACCAGCAGACGTTAAGAAGTACATACAAGACGCTAAGAAAGACGTGGTAATACAAACCAACGCAAAGGGAGAAGACTGGGACAACTTTATAAGATTGGTCGAAGGAAGTTCATTAAGAGAAAAGAACACAGTAATAAACGTAGTTAAATCGCAACCAGACAAGATTAGAAGGGAACAGGAAATCCGTAATATGTCAGTTGTATTCCGTCAAATTGAACAAGACATCCTACCTATACTTCGTAGAGGGGAGATTGCTTTCAATTTCTCAGGAGTTCAAAAAACTGACCAAGAGATAGCTAAGATGGCAGTAACTAATCCAGACGATTTAACCTTTGATGAACTTATGTACGCTGCATCTCTTACTTCCAACTATGCCAACAAGCTCTCTATCTATAAGTCTGCAACCGAAAGATTCGGCTCCCAATGGGAAGGATGGAACAATGCCGGTGCTGTGTCAATATATCTTAATCAATTTGAGGAGTCCAGACAATATTTAGAAACAGCTGACAAACTCTCACCTAATAATGCAACCATTAAGAACAACCTTGCTCTTTTACACCTTGCCCTTAAAGACGTTCAAACAGCAGACAAATACATGCAAGAGGCAGTTGAGCTTGGCAACGAGCAAGCTATGGTTAATGCAGCCATAATTGACATCAAGAAAGGTAACTACGAAGAAGCTGCGAGGAAACTTGACGGTAGAAAATGTATATATAACCTTGCTTTACTCCAACTCCTTACCGGTAACACAGGAAATGCCATACGTACGCTTGATTGCTGCATGGACCAAACTGCAGAGGTGAATTACCTAAGAGCAGTTTGCTACGCAAGGCTTGACGATGTTCCTGGTTTGGTAAAGAATCTTCGTGAGGCAACAAAACAAGAGCCTGCCTACAAGTACAAAGCCAAGAACGATATTGAGTTTCGCCGCTATGTGTCAAACTACGAGTTCCAAACCATAGTGAACAACTAATAATAAGTATAGTCTAATAGCTTTTAGGGCTTATGGAATTTTCCGTAAGCCCTTTTTTGTTGTAATTAGACTTAGTCTAATTGAAATCAGACTTAGTCTAATCATAAAGAGACTTAGTCTAATTGTAAGGAAACTTAGTCTAACCAAAATCAGATATAAAGTAATCAAAGGAAATGTTAAATTTTTATTAATAGTGTGGAATGCTAGCTCTTAGAAGTCTTAAAATTTCTTAATTAGACTAAATGTCTTTGTTATGATAAGGAGTTTAAGATCATTAAGGTCTTTAATGTCCTTAGGGAGGGAGGGTTTGATGGTAGGGAGGGTGGGGCTTAGGGTATGCAGGGTTGGGCTGCCTACTGTAAACTACTGATTTTTTGTAGGGTAGATAAGGCTTCTTGTATGCTTCTTATAGGTGAGAAGACAATAACGAGCTTTCCCTGCACTTGCTTTAGCTCCAATGATTTTGGGTATGCTTGTGCGTAAAGCAGGATTTGGCTAAAGGACGGAGAGTCAAAGTAGGGGTGTCCTTGCTCAAAGGCTATGGTTGCAACCATCTTATCTCTTTTTAGGGAGAGCTTCTCTATGCCCATTTTTCTTGCCTTTTCTCTTAGGCGAACTGTCTCTATTAGCTCTAAGGTTTGCTTTGGCAGTTTCCCAAATCGGTCTGTGAGCTGGGAGGCAAACTCCTTCAATTCCCCTTCAGTATCCAACGATTCGAGCTCCTTATATAAATTCAGCCTTTCCACAGTGCTACTAACATAGGAGTCAGGTATATGGAGTTCAAGGTCTGTCTCAATACTGCATTCCTTAGCCTCCTTGTCTTCAGATTGGGTTTGGTTGGAAGGAGAGCTAAATTGCTCACGAAATTCCGTTTGCTTAAGTTCCTCAATTGCCTCATTAAGAATCTTATGGTACATCTCAAAACCAATTTCCGAAATAAAACCGCTCTGCTCCGCACCCAAAATATTGCCAGCTCCTCTTATGTCAAGATCACGCATAGCTATACTAAAGCCAGAGCCTATTTGAGAGAAATCCTCTATTGCCCTAAGACGCTTTTGTGCCTCTTGAGTAATAAGGCTCAAAGGGGGAGTTAGAAGAAAGCAAAACGCCTTTTGGTTGCTCCTACCCACACGACCACGAAGTTGATGTAAATCGGAAAGACCAAAGTTTTGAGCATCGTTAATAATAATTGTATTGGCATTAGGTATGTCTAATCCGTTCTCAACAATGGTTGTACTGACCAGAACGTCAAACTCCCCTTCAATAAAGTTAAACATAATATCCTCAAGTTCGTCCCCCTTAAGCTGACCATGACCCACCCTAACCTTAGCCAAAGGAACAAGGCGACGAACCATAGATGCAATTTCCTCAATGTTCTGCACCTTATTGTGAACAAAATACACCTGACCACCACGTGAAATTTCATAATGTATAGCGTCCCTTATAATTTCCTCATCAAAAGTGTGGATTTGGGTTTGAATAGGCTGACGATTAGGAGGTGGAGTATTGATAATGGAAAGGTCTCTTGCACCCATAAGAGAGAACTGCAAAGTGCGGGGAATTGGAGTTGCGGTAAGAGTAAGCGTATCAATATTGACCTTAAGCTTCTTCAGCTTTTCCTTCATTGCCACACCAAACTTATGTTCCTCATCAATAATAAAAAGCCCCAAGTCCTTAAATTCAATATCCTTACTCAAGAGCTTATGAGTCCCTATCAAAATATCAATTTTCCCAGCCTTAAGGTCTTGAAGTATTGTTTTGGTTTGCTTAGAGGAGCGAAAACGATTAATATACTCCACCCTACATGGCATTTTCTCCAATCTTTGGGAAAAGGTCTTGAAGTGCTGATAGGCAAGTATCGTTGTGGGAACCAAAACTGCCACCTGCTTGCTGTCAGCCACTGCCTTAAAGGCAGCACGCACCGCCACCTCAGTCTTACCAAAACCCACATCACCACAAACTAACCTGTCCATAGGCACAGAGCTTTCCATATCTTTCTTAACTGCCCTTGTAGCCTTGTATTGGTCAGGCGTATCTTCATAAATAAAGGATGCCTCAAGCTCAGCCTGAAGATAGCTATCGCCAGAGAAAGCAAAACCTTTGGAAGCCTTCCTCTTGGCATAAAGAGCAATAAGGTCCTTAGCAATATCCTTAACCTTTTGTTTGGTTTTGTTCTTTAGGTTGTTCCAAGTATTGGAGCCAAGACGATGAAGGGTCGGCACAGTACCATCCTTTCCCGTATAACGAGAGATTTTGTGAAGGGCGTGAATGCTAACGTAGAGAATATCGCCATCCTTATAGGTTAGACGGATGGTTTCCTGAGTCCTGCCGTTGTTTTCTATCTTCTCCAAGCCAGCAAACTTACCCACACCATAATCAATATGGGTAATGTAGTCGCCAGGCTTTAGGAGCATAATCTCCTTCAAGATTATAGCCTGCTGATTCTCTTTTTGGTCACGAAGACGAGCCTTATGATAACGTTCAAAGAGTTGATGATCGGTAAAGATAGCAATCTTCATGTCGTTATCCACAAAGCCCTCACTAATAGAGTTAAGCAAGAAATGAACATTCAAAACCTTGCTATTGTCAGAGAACTCCCTAAGGATTTTTTCAATCCTCTCCTTTTGCTTAGGGTTCTCCACACAAAAATAATTCTTAATTGAATCCTCAGCCTGTCTTTGCAAAGCATCAACAAGTAGGGAGAAATCCTTATTGAATGGAGGCTGAGCATAGGTAGAAAAGCTCACAACATTATCCTCTGCGAGTAAATTCTTAGAACCCAGCTCCACAATCCTATGATGCAGTATTTCCTTGCCAAGAACCTCCTTCCCAACGTATAATTCCTCAGGCACAAGATGCATTTCCTTATTCTTAAGCTCATCAAATGCCCTCTGACTTAGCTCAAACTCCTTCTCAAGCCTATCAAGGCAAAATTCCAGATGCTCAAACCAAATCACGCTATTCTCTCCCAAGTACTCTGTTAGCGGAACCCTTTTCTCAGTAACTATAGACTCATTCTGAATGTTGGGAACAATAACCAAATCATCCTTTTGTTCAATTGTGAGCTGGGAAACCACATCAAAGGTGCGGAGGCTCTCAATCTCATCGCCAAAAAACTCAATCCTATAAGGATTTTCGTTAGCAAAAGAAAACACATCCACAATCCCACCACGCACAGCATACTGCCCAGCACCAACAACCAAATCCACCCTTTCAAAAGAGTACTCCTCCAAAACATCAACCACAAAGTCAAGACTAAGAGGCTCCTTCAAACTAACCTTAAGCGTACTCTTAGTAAGGATATGTTTGGAAACAACCTTTTCTAACAAAGCTTCTGGATAGGTAACCAGAACAATATTATTATTGGAGTTAAGCCTATTGAGAGCTTCCGCCCTTAAAAGAATATTAGCATTATCAATATCTTCAACCTGATAAGGCACTTTATAGGAAGAGGGATAGAAAAGAACATTCTTCTTTGAATAGTCGAGCTTTTGTTCCGAAAAAATCTGTTCAATATCATTATAGAAATAAGCAGCCCTTTCCTTATCTGGCAGAACAATAAGATGAGTAAACTCCCTTGAACTATCAATGCAGGCAGCCACACAAAAACTCATACTGCTCCCAGCCAAAGATTGAATATTAACTCTTGAATGATTAACAGTTATTCTTCGGAGAAGGTCAACGTACTTAGGATTTCTGGAATAAACCTTTAAAAGTTCTTTCACCTTGCAAAAATACAAAAGAAAACTATTCCTCCCACAAATAGACTAATTTCTATCCTTAGGAGAGTTTAATCTTTCTTAGTCTTAAGGAGTTTGAAATTACAGAAACGGAGCTAAAGCTCATTGCAACGGCAGCAATCATTGGTGAAAGCAAGATTCCAAAGAATGGGAATAAGACTCCAGCTGCCAAAGGAACACCTAAAGTATTGTAAACAAAAGCAAAGAACAGGTTTTGTTTGATATTCTTCATTGTTTCAAAGCTTAATTTCTTTGCCTTAAGGATTCCTTCCAAGTTTCCTTTCAGTAAAGTTATGTCGGAGCTTTCTATTGCCACATCAGTTCCATTTCCCATTGCAATACCAACATCTGCTTGAGCCAAAGCAGGAGAATCGTTTATTCCATCTCCAGCCATTGCCACAATTTCTCCGTTTGCCTGCAATTCTTTTATGATATTTAACTTATCCTCAGGCAAACATTCTGCCTTAAATTCCTTTATTCCCAATCTGTCGGCAACTGCCTTTGCTGTATTGAAATTATCTCCCGTCAGCATAAAAATCCTAATACCTTTTTCCTCCATTTTCCTAACAGCAATCACCGAGCTATCCTTAACAGAGTCCGAAATAACAACATATCCAATAATTATTCCATTCTCAGAAACATAGGAAACAGTCTTTCCCAACCTTTGTTCCAATCCAACCCTTTCTTGCAAATCATTAGAGATATTAGCATTTAGTTCAAGCATAAGCTTATCATTTCCAAACCCAATTTCCCTATCATTTACCTTCCCAATAACACCTTTGCCCAAAATGGCTTCAAAATCTTTTGCCTTTAAAACATCAATTCCCTTTTCCAAAGCATAGTCCATCACTGCCTCTGCCAAAGGATGTTCACTATACTTATTTAAAGACGCAATCCTTTGTAAAATATCCTCTTCATTATTATCCGTTGCACAATAAACATATTCAACAGAAGGCTTCCCTTTTGTTAGAGTTCCTGTTTTGTCAACAACCAAAACACTAACCTTATTCATAGTTTCCAGAGCCTTAGCATCCTTTATTAATACACCATTCTTAGCCCCCTTCCCCATACCAACCATAACCGACACAGGAGTAGCCAATCCCAAAGCACAAGGACAAGCAATAATTAAAACAGCAATTGCATTAACAAAAGCATAAACCAATCTTGGCTCAGGACCAAGAATTGCCCATATAATAAATGTAATTAGAGAAACACCAACAATAATAGGAACAAAATACTTAGAAACCTTATCCGTAATTTTTTGAATTGGAGCTTTAGAGCTTGCAGCCTCATTAACCATTCTGATTATCTGCGAAAGCAAAGTGTCAGCTCCCACCTTTTCAGCCTCCATTACAAAAGACCTGTTGCCATTTATCGTTCCACAACTAACCCTATCTCCAATATTTTTATCAACTGGCATAGCTTCTCCAGTAATCATTGACTCATCAACACTCGAATTACCTTCCTTAACCACACCATCAACTGGAATCTTATCCCCTGGCTTTATTCTTAACAAATCTCCAACCTTAATATCATCAATAGGAATAATAATTTCTTCTCCATTTTCCAAAACCTTAACAGCTTCCGAAGGAGCAAGCTTTAATAATTCTTTAATAGCACCATTTGTTTTTTTATGAGCCCTTGCTTCAAGATACTGACCAAAAAGCACAAGAGTAAGAATTACAGCAGTTGCTTCAAAGTAAAGATGAACAGTTCCATTTTCATTTTTAAACTCTTGAGGAAAAATTGAAGGGAACAACAACCCCAAAACACTAAAGCCAAAAGAAACTCCAGTACCAATACCAATTAGAGTAAACATATTAAGATTCCAACTCTTAATGGACTTCCAAGCCCTAACATAAAACATCCAACAAGTGTAGAACACAATAGGAAGAGTTAGAATAAACTGTATCCAATTCCCAACCTCATGACTAAACAAATACATCAAAGGATTATTGGGAATCATCTCACTCATAGAAATTATAAAGACCACAAGAGCCAAAACAGATGAAATAACTAATTTCTTTTTCAAAGCATTATTAGGTTTATTCTCCTCTTCTTCCATAGCAGCATTCATAGGCACCAAATCCATTCCGCAAACAGGACAGTCCCCAAACCTATCATAAGTCTTATCCCCCTCACAGTGCATAGGACAATAGAAAATCCCTTCCTTAGGAGAATTCTTTGAAGCCTTCTTCTTTTTCTTAAGTTTCTTTACTTCATTGGAATTAAAAATCTTGTATTCCAATCCAGCCTTCAACAAAACATCTTTAAAAATCTCCACACTTATATCAGAAGACATTTCAATAGTTGCTTCCTCCAACTCCAAATCAACAATAATATTCTCAACTCCACTAACCTCTTTCAATGTCTTTTCCACAGCCTTCTTGCAGCCAAGACATCCCATTCCTTCGACTCTAAATTTTTTAATCATAGAATTTTAATTTACATCTAAAACTATTTTGTTTAGACAATAAATTGTACAATAAATTACTCCTAAACGAGAATAAAGAGAAAGAAAATAAGAAAATAAATAGTTCTTTTCATTCTAAATAATTTTATTTCCTAACTTTGCCCATAGTAATTTTAAAAACAAATATTATGAAAAGAAATGTTTTAACCCTAATTCTTGTTGCTTTAGGTTTTAGCTCTTGTGCTCAAAAAGAAACAAACTTAGACCTTACCACCGTTAAGGAATTTGACATAAATAGATATTTAGGTAAATGGTATGAAATAGGACGGTTTGACCATTCTTTTGAAAGAGGCATTGTTGGAACAACAGCAATGTATAGCCTTAATGAAGATGGCACAATTAAAGTTGTAAATACTGGCTACAAGAATAGCTTTGAAGGCAAATATAAAGAAGTAATAGGCAAGGCAAAGTTTGCCGATAAAAACAATCCTGCCAAATTGAAGGTATCATTTTTCCTTTGGTTCTATGGAGCTTACAATGTTTTGGAGTTAGACAAAGAAAACTATTCCTATGCATTAATTGGCTCTAATTCCGATAAATATTTATGGATTTTAAGTCGCACCCCACAACTTAAAGAAGAGGATAAGGAATTCCTACTTAAAAGAGCAAAAGAAAGAGGTTACGATACATCAAAAATTATTTGGGTAGAGCAGAAATAATTTCAGAAAATACAAGATTATATTCAAAATAATTTCGTATATTTGCAGATGTAAAACATTCATTAGGTTTGTTTAGGACTATTTATCCTAAATTCAATTTCTGGAGAACAAGCTCCAATTCCTAAAATATATTAAAAAAAAAGATGCACATCTTTTATAGTGAAAGATGTGCATCTTTTGGTATGAAAGATGTGCATCTTTGGTGTAAAAAGTCCTTGATTAAAAAGTTTTTTATAAG
>ENA-UOOH01003564-UOOH01003564.1-fermentation-metagenome-genome-assembly--contig:-NODE-3564-length-11691-cov-2.934428_pt1 | contig 11691 bp, 13 predicted proteins | sample MGYA00245778_ERZ724025 | MGnify/ENA primary metagenome ERZ724025 (study PRJEB28704, sample SAMN03018313) | fermentation metagenome | biome: anthropogenic terrestrial biome; feature: soil; material... | reverse complement strand
ACCCATTTCCTGGAATCCCATGGCTGGCAAGAAGAAAAGGCCTACTTCAAGGTCTATGATGATTAATATGAAAATAGTTTTTATTCACGCGGATGGCGCGGATTATGTTAGGATTTACGCAGTTTTTTTATAAAATTAGGGCACCAGATAATTGTCAGACAAATTGTTTCACGTGAAACATTTTTGGTAGCCATCTATTATTAGAGGGCATGATCTAATAGCATTGCCAGCTGCAGGGCTATATACTATAATAGTAAAAATAGCCCCATCTGTAAAAAGATGCCGGCGGTAAAGAGGTGATACTAATGGCGCATGAATTACCTTCATTAGCTTACCCCTATGAAGCTCTGGAACCCTATTATGACGAAGAGACCTTGCGACTCCATCATGGCAAACATCACCAATCCTATGTTGATGGTCTGAATAAGGCCGAAGCTCAGTTGGTTGAAGCCCGCAGCCGCAGTGATTATGGTCTGATCAAACACTGGCTTAAAGAATTAGCCTTTCATGGATCAGGTCACATACTGCACACCCTCTTCTTTGAAAATTTAGCCCCGGCAGGTCAATCCTCCCCTGGTTCGAAAACCAGGAGCCAGGTAGACCAGGACTTTGGCAGCTTCGATGATTTTAAAAAAATGTTTACCGCAGCAGCTGCTGCCGTAGAAGGATCAGGCTGGGCCTTACTATGCTATAATCCCTCTTTTAAGAAATTAGAAATCCTCCAGGCCGAAAAACACCAGAATTTAACGCAATGGGGAGTTATCCCCCTGCTGGTAATTGATATGTGGGAACATGCCTATTATCTGAAATACCAGAACCGCCGACCCGAATACATTGCCGCCTGGTGGAACATTGTTAACTGGGATATTGTCGAAGAAAGATTAGTAAAAGCCAGCAGCTAAAGTTGCTGGCCCTTTTCTGTAAGCACATCCTTAATTAAACCCCATACCCACCAATCTCGACTACCTCTGAAAATAGCTGTATCGGATTAGCATTAATGTGTAGGGAACGGCCCCTGTGCCGTTCCGTCATGCTGTTGTGATACCTCTTAGGGTGGGGAACATCAGTGGTACCCGAAGGGTGAACCCGCGGAACCGAAAAGATTTACGCGGTTTGCCGCTCATTCCCGAATTAACCCCGATAACTGACAATAGTATCCGGGTGGGTAAGATGCAGCTTAATGTCCTCGCCCGGATGGTAGCCTTTATGGGCCAAAAGTTGGCTCACGGTATTATAGGCCAGGGTAGGGTTATTGTTTTGTTGGCTAAGATGGGCTAGAAAAACCTGCATCTGCTTTTGGGGAGCAATACGTTCCAATATGCTGGCCGCATCAAGATTGGAGAGATGCCCATACCTGCCCATAATCCGCTGTTTGAGAAAATGGGGATAAGGCCCGTTTTTTAACATTTCCAGGTCATGGTTGGATTCCAGCACAGCCAGATCAGCACCGGTGAGGGCTGTTAGTATATTTTCCGTTATCATACCCATATCAGTAGCCATAACCCATTTCTTTTGCCGATAATGAAAAGAAAAACCTACCGGTTCTGCCGCATCATGAGGAATGCTGAAAGCCTCTATTCCCACATTCCCGATACAAAATTCTTTATCTATGATATTACAGCATTCTGCCGGCAATTTATCCCGACAGGGTATGGCCTCCCAGGTTTCCCCCCGGGCAAATACCGGTAAATGATAGCGGCGGATAAATACATCCAGTCCCTTAATATGATCAGTATGCTCATGGGTAATTAAAACCCCATCCAAATCCCCTGCTTTTACTCCCAAAAGGGCCAGTTTATTTTCTATTCTACGGGTACTTATCCCCGCGTCAACCAGAATTCGGGTATTCCCGAACTTAAACAAGGTTACATTGCCAGTACTGCCACTGGCCAGTATATGTACCTGCACTATCCTGCAACTCCTCCCCAATGTTTCACACTTACTATTATAGCGAACTTCTACTCAGTCAAATTAGAAAAATAAATGTACAAGCCACTAACATTTCTTCCTATGGGTTTTCCTATGCTCTTTTTGAAAATAATATTGGCAATAATATCTGCCTGTGCTACTATGAAATCGATACCAGGTAAACTGTAAAAGTAATTTTAGTTTACTTACAGGGGTTATGAAGGAGTGCTTGGGTATGAATCGAAAAAAAGCAATTGGTATAGTTATAGCACTTATACTGCTGGGAACAGCATCATATTATTTTTACCTCCATTATTATCAGGATAATGATAAACTGCTACAGGCCAGTGGCACTATTGAAGCCACAACCGTGGAAGTATGTGCCCATTTAAATGGAACTCTGCAAAACCTGGCAGTAAGCGAAGGTATGCAGATAGAAAAAGGCCAGCTCTTGGCAGAGTTGTCCCGCAGTGACCTGTTAACCCAGCGGGAAAGAGACGCCCTCGGGGTACAGGTAGCCCAGGCCCGCTATAACGACCTGGTGTCAGGGTTTAGAGCCGAAGAAATTAAGGAAGCCACTTCTAATCTTGGTCTGGCTCAGGCCAATTTGGAACAGGCGCTGGTTGACCTGAAGCGGGCAGAGCAATTATTTAATGCCGGAGCCCTTTCCCAGGAAAAGCTGGATGCAGCACAATTAAACAAGACCACCCGGGAAAAGCAGGTAGAGGTTGCAAAGTCCCGCCTGCAGCTACTGGAATCAGGTAACCGTCCTCAGGTAGTTGCAGGTGCCGCAGCGGAAGTAGAGCGAAATAAAGCCATTTTGAAAACTACCGAGGCTATGCTGGACGATCTTAAGATAATCTCTCCCCTTAATGGTACTATCAGCAGTAAAAACTATGAGAACGGTGAGTATGCCCCTGCTGGAGCATCACTGCTCAGTGTAGTTGACTTGAATCATCTCTGGATTAAGGTTTATATTCCTACCGATGACCTGCCCCGGGTTAGGCTTAACCAAACCGTGAAGGTCAGGGTAAGCGGCAGCTCTCAGGTTTTTGCCGGTAAAGTCACTTATATTGCCTCCCGGGGAGAATTTACCCCTAAAACTATCCAGACCAAAAAAGAACGGGCTAACGTTGTTTTCGCGGTTAAAGTAGCAGTAGAAAACCACAACGGTATACTTAAACCGGGTATGCCCGCCGATGTCGTCTTTACCGGGAGTTGATTACGGTGATTGAGGTTATTGATGTCACAAAAACTTTTTCCGCCAAGGTAGCCCTGGATAAGGTAAGCCTCTCGGTTAAGCGGCAGAGCATATTCGGATTGATTGGCCCTGACGGTGCCGGTAAGACTACCTTGTTACGGGTAATCTGTGGCCTTCTTATAGCTGATAGCGGAAAGGTGTTACTGGATGGAGGAGCAGTCCATAGATTAACTAGCGGAGAACTAGGCTACATGCCCCAGCGTTTTAGCCTCTATGGCGACCTTACGGTCATGGAGAATATTAATTTTTTTGGTTCTTTGTACGGACTAAGCCGTAACCTTATTATAGAAAGAGCCCATGAAATCCTGGACATAACCGGACTTGGCCCTTTTAAGAAGAGGCTTGCTTACCAGCTTTCCGGAGGTATGAAACAAAAGCTGTCTTTAAGCTGTGCTCTGCTGACCCGCCCGGCAATTCTAATTCTGGATGAGCCCACTTACGGGGTAGACCCGGATTCCCGCAAGGAATTCTGGAAGATCCTTTACCAGCTTAACCATGAAGGTATGACGGTATTGCTGTCTACGCCTTATATGGATGAAGCCGAACTATGCCACCAACTGGCTTTTATCAACCAGGGGCAGTTACTGATCGTAGATACTCCCGGTCGGTTAAAAGAAAAATTATTACACCAGGTGTTAGAGGTTAGAACCGGAGTTAAAGACCCTTATCTTTTCGATAACATTCCCGGAGTACTTTACAGTTCATTTTATGGCTACAAACACCGCCTTATTGTTAAGGATATCGAATCTACCAGCAGCTTGATAACCCAACGGACTCAGCTACAAGGTAGTAACAGCTTCTCGCTGGAGGAGGTCGAACCTTCCATGGAAGACCTTTTTGTTTATCTGACGGAAACAGGGATTTAAGAAACAGGGAGCATCATAGTATGGCTTATACGGTAAAGACTTTTAATCTTAGTAGAAAATTTGGTGACTTTACCGCTGTGGATAAGATTAACCTTACCATCAACAGTGGAGAAGTATGCGGCTTTTTAGGCCCCAATGGAGCCGGTAAATCAACTGCCATACGTATGCTCTGCGGAATTCTTAAACCCAGCTCGGGGAAAGCAGAGGTGCTGGGCTTTGATGTGGAAAGGGAGAGTGAAAAAATTAAGCCCCGGATTGGGTATATGTCCCAGAAGTTTAGCCTCTACAACGATTTAAAGATTGTGGAAAACCTGGACTTTTATGCTGGAATCTATAGTATTCCAGTGCGGGAAAGAAAAAAGCGAATTGAAGAAATGATTGTACTGGCAGGTATAGAGGGTGAGGAAAATGCTCTGGTTGCCTCCTTAAGTCCGGGTATTAAACAGCGCCTGGCTCTGAGTTGTGCCATCATGGCCCGCCCGGCTCTGATATTCCTGGATGAACCTACCAGCGGCGTAAGCCCTACGGCCCGGCGGCAGTTTTTTAATATTATCCAGGAACTGGCCGCCAAGGGAGCAACGGTTATTGTCTCTACTCATTTTATGGACGAGGCTGAACGCTGTGATAAAATAGCTTTTTTCCATCAGGGACGCTTACTGGCCTTGGATAGTCCCGACCAGCTTAAGAAAAACCTGGACGGTTATCTGGTAAAGCTGGATATACCCGACCCGTTTAAGCAAGTAGAGACTCTAAAATCTCTCCCCTTTGTAAAGGAATGCAGTTTTCATGGGCTTTCTTTGCACCTTCTACTTAACGACAGCGATAGTATAAAAGATTTACAAAAAGTTACCGGTTATAAACCAACCAGGCTGGCTCCTAACCTGGAGGATGTTTTCATTAACCTGCTACGTCAACAGGATAGTACGGAAAGGCGGGAACTACCATGAGCAGAACGCTATCCATAATCAAAAAAGAATTTTTACAAATGAAAAGGGACCGCCTTACCCTGGCCCTGATTTTCATGATTCCGCTGGTGCAATTACTGCTCTTTGGTTACGCTATTCAAACCGAGGTAAAGCATATCCCTACCGTAGTATTTGACCAATCTTTATCCTCTTCCAGCCGGGATATGCTGGAAGCCTTCAGCGCTTCCGGCTATTTTGACATTACCCATGGTGCTACTAGCTATGAAGACGTAACCCGCTACATTGACAGTGGTCAAGCCCAGGTAGGGATTATTTTTCCACCTGATTTTGCCCGTCAGCTAAACCGAGGTGCTCCAGCAGCAGTACAGGTAATTGTAGACGCCAGTGACAGCATGGTGGCTAACCAGGCTATTGCTATCGCCAACTCCATAGGTCTGCTTAAATCGCAACAGGTGCTATTCCAGAAAACCCGGGTAAGTTCGCCTCCTTATGATATTCGGGTTCGGCCCTGGTATAACCCGGACGGTATCACCGCTTATTACATGGTACCGGCCATCCTGGGGATAATCGTAACTATGACCATGGTTATAATCACCTCGGTAGCCATAGTACGAGAAAGAGAGCAGGGCACCCTGGAACAGTTGATGGTCACCCCGGTTAAACCTCTGGAATTGATGATAGGCAAAATCGTGCCTTATATTGTGCTAGGCTACTTGCAGATAACTGTGGCCCTGCTGGTGGCGGTTCTGGTCTTCCAGGTTCCTATACGAGGCAGCCTGTTGCAGCTTTATCTTCTTACCCTGTTCTTTATAACTGCCTCCCTGGGTCTGGGCTTAATGATTTCCAATCTGGCTCAAACTCAGATGCAGGCTTTTCAGATGTCCTTTTTTGTAATGCTGCCCAGTATTCTGTTATCAGGATTCCTGTTCCCCCGGGCCGCTATGCCCAAAATTATCTATTTCATCAGCTATCTAATTCCCCTCACTTATTACCTGGATATAATTCGCGGTATTGTGCTCAAGGGTATTGGCTTTAATTACCTGATAGGACAAGTAACATCATTGCTGGTGTTTTCCGTTGTGGTTCTTAGCATCAGCGTGCTCAAGTTCCGCAAAACGGTAAGTTAATAGCGGATCGCGTACCCATAGGGCACACTGATGTAGCGCTAACGCGCTACCATTAAGGGAGCGGATTATATTAGGATTTACGAGGATTTGTTTATAGTTTTTGTAGGGGCAGACCCGTGTGTCTGCCCGGCCGACCACTGACCCCGGGGGGGTGAATCCCGTTACATATAAAGCTGCCTATTCCGGGCGAACACATGGGTTCGCCCCTACAGATTACGTGCTCCTGTACAGGAAGGGCATGTTAAGACATTTTCATTTGTTGGAGGGATAAAAATGGATATCAGGGAGCGTATTATAAAGGCCTGCCGCGACCTGGCTGCGGAGCAGGGTTTACGGCGTTTTACTATGGATGAGCTGGCTCAACGAGCCGGGGTAAGTAAAAGAACGGTTTACCGCTATTTTGACAGCAAAGAGAGTATAATCGAAGCCTCCCTGGACCAATTCATGTCGGAAGCAGCAGCTCAGGTGGAGGATTTGCTGGCCCAGAATAAGCCACCGGCGGTTTTTATTCAAAACCTGCTTAATTACCTTTTCTCCCAGACCCAGTTTATAATTAACCCCTCCACCCTGAATGACCTGCGCCTCTACTATCCACATCTGTGGGACAAAATAGATGCTTTTCGCATAAAACAATTGCGTCAGGTACTAAGCCACCTTATTACCACCTATCCAACTCGCTTGCAAAATATTGATCCCCGCATATTGAGTACGGTAATTGTTGCCGCCATTCAGAACGTACTTAATCCTACCTTTATTCTGGAAAACAACCTCACCTTTGAAGAAACCGCCCGGCAGTTAAGCCTTATTCTTACCGCCTTGTTTATTAAATAAATCCAGGGACTATCCCTGGGATATATTGATAAAAAATATTTTTCCCTCCACTTATATTTGGCTGGCTAAGGTGCAAGCTATAGATAAAAAGGAGGGATTTATTTTGCGCATTAGCGACCCTAATAAACTAGTGGCATCTGTAATGGAGGTTAAAATTGGCCCTATCATGAGTGAAATCATAATGGATGTGGGTGACCAGGCGGTTACTGCAACCATCACTAGTGCTGCAGTTAACGATATGAAGTTGCAAAAAGGTGACCAGGTATTTGCTATGTTTAATTCCACCATGATTACCATAATTAAAGACACAAAAAATGAGCAGTCCAATGAAACCATGCCCTGGACTCCCCGGTGGATGGAAACCGTAATGGAGGAAAATTATATAAGATAAGGAGGTGATCGTTTTGGCACCATCAAACCGGCAGGAAAAGAGTTTGGAACAATCTCGGCAATCAATACAGCAGGCTATTCTATCGGCTCAGCAAGCACGTAGAGCAGTACAACAGGCTGAGGCCAGCCTGAACCCCCAGGAAATCCAGTATGCCCAGCAAAAATTAGATGTAGCCATGCAACAGATACAAGAGGCCCGGCAGTATGCTGCTCCAGGTGTATCCGCCCAGCAGCAAATGGAGTTGCAGCAGGCAGAACAGATGTTAATGAAACATTACCAGGAGGTTAACGGCCCCCAATCTACAGATAGCCTACAATAGTTCAAAGGTGTAGAGAATACCCTTTACCGGGTTTTCTCTACACCACTGCGTTAAATAATTTTACAGCAACCAGGAACGCAATCGCTCCCCAGTTCCAACTATATTGCGCCTATTTTGGGTCTATTATATCTGGTAATACATTCTCACTCAGGCCTAATGATATTTTCCCTCTGCTGAGTTCCGGGATAGAGTTAGGGAAGTATCCTCACCTCAAACCCTTAACTCCTTACGAAGACATTAAAGTTATTTTCAAGAAAACTTTGTTTTCAGCGCTTACTTTTTTTATTTAAGCTAAGTTAACTACTACCCGTCCCTGTATCTGCCCCTGTAGAATCATATCGATTTTCTCATTCAATTCCTCCAGGGAACATTCTTCAGCCAGTGCTTCCACATTATCCAGTTTCCACTCACCGGCAATTTTATTCCAGACCCGTAAACGATAATCCATGGGGCATTCTACCGAATCTATGCCATACAGGGTAACCCCCCGTAAAATAAAGGGCAAGACGGTTCCGGGTAAATTGTTGGAAGCAGCATTCCCGCAGCAGGTTACACTACCCCCATAGCAGGTAGTTTTAATAGCAGTAGAAAGGATATTACCCCCAACCGTATCAATAACCCCGGCCCAGCGCGTTTTGCCCAGTGGTCTTCCTGACTGGTCATCAACCTCTTCTACCGGTACAATACGTTTCAAGCCCAGGCTGTTTAAGAAAACTTCTTCTTGCGGCCGGCGCTGTACCCCTACCACTTCGTAACCGAGCTTTACCAGGGTGCGGGCCGCAAAACTTCCTACCCCACCTGTAGTTCCGGTGACCAGGACTTCACCATCCCCGGCTTTTACTCCGGCATCTACCAGACTGGCTACCGAAAGCAGAGCAGTAAGCCCGGCAGTACCATAGACCATAGTTTCCTTCAGGTTCAAATTAGGTAGTCTTTTAATTACCCAGGCAGCAGGTACCCGTATGTATTCCTGGTACCCCCCTGAGGTATTCATTCCTAAATCAAACCCAGTTACAAATACTTCATCTCCTACTGCAAACTCAGCCACCGAACTCTGGGCTACAATTCCAGCAGCATCTATTCCCGGGGTATGAGGATATTTTTTAGTTACCCCTCGATTACCAGTAGCTGAAAGCGCATCCTTGTAATTCAAGGAGGAATACTTGACGTTAATCAAAACATCTCCTGCGGGTAAATTATCGATTTGTTTGCCGGCAATCTCCCGGGAAAACTTCCCGTCAGCCTGCTCTGTTACTATTAAAGCTTTAAATTTGTCTACCATTTGCCTCGCTCCTCCTATAATATATTTTTATGGCTAAGTTAATTGTCACACAACTTGACTGCCCCTGTCTATGTTGAATAAAAAGAGAGCCCCGCTAGGTTATGGGAAACCTGCAGTTTTTCGATCTTCTCTACAGTCTGAGGGGTTTTCTCCTTGAGGTTTTTTTGTTCTTTATTGTAGTCGCCGAACAGCATTCTGAACTGCTCGTTTGTCACCCTCCCAAGCACATTGTCCTCATATAACCATTTAAACAGGATGCTGAATTCTGTGCCCTTCGGCGCATTATGTCCAACTCTCTCTGGAGCCGCTTGCTTGAAGCCATGTGGATCTCATCCAGGATGATAACGGGCGTAATCCCGGCGTTCATAATACATCGACCGAATCACAGACTGAATCTGGTGGAAAAGGTCTACCTTTTTGTGTTTTAGCTCTTCGTCCATTTCCAGAGCAAGTCCCCGGTAGAATTCCTGAACCGTTACGGTTGATAGGGGAAAGTAACACGATTCGAAAAGTGCCGGATTCAGGCTTTGTGCATATTTGCGCTAAGCACACGATTTGCCTGTTCCCTTCTCACCGATGGTTAGACCAATGCCCCTTGGCCTTTTACAAGTACATGAGACGCGAAGTAAGCTCCACTAAGTTTCCGCATAATCATTGCGAGCTGTTTCTAAATAATTTTAAATCATATTAAATCATACAAAAATATATAATTATATTTGAAATTGTATTTATTCTCGGTATAATAAACAGAAACCATTGGCAAGAGAGGAGTTATGTTAATGGGATCTGATGTAGAAAAATGGTCAAGCCTTGAAGAAGTAGCCGAACATATTGGCGTAAATAAAGATACCGTTCGTAACTGGATTAAAAAAGATATGATCCCTGCGCATAGAATTGGCAAGTTATGGAAGTTTAAGCTATCTGAGATTGATGAATGGATTAAGAGCGGAAAAAGTGCTATGCGTTAAATATAATACAATATCTTCTACTTAAGCTATTTTGCTTATAATAACGATAACGTATGCAGGGGTAATTGGCACTAAGTTACATCTTGACATCCGAACAAATGTTCGGTACGATATATTTACGGTAGTGAGAGTATGTTAGGTTTATTAAGCTTTATTTTGTTATAGACAATATTTTAGGAGGTAGTAGCATGAAGGCGTTAAACCAAATGCTTAAAGCTGCAACATCAAATTCTTTTGGTACCAATGATTATAGGGATTATAAGCGCTCTCTTTTTATAAAGAGTAAAGAAGCGATGCATAAATTTACACCAATAGGTAATGGTGCAACTCTCTCAAACCCTATTCAAATTTTAGATTTTTTTAGCGGTGCTGGAGGTACTTCTCTCGGGTTTGCTGTGATAAATAGTATATTCCCGGTATTCCGTTTTCTGGGAGGATGTGATATTAACACCATTTCTGCTACTACATATAGTGAAAATTTTGGAACGCCTATAATCTGTCAGGACATAATTAAAATTTCTGAATCAACCAATAGTATTCAGGAATTTTTGCATAGTATTAATTTTGACTCTAATCTTCCTACTATTTTAATAGGTTGTGCGCCATGCCAAGGATTTTCTTCTCACAGGAAGAAAAAGTGGAATGACGGAGATGATGACAGAAATGGTCTGGTGGTTGCTTTTTCAAAGATTGTTGCTGAAGTAAATCCATCTGTCTTTGTAATGGAAAACGTGCCAGAATTTCTGTCCGCTAGGTATAGGAAGTACTTCAACAAAGCGCAAACCGCTTTTTTTGATGCAGGGTATATCGTTAAACAAAACATATATAATGCTGCTGAGTTTGGCGTACCACAGGAACGCTTTCGTTCTGTAATAATCGGAATGAAGAAAGAGTTCTTATTGCCAGAAGGCGTTTATACTCCGAATGAATATAAAACTGTAAGGGACGCAATTGCTTCTCTACGCCCAATTGCCGCTGGAGAGTCTGATCCAAATGACTTATTACATAAGGCTGTTGCACACAAACATAGCACTATTGAAGTAATTAAGCAGGTTCCTCATGACGGGGGTAATTTGCCGGAAGGAGTGGGACCCAAGTGCTTATCTCGTGTTAATGGCTTTTACGATGTTTATGGAAGGCTTAGCTGGGATAAACCAGCTATTACTATAACTCATTATGCCCGAAATCCTGCCAGCGGTCGATATACGCACCCTGTACAAGATCGAGGACTTACAGCAAGAGAAGCCGCCCGTCTCCAGAGCTTTCCTGATGGATTCTGCTTTGAAGGTAAGTCTGACGACGTTTATCGACAAATAGGCGAAGCTGTGCCGCCATTATTATCATGCGGAATAGCTGTTAATATCTTAATTGAGCTTCTATCTTGCGAGCCTACTAAAGCTCAATTGGATGCAGGCATACAAACCGTCGATTTACCCGTAAGCAATTCGTATTCAAGCGTAATTGCAGGGATAAAAACAAGGAGGCAGGCTTGATATGCGTTATACTTGTGTGGATAGTTTTTCCGGTGCGGGAGGATTATCATTAGGTTTACAGGAAGCAGGATTTGATTTACTTCTAAGTTTTGACAATGACCCAAAATGTATTGACACAATAAATATGAATCCAAAACATTTTTCACATGCCGCCCTGTGTGAAGATATTAGAAATATGCTTAAAGGGCAGTTAGTTAACAAAATAGGGCTTAAACCAGGGGAGTTATTCCTGCTTGCTGGAGGGCCGCCGTGTCAAGGCTTCTCCGTCCAGCGTATAGGAGAAGACGTCGACAGGCAAAACTATTTTGGACAGTGGCCA